>Ga0123354_10014775_pt1 | contig 12159 bp, 14 predicted proteins | sample TergutLab28metaG_2_FD_97872 | JGI IMG/M metagenome (GOLD analysis project Ga0123354, IMG submission 97872) | Labiotermes labralis P4 segment gut microbial communities from Petit-Saut dam, French Guiana - Lab288 P4 | ecosystem: Host-associated > Arthropoda: Insects > Digestive system > Gut ... | reverse complement strand
TTTTTTTTTTTGGGAACAATTTTATGACCCGGGCCGGCTCGAAGGGTTCGGTAGTAAAATTTGCCGGGGGGGGGGGGGGGGGGTAGGGAGGGGGAGAAAGAGGGAAGAAGAAGGTAACATATCTCGTATGTCAGTAGCAGGAGGTGCTTAGTATGGATGTCCTTACGTTGGCGCGCATATCGGAACGCGATTTCATGTCAAACACCAAAACTGTCTGTACAAGCAGAGTAGTGCAGTAGAGGACAGGGATGCGCCATTTTGCCTCTTTGGAGTTACAAGCGAAGTAGAAACACAGACTGGCGTATCGGTTAACACCCGAAGTATGTTCCTGGACGCTAAGTGAGTGGGGATATCGTTGTCCGTATAGCGACCCGCTATTGGTTTCGCCGTCCGGGGTTCGAATCCCGGCAATAGATTTTCTTTACTCTGAAGCCGTCCAGACCGGCTCTTGGGCCCACTTAGTGGGTGGCGGAGTTCTTTCTCCGGAGTAGAGCAGATGGGGTGTCACGCTGACCGTTCATCTCCGTCTCCTGTTCAAAAAGAATGGACCTGTACCTATACTGTGCCCTTATGCCTTCTTGGCGTGGATAGGGACAGCTTTACCTTTTAGATGACGCTGTTTTAACTTCAGAAGTTATGTGCTTATTTGCATAAGAAACATATTTGCCCAGTGCATGCCGTGAAGTCATATGCGGGATTGGAGGTGTGGCTCCACGCATTATGAGTCTCGTTACTAAATTGAAGTGAGCGTTCAGCCTTATGCCCCATTCGGTTTACACCCGTGGAAAGAGCCGCGGTACCTGCTGAATAGGGAGTTGGGTGGGCCCCAGGGCCGACCTGGACGCTTTGGAGAAGCGAGATTGCCGGGATTGGAATCGCGGTTCATCGGACCTCAAGCCAATAGTTTAGTCACTTAGTCACTAGCTCCTAAGTAAAATTAGGGTGAAGCAGACCAAGTGAAAGAGGTATAAAGTTCTCATTGTTGTCAGTTTTGGCAGATAGGTAACTACGCCATCGTCAGGATTTCTTGTGCCCTGAAGGTAGGGGCTGCATTTTCCACCGAAGCGTTATTTTACACAAAACTATGTAGCAGGCGGTGAATATCCATAATTCCGTACACCGTTAAGTAACAGAAAATAAATATTTTTTGGCAGGTGGTAGATGAGTTCAACAACATCGAATGTATTGCACTGTAAGTTTCTCGCTTCCGTACGGGTGTGTACCGCTGCTTCGCGTGATTATTACACAGTTTGCTCTGGTGTCCACGATTGTAACAGTAATCTGCGGATCGATAAGCCACTCATATTGCTTCTCCACTTTGCGACTTAAATCTTGCATCACAGCCTTGCTTCTATCTCAACATGGCTCGTATCTGTACATACAACAGCAGCAAAGTCCGTTCGATGCCAACGTGTCACGAAGCGTCCATGCATAATAAAGCGTGAACTTGTATCCTGTACCGAGAAGATCATGCTAGGGGTCAGGCGCTTTTGTCTTCGGCTATCACCACAGAAGCGTACTTAACGATTTCAGGCCAGTCCATGGGGTATTTCTGATAGACCAAGTGGCACTTGGGACAGGTTTTTCTTCGAGTACCTCAGTTTTTCCCTGTACAATATCATTGCACAAATGCTCTGCACTGACGTCTCATTCATGTACCATAGACGCTGTTTATTCGTAGCAACTGACGGCCTTATTAAATGAAGCATCTCTCATTCTCCCTCACACACACTCTGTGCATCCAAAATCTGCGCTATTTTTAGTTGCGTTTTCTTCACTGGATGAGCTACAAAAAAACCCAATGTGTGTGTAATTGTTCTGTGTATTCATACTTAACATGTCAGAGGATTGCCTGTGCTTCTTCCTTTCATAGTGGAGGGCAGCTGTACGTTCATAGCCTGAATATGGATGCAGAACGTTTCTCCGAATCGATCTTGTCTACGTATCAGACTACATATCCCTGATTTCGAGAACACAGTGGTCTTCATAAGGGAATACTGTTCAGTAATCGGGGTGTGAAATTTGATACGGCCATTAGTACTCTGTAAAGCGAGCCCCCTGTCGTCCATCCTGCAGTCCAATCGTTATATCTAATGAGCTCTCCCGGCTCATCATGATACTTTTCGTTTCCCTTCGACATTCACACAAATATTGTTCCTGTACTGTTGAAGGTCCCAATTTCTATTCTTGACCCGGAAGTGTATGAATTTAATGTTCCCGTGGCTTTCCTCACTGTCCTCGGAGAAGTGCTGGCACAATAGTTCCAAATAAGACAGAGTCTTTTCTCTCCATCCGCCTCTCAGTTCTTAATTCAAAATCATTTCCTCTTCGACAGTGGATGACCGAAACAGCCGAAAAGCGTTGTAGAATAGTTAATCCGGCAGGCACGGAGTGACTGTCGTCGACAAGTTACCCAGTGTCTCTAGATGTAGGCCGCGGAGCGCTCCCACTTGACCAAATATTAGATGAAAGAGTTTTGTTGCAATGACATGTTTCGCACTGAGCGGTATGTAATTTTCGCTAAACATGAGCATACCTGTCTTAAAACGTTTGGAGTAACATTTTATTTACATGTTAATAAGTACCGGGCAGCAGTGTTAAATATCTGAGATACTGGAGGCTGTGTTATATAATACGCAAGACAACATAAGATACTATCTTTGTCGTCGTTGCTGTAGCAGTGCTCTTCTTTGCCTCGTGGTTCTGTAACCAAGGGCACTGTACCACACAAGGCTAGCCATTTCCGGTCCCTTCCTTCTCCATGTTCCCGTTTTGGTATGTCATTTCTAATTGATGTTGTGATGATAGACTGGGATAGCCATTCTTGCGGACTTCTTAGCCTCTCGGAACAAAGTTCTAGTTCTGTTGTTATGTTTAAACGCGTACCATAATTGTGACATTCAACATGTACGTCTGGAACAACCATACTAAGGCCCTATCTTCGCATAACTGTTCAGTAACCAAGACTTGATGTGTAGATACCATAATCATTCCAGAGCGGATCATCTGGGTCAATGAAAGGTTCATTGAAGATAGATTAGGCGGTTCTTGAATTCAGGAGGCAGGCCATTGGTTGCCCGATATTGTCACTATCACCCTTAATAAGTGTACTTATTCTGCGATGTACTTATACTAATGTCGAGAAACTATGTCTTGTTTACTTCTGTCACAGTGCTGTGTGGTCATATGCCTCACTTGACGTGTGGTGACGTGGTATTTTCGTTGTGAGCTGGAGGTCGTGATTGAGTGAGTAGCTTGGTTTTCGGGGTATCCTGATTTATGCTATTTTGCTATGTGTCAGCCTCCAGAGGAATGGATGTCGGAAATTAATAGACAAGGACCGCTTCTTTGGACACCCTTGCTGATTATGTTCAGATCGTTATACTATTCGGCGCTGTATCACAATAAATCTTCACCCTGTCATTAAATGAAATATTAATAAATAAGAAAACATATTGAAAGGCCAAGGTCACCGCCAGCCGGTCAAGGATTACAAGGAATAAAGCAACCAAAGCATGAAACTGAGCCGATGTCCGCAGTGTTACTTCCATGCCCCTGTACATATTCGTTGCGTTCTGCACCAGCACAGGAACAACGTTACTTGTATGTACGGTCACCTACCTGTATAATTATAAGTATTCTCACACATGAATTACGTGCATGAAGATTTCTCTCTTCAAATCGTACCAAGGACGCTTTCCCAAAATGTAAAGTGGCTTGGACCCGAAGCTGACCCTGCATCAGGTACCCAGGTACAGGTTGTTTGATGCGTTGTATACCAACATTCTCGTGTGCGACTGCATTGTGTCAACAAGGAAAACTTCACATCACTCTGTATGCCATTACACGTTTCCAGTAAGTCCTACGGTTTAAGAAACAAAGCTAAAAGGAATTGACCAAACGCGCCTAATTATTACATCAAGCGTATATTGCGCAACAGCGGTTGAAAATCCAGCTTGTCTTCCTGAGTAAGGCAACTGCAAACGTTTGAAGTCAGGTACCACTTTATTCATTACTTCGGCCTGGGCTGTTCTTTTCGCACTCATTTTCCTGGCCCTTGACGTATACAGATGAAAAAGTATGCCACCATTGAGTAGGTAGAAGCACTTCAAAAATTTCACATAAGAAAATATTTCCTTCTAGCAGAATGAACACAGTAATTCCAAAAAATTGCAACAAATAGCATATGACATCACAATGCCAAGAAATGTTTCGGGTGTAACAGTCGTCACTAATATGAACATTACCCAACTTAATGGAACTAACATTGGAACGCGTTGTCGCCGACGAAAAACATGCATCCTTCGAGTTCCTAACGTGTTTTATTGTTGAAGATTCAGTCCTGTGGGATATAACACCGTGCTATTGAGTTACCGAAATTTTGTAGGACTTAGTGGTCTCCATCTTCAGGGTTGTAGCCCAAGGAGAAGAAGGCATGTGCCTGAAGATGGAGACAGCAAGCTCCCCGAAACGTCAGTAATTAATCGACACGGCGTCATATGCCAGAATACTTGATTCTTGATCAACACCGCTGTGGAAACTACTTGTGTCACCGTGCTGTGTGTGTTGTTTCGGATATCGTCGATCGCGTCCCAAAACAACGATCTGCCGTTTAGTACGGTTGGAATGGTGTGTGTTCGCTGTTGGCTTTGGTGACGGGAGTCCCGGGGCCGAGTACGGAAGCTTTCTGTGCGCCGTGCTGGGTGGAATCAATACGAAAACGATGCAACTGGGCGGAGGACAGGTCATGAGAGGTCACGGGCGGGAGATGGCATTGCTCCCTAATGCGGCTAAAATATGTGTGTGTTGAGGGATGCAAAGTGTGGGAGCTGCAGCAGTTTGAGAGCATGGTATGGTTCATAATCGCCACAGGGTTTTCTTAAGTTGTAAAATACAAAAGCAAAGTTTTCCGTGTCCCCGCCATTCAGTCATACCGGGGCAAATATTATGTTGTTACTAAATAAGTTAATAACAATTCTGCGAAGAGAAATATACTGGCACTGCCCACTGCTTCCAAGTTCTTCCGTTTGCATGCACCTCAACATCCACGTAGACCACCATTATATAATACTATTTGGAATTTTTTTTTGAAGTTTTAAGTACAAATTTTATAAAAACCAATTTTTCTGCATGTAACATCTTACACTACCTCCATCTTCATGTAAGGCGAGATCTCGTCCATACATGGCATTGTAATGTACAGGGTGTTTCAGGAGGAATAGTAAATATTTTAGGAGGTGGTGGTATGGACTATTCTGAGTAAATAAGTTCATATAAACATGTGTCCAATTTTCAGTGGGTATGGAGATAAAGCTGTTTGAATGTTACGCATAAAAAGCCTTACAAAAGGTATGAAGGAAAGACAAATGGCGTGTTGATTGCATTTATTGGTTATGTAAATGGTCTCAATAAATTGCAACGGTTCAAAGTAAGTGTTCAAAAGTTCCACCATCGACTTCAGCGCACTTTTCAACCCTCTTGGCAATAGTACGTGTAGCTCTCCTGAGGTCCTCTTGGCGTTCCTGCTTTAAGAGGGCAGCACTATTCATAACGCGAGCGACCAGTTCGTCTCTTGTGTTTACTTGTTCTTTGTAGACTTCGATTTTCATCCATCCCCACGGACAAAAATCTGATCTGTACGCGCCAACTTCAAACAGCTGTATCCTCACACCCATTGAAAATTGGACACTTGTTTATATGAGCTTATTTACTCGGAATAGTCCATACTACCAAGCCCTAAAATATTTACTATTCCTCCTGAAACACCCTGTATATTTCCTACTTTGATTATGTGTCCAGCCTGAAGATGGCTTTTATAGCCGTAACACGTTGCTGATTACTTATAGATGAAGTTGTGTTTAGACTTGATTTAAAAAGACAAAGTTTTCCCGTTACAGGCCCGGTGTGGCCCAGAGGGTGGGTAGAGGTATAGCTCTACTCTTCCATGACCGCGCCACTAGAAGGGGGTGAGTGGTCAGCAGTACGCCCCGGCCGCACTTTACCCCCAGGAAAGACCCGGTACCCATTTTACAGGATTAGACTTGATTTACATTTGTTTCACTTACTAGTGTATTTCAACACAACGGGGATGCCTTGCCTAAAAACCCCTTCTTTGATTTTAGCATCACTTATCCCGGGAAACAACTTTTTCAAATACAGTGGAACTCCACTCATCCGGATATGCAGAAAATGCGAATAATTGGATTTTTTTTTTAAAAAACAGGCTACATTGCAGTTAGAAGTTCGGCTGTTACTATGTACAGTACGTACCTGCGTCTAAACCTTTCGACCACGTTTGATTTGAAGTTAGAAGCCATAACAATGTACTGTACGTGATCTGGTAACCGGTAATTTCAAGGCAAGTCAGTTTTGTAGAATTCTTGACAAATTTACGCGAAGAGCCAAGCCGGTCCGGATATTTGGCTATCCGGATAACAGCGGCCGGATATGTGGAGTTCTCCTGTACGTACATCCAGCGCTGTTGTGATCCATTGCCTTGAGCTTTTTTACGAGTCCAAATTTTATTTGCAGCAGAGGTAAATAAAAATTTTCGGTGTTGATTAACGTAGCATTTGCAGTTTTCTGTCCTGGAATAAGCTGTTCTCTTTTAGGCCACTGTTTTTGGATGTAATTATGTTTTCTGTCCGTAACTGTCCCACTCACACAGAAAGCAACAAACCTTTGTGTAGCCAAACTGCAAACCAAACAAGAGAGCTGTGAGCTTTAAGTCCCCACAATTGTTCCAATTATGTTTTTCATACTGGGTCTTTTCCAATAGTAGTTTCATGTTTTCGTAGTACTCCTTCATGTTAGCGGCATGGACTAGGGGTGCTGATGGGAATTTATTTCCATTATGTAGAAGCACAGCTTTTTAGCTAACTTTTGAAGAGTCGATAAACAAATGCCACTCAGTTTTATCTAGGAAGTGTGTCATCCCCGTTGTGTGTGTGTGAAGCTGGGAAATGGTATGTAGTCAAACACAACTGTGTCACATGAGGTGTATTTAATGACTATATGATGGAACAACTACATGTTTCGGCCTGTACTTGCCATCTTCATGTTGTCTTGGGGAACTTAAGAACTACACCACGTGCGCGCGCATGCGCATATAGCTAGTTCTTAAGTTCTCCAAGACAACCTGAAGATGGCCAGTACAGGCCGAAACATGTAGTTGTCCATTATATAGTCATTAAATACACCTCAGTGACACGGTTGTGCTTGACTACATACCATTTCCCAGTCAGTTTTATCGTATTGGTGTCCACCAGCCTCTGTAACAAAATACCAGATCTTTTCTTGAGAGAAAAATTCTTTGAATTCATTGTGGCGATTGCGAAAGAAGCGTATTCCATTATCTTGGTGGAGAAGATTCCATCAGTTTAATCTGGAATCTAAGAGCTCAGTTTTTTTAAAATAGAAATTCAATTCACGGGCAAGGTCGTTAAGATCTCCTTGTGTTAATAAGCGGGGTTCATATGGGGAACAGCTTGCTTTAAATGTCGGATCCCAATCAACATAGTCCCCTTCGTACTGTCCGCGATCGTCATTAGAATCAGAATTGTCCTCGCTAAAAGTCGGATTTTCCGGAGGCTTTGTTACGGGCAACTCTCTACTGTGTGGGACAGGTCTCAATGGCAGATGGCAGATCTGGACATTTCACTGTGTGCCTGGAATTGGAGGTGATGACTGTCACGTTTGTTAAGCAAAAGTCTTTTGGTTCCCTCCAAACCATGGGAACGACTAACGGCATTTGGCCCGAACCATTTACCCATCCTGTGAGAAGCCTCACACACGTAACAGAATGTGTCACTTCCTTGGCGTGATGAAAATATGATAAACACAATTCTTTTACACAAGACACTTCACTAAAAAGAACACACAACACTTGCAACTTAACAAAACACAGTTCGGCACACCACTAGCAGTGCAGTGTTCCTCAAGCAGATCTTACTGGTTTACTTGTAAAATCAGAGCTTATTGCTAGTTTCATGTCCCAGAGTGTTTGTTAGTAAATGTCTGAGCTTGCACAGTTTGACTGTTTGTGATTTGCTCTCACATTACTGATGTCTTTGTTGTGATTAAGTTTTCGTGCCCACAGTAATTTGAAGTCAAATAAAGTGCCCCAGCCAATTTAAAACGTGCTGTTAGCGCGACAAAAAAAATCTAAATCGCTTACTTCGCATTTTAATAAATTCTGTCACACGAAAACTCTGACAGAGCAATTCTAATATATTTGAATTCAGCGTGGAAAAATATACGAGAAGCACAAATTAGTTTCCATGTGACAAAACTTATGTTTACCAGCGTTATAAGCTTCTGCCACTTTGAGTAGGCGCCGTTTGTTAGGTGTTCATTTCGTACGCGCCTAAGTGAAATCTGTGCGTAGCATTATCCAGTTAGAACACGACACAAAGTAGTACATTTATCTCACCGTCACAAACCACAAACAACAACACTTCATCGTAGTATAGTTTTTAGGTGAAGTACATCGGTTCCCGGTCGTAAAAGTCTAACGTCTGACCCCGCGAAACCACTTATCATGGTCACAGTTATACTCCTCAATAACTAACATTTACTTGGATCCGAAGATTCTACACTTCTTACATCAAATCCCAGGCTGGGAAAACGCAACCCCCATCCCGATGCGCTGGCCGCCTCTGCTCGGTGTATTCACAACCACCCTCCGTGTCTGGAGGCTGTCTGTCGCGCCAGGAAGCCTAGGGCGCACGATGCTGTGTGTCGAGAGACCCACGTGATATGGATATAAAGAGCTATCGTGTTAGTGAACTGGCACTGTTAGCCAGAGGCTCAGTATGTGTGTTAGTAAAAGCCCACCCTGGGAAACGGTTTTTATCCAGTTACGTCACAACAGTATAGTTGCATAAAATCGTCTCTCATAAAATTCGAGGTTCTCACAACGGCGACTGTGACAGTTACTAGTCTTACGGGTTGTAATGCGATGTACTGTGGCAGAACTGTACAGTGATACCTGGGCTAACGAAGATAATTCGTTCCGGAGTCACATTCGTTAGCCGAAATCTTCGTTAGCCGAAGCACACATACAGACGGAAAAGATAAGCTCCTGGAATGGCCCGACCGTTCATGTTTGCTGCTTTATGTTAGCGCACGCATCCACTAAAACGTTCGTTAGCCGAATCCATATTCGTTAGCCGAGTCTGAAAAACAGCGAAAACAATCTTCGTTAGCCGAAAAATTCGTTAGCAGGGTCACTCGTTAGCCGAGGTATCACTGTACTGGCTTTTTAGGGAAGCCATCTGCCTCGTCTGGTTGGAAGTGTGGCAGCAAGTTCGTGTCAAACGTCGGTGTGCTGTGCCACACTGCACGTTATCACTTCCTAAATGATACAAAAACTTCTTTGTCTGGGTTTATAAGTGGAACTCCTCCAGGAGGTGTTCGCAACAAAATCGTGTATTGTTTTCTCCGACCTGTTCCATCCTGAGCTGCTTCTGATTATTTGACTGAAATGAAGACAGTGCTAAGTACAGTTCACACAATCAAGAGGCAACCTAGAATTGCAGGAATGCCTTCATGTGAAAACTGTTTTAGTGGAAGTTACAAGAGGGCCCATTAACATACGTGAACGTACTAAAGTGACGCACTCACTTTCCAGGTAACTGAGACCGACTTACAGATTTTTATCAACAAGTGAAATAATACATTTTATTACAAATAAAATATACATGGGCGTTAATTATTTTCTCGGGATTGTTAATGTTAGGCGTCACTCGCAACTCATGTTCAACAACTAATGAAGTAGCGTCTTTCTGTCCGTGTAGTTTTTCTATTTGTTTCATTTATTCTTCGAAGTATTCCTTCTTTTTCTTCCTGCGGATTCTTTTCTCTGTTTTTCTCATTCCTTTTTATCTTTCCTCTGCCCCTTTAGTCTCATGCCTTTGTATCATTTTAGTATATGCCTCGTTTTTATTTTTGGTGGCTTCATTACTTTTTTCATTTCTTACCTCTCTTTCCTCTCTACCCATAACTTCGTCTGCTTTATTTATAACAACTGTTGTAGCAATGACCAGTTTAGATTTTGTCATCCGCTTTTTGAATCCGATTTACTAATTTACTACCATATTCTTGTTTAACTTTATTTATACCCAGTCTTAATTATATTTAAGCGGGGTTTTAGATGTCTTTTGATTGTTCCTTTGGGCTATACGACACCTCAGTCTAGCTGTTACTAAATAGTGATCCGAATCACCATTAGCACTGTATAACTCCTGATAACAAGTACCTTTGAACGGTGTCGCTGATAACATGGTCTATTTGATTCACAGTTCTGTCAAGAGGTCCATGCCATTTTCCTTCATGTATGTGTCTATGTGGGAATAATGTTCCCTCTGTAAGCATACGTTGATAGACTGCATAATTTATGGGACGTGTTCCATTACCATTAGTTTCATAATGTAAACCACAGGTGCCTACAGCTATTCCAGTCCAGATTTTCCTCTCCACCCTGGCATTCATATCACCTGATATAATTTTTGTATCGTATGAGGGGCATTGCCTGTACTGTACATCCTCTCTGATCGCTCATACAACTGGTCTTTCTCTCTTTCACTCTTTTCTTCCATTGGAACATGGGGTAGGAAACGTACATATAACGTAATTTTGAGTCGCGTTCGGGTCTTTACATCCTGGACTCCTAGAATGTAGAAATCCCGGGCGCCAAGTTACCCGGACGAATGCATTTTGTACAGTGGCGCCGAGAATTTTGAGATGTCTTGTAGATTGCTGGAAAATCTGTGTACCCCTGGCCATACCATTCATTGCGCTGCGGTTGCTGTTAACATAGTAAAATGTTATAACCCTTACTGGAATCTCTTATTATATTTATTTAAACAATGTACTATTCATGTGCCTATGTTTGAGTTTGTCTATAGTAAATGTAACACTCATACCGAACCTCGAAATATTAGTTATTGACTTACAAACGGCATTTCTTGCACAGTTTGTGGGTACTTCCATAATCTATCTACACACAGGACTTAATATTCCTAGATATACTCAGTGTACATTAAATGTTGTGATTGCGCGTTTTTGTTTTCCCTAATTATGCATCATGTAAATGCATGAGGAAGAGCTCGTTAAGTTCAAAGGAACGTTACATAACGCCACGAGAACTGCGTAATTAGATTTTTTACGTCACACCACGATAAATCTCATCTACCGGATATGCTAATTATAATGACGTATAAGACAATAAATAGTACTATTTGTTTATTTTTTTGTCACAGTTATTGGGCATGCTCGTCATATGCACGTGGCGACATGCTGTTCCAGTTCAGATCAGCTCTGTTTCTTTCAGTTTCCTCGCAAATGGCGAAATACCATGATGCCCGTAAACGTATGCAAGTCTTGGATGTGAAATGTGTGATGCTTTTATCCGATTTTAATGAAACTTGAATTTGTTCTATAGATTACTTTAAAAAAATATATCCAATATAAAATTTAACGAAATTCTGTCCGATGGTCACCGAATTGTTGCATGTAGGCTTGATGGTTTGTCATCTGCAATGTGGCGCGATGTCATTTGATAGGTGGGTTGCGTCGCTTCGGAAGAGCCTCTTGCCTCCTCCTTTCAGGGTAGACGAAAAAGAGCCTAGCAATCACGGCACTGCAAGTCCGGAACTTTGGGATGCATGATATGGCCTACATGTACAAACGATAGCCTGCCTGCGAACATACAGAGTAAGCAGCAGACGACAGCTGAAAATTGACTGATCGTCTTCCGTACTAGAGTTTATTGTACTGTACTGTCAGCGGAGTGAACCTTCAGGCTCTAACACCGGAAAAATTGGTTATAAGCCGTTTCGTTTTTGTTCCCATATTTTGGGCCAGTCACAGTTTCAAAGATAGACCGATTTGCTTCATATTCATTTGATCATTTGTAATATTTCACGAACCCATTCCTTCAAGGAACTGGGCTACACTTTTTACGATGTCATAGTCAAACCCACGACCGCCTCTGTGGTCTAGTGGTCAGAGTTTCTGGCTACAGGTACAGAGGTTCCGGGTTCGATCCCTGGCGCTACCAGATTTTCTGAGTAGTAGTGGGTCTGGAACGGGGTCCACTCAGCCTCGTGAGGTCAATTGAGGAGCTACTTGAATGAAAAAAGTAGCGGCTCCAGGTCT
>Ga0123354_10014774_pt1 | contig 12160 bp, 7 predicted proteins | sample TergutLab28metaG_2_FD_97872 | JGI IMG/M metagenome (GOLD analysis project Ga0123354, IMG submission 97872) | Labiotermes labralis P4 segment gut microbial communities from Petit-Saut dam, French Guiana - Lab288 P4 | ecosystem: Host-associated > Arthropoda: Insects > Digestive system > Gut ... | reverse complement strand
CTGTTATAGGCAAACAGAGAGACTGCCGCGAGAATAAACACTGAACCGGCCGCCATTAAGACCGCCGCGATTTTCTGGTTTGCCCGACGCTTATTCATTTTACTCTCCCTTGTCTATTTGTCAGGATCGTCTTTATCATTGCTTTCGCTCTTTTTTTTGAACATCAGCCCGCCCAGAGCAAATAAAAACATTCCGGCCACACTCATGACTGGTATTGGCCAATTCAGCATTCCGGTCTGTGGAAGTTTCCCTTCCGGCGAAGGCGTCGGGGCTGGGCGCACTGTATAGCTCGGGGGCGCCGTAGGGTTAACGCCCGCCGTAGGCGGATTTGCCGGCGCCGTATAGGACGGCTGCGGGTAAGGCGGTGGCGCTGACGGAATCATTCCCGGCGTTGACGACGGAATAGGCGTTGGTGGCACTGTCGGGGTTGGCGTTGGCCTTGGTGGTATCGTAGGTGTCGGCACTGGCCTTGGTGATATCGTAGGCGTCGGCACTGGCGGCAGTGACGGAGGCGGTGTCGGTATTGGTATCGGCTCGGTTTTGGGATAAGCGATTACGGCGTAGGCCCATTTGCCATCGCTCCCCAATTCGGGGACAGATACCAAATATGGGGCCATATCGTAATATCCGCTGATTGATCCGATCGAGATCAGGTACAGCCCGGGGCTCAAATTTGAAAACAGCGCGTCGCCGTTGGCATTGGTGGATGCGCTCAGTCCTGAAATATTGTGACTTATCGCGTATTTCATCAGCGCCGCGGCTTGAGACAGATTTTCAGACGCGGTTTCTATATTTCCCAAATCAACGCTAGATTTGGCAAAATCAGTCTTGCTGATATCGTATAAAAAACCGGAGCCCGAATATGTCATTTGCGCCGCTTGATAGACGGTTATTTTCACGCCCTTGAATACCGTACCCCCATACTTGACCTCAACCGTCAGCGAGCATTGCTTCGTCAAGTCCAACGTATCGGCCTTTGCCGTTAAACTGAAAGGTATGCCCGCCAAGCTGGCCGCCAAAAGTACAAACAATATAGCCCGCCCTATATTCCTCAATTCCGCTCACCTTGCTTTCTTAGTTCATTTCTTCTTTTCCCGTAAATTTTTCTATACCGAAGCCTAAAGAATACAACCAAACCTATAACAAAGGGTACAAACAAAACCGCCGCTACCCGGATGCGTTCGATCAAACGCGCGTCTGCAAAAATCACAATGTTTCTATATGAGTTATCATTGTTGTTGTCTTCAAGCACACGATGGCCGCGCACGGCGAGCCTTTGAGTATTGAGCCCTATCGGCGTGCAGGTAGCCAGCGTACAATAATCCATTCCAGGCACTATCGCCAGCGGGCTTGCGTCGTTAGGATCCACTTTCACGATCTGATCGACCTGATATGTAAGAGTTTCGTTCAACACATAGAGTGTAAACGTATCCCCTATAACCAGTTGATCCAGGTTGCTCAGCAGAGTTGACGAAGGCAGGCCAGTGTGGCCGGTAATTACCGCGTGTGTACCTGGTCCGCCGACCGGAAGAGAAGACCCCTCCAGATGACCCGTGCCTATCTGTAGCACGCCGTCGGAGGTTCCGTGGTAAATCGGCAGATTGACGTTGATTGCCGGGATCTCTAAAACTCCCATAACTTCATCACCGTTGGGGTTTAGCAACTGATCGTACTGCGCCCTGTCTTCATCTGAAAAAATAAATCGGTTCTCCTTATTCGCCAACCCCTCGTTATAAGCCTGCGCGGCCTCCAACATTTGCTTCGCGCTGTCGTCGTCAATATTAGCCAGATTTCCAAGATAGTTCGCCACAACACGCGATTGGTGCCTGGAATTTATGTAATCGCTGACAACTGGATACAGCATCACAGATATGCCGGCTATGAATACCAAAACGGTTATTATTACCGTTAAAATCGTTTTCCTGTATGATTTTCTCATTATGCCGTCTCCCTCCGGAGTGTACGCTCCGGAGGGAGTCAAACTCCTGCGATTTGGTTGACAAATGGTTTACTTATTTGCCCGCTTTACTCGTTTTGACGAATTTTTTTCTGCCCGCCAGAAAGATTACCGCGCAGCCTATCAAAGCGAACCCGCCGACGTAGAATATTGAGCGTCCGATACCGCCCGTGGACGGGAAGATGCTTCCGGCGCTGTTTACAACAGTGACCTTGGGAAGATTAACGTTTGACCCGACCGTTAACGTAAATGTGCCGTCAGGAGGACTGTGCGGTACGATCGTGACTGTTATCGGTTCTGTCAGTCTGTTGAATCCATCGTGAGTCGCGGTTTCCGCCAGATAATAGGTGCCCGCGTCAAGCCCTTGCAGGTCGAGATAACCGTCCGAGGAAACAGCCATTATGTTGATCGTTCCAGATTTTGAATCGTAAATGTAGTTTTTAAAGATTTTGCCCGAAGCCAAAGGATTGGTCGTGGTATCCGCTTTGGCGGTAAATTTTAAGGCGTTGTCCAGATTGCCTGTTCCTGTCGGATCCGCAGCGGCGGCGGCGGCGTCCGCAAGAGTGCTGAACACCGCAAAACTCGCGCCCGAAAGAGCGACGCCCTTATCATCCGTCTTGTAAATAGGTATGTCATAAGTATATACTGTGGTTACCGAAGGAGGCGTGTCGCCAGTGCCGGGCGGATTGTCCGGCGGATTGTCCGGCGTAAAATCATCGCCAGGGGTCGGTATATACTGATTGGACGGATTGTTGCTGAACGACAGGAATGCCGAGTTCGGGTTTCCGGAACCGCCTATGACCGCGCTGGAGTTAAGTATACCCTGATACGTTATCACGATCGCAGAGCCAGGCGTATACGTGACAAATTTTGACGGCGCGAATACGATTTGGAGCGTTTCCGTAGCCGGCGTGAGGCCGGTGGTCAGCACCTTATAATCTGTGTTCTCGACAAGCGGAGTGCCGTTCAGCGTCACGCTAACGTGATCGTCGTAGGTCAGCCCGACGGACATCGTGTCGTGCAATATAAACTGATAGGCTTTATATCCTGTCATTTTCGGTACGGTGGACGTGATTTTGAAGTACGCCGTGTCGCCGACGTTAAGGTCCGTCGTTTTGCCATAGGTATTGCCGGGGTCGTCCGAAACGGTTTTATCAATCGTAGGCACATCGGCTTTAAGGTCGATCGTCACGTCAGGATCCGCGGTAGTCAGAGCGCATTGCGCGACGACTGTGACGCCGTTGGCTGTACTTGTCCCTTTGGCATATACTACATAATAACCGTTATCAAGGTTGTTGATCGTTACGGGTCCGCCCGCGCCCGTCGCGCTGCCCGCGGCAGTAACGGAATTGGCTACCGCAAAGGCGTATAGTTCATTTGCCAGCGTGTTCATCTGCTGCATCTGTGCGGCAGTGGGCGAAGCCGGAATGCCGGATAGAAAATCTTTCAGCGTTTGTCCGCTGGTCAATATGCCCGCGGGGTCGTCCGCGGCGTTATTGCCAAAAGTGTCGAACGGGGTGACGACTGTATAAGCGTAACTGCTGCCGCTGCTTGTGACATCAAAAATTTTGTACGCGTAATAGGTTATACCGTCCGTGCTCATATTTGGCGGCGGTTGGATCGTGATGGTGCCGGAAGCCGCGAATACGGAAACCACGCCCATTGATAGTATGATTGTTACGGCGAGTAATAAGCTCGCGATTTTCTTTTTCATTATTGTTACCCCTCTCTGTTTTTTATGTATTTTTTTGTATGAAGCATACTTTATTTACACTATCTCACTTCACGTCTTTTGCCTTATAAAAATCCCTCCCCTTTGGTTTTTCGCAGTGCGAAAAATATTCTGTACGCCGCAATCCCTGTTGTTTATGTCATTTTGTGAACCTCAGCCCCTTTCTTCGTCTATGCGAGTATATGCCGGCCAGGGACACGACCACAAATCCCATTGCGGTATAAAGCGCCTTACCTCTTCCTCCTGTATTCGGAAAAATCGGACCGCTTTCATTATATATGTTGGTAAACGCGGCGACGCTCCCACTTACCACTGTTCCGGGATTGTTATAATCCGGATTCGCGCTGTCCGTTCCGGCTTGCAGATACATAGTTACCGCAGATGTAAGCGCGGAAGCGTCTATAACCACTTTTACAAGATAAAAACGTTTGTCGTAACTCCACCCCGTATCATTGCCGCCTCTCTCTGAAACGGTGTAGTAATACGTCCCGGAGGGGAGTCCGGCCAGCGAAACCGTGAAACTGAACGCGCCGCCGCCGGTCGTCGTCGTGGTGTCTGAATGCGCGGGAACAGTGGAAGTTTTTTCGGTTCCGCCGCTGTCGAGATAGCGCACTAGCTTTAAATCATATGTGAATGTAGGGTTCACGGCCGGGCTGCCCGTTACGCTCTTTAACCCGCCGATTAGCACATCTTGCAGGTTGTTGCCGTACTTGTTCCTGAATTCCGCCGGGCTCGCGGCCGCTACCGCGGAACTGTCCGAAACGCGGGTGACTGTCGGAGGGCCGGTCGTGGGTACGACGACCTGTATGACGTATGGGCTGGTCTCGCTCCGCCAGTTCTGACTGCCCGCGCCCGTTATGGGATCCTCCGAAACCAAGTAGTAATACGTGCCCGGCAAGAGGCTCGGTATGGTAAACGTGTCCGACCCGCCGGCCTGGGTGAACGTTTTGCTGGCCGAGTACCCGCCCGATTTGACCGCTCCGTTTTGATCCACGGCCTCCTGCAGCTCGATCGTAAACGTACTGCCCGGCAGGGTGAAATTCATCGGGTTGTCGATGGTCTTCTTTATAGGTACCGGAACGTCAACCGGATTGACTTTGGTATAGTTGTTCGTGAACACCAACGGATTGCCGCTGGTCACCGCCGCGTTGTTTGAGACATCCGTCACCGTTGGGACGCTGTTGTCGTCCGGTATGACGACCTTCACGACGCGGGTGGCGGTGTCGCATGTCCAGTCCGCGGGCGACGTGACATTATCTTCGTAGAGTTTGAAAAAGTACGTGCCCGGCGCAAAGTTTTTTACGTCAAACCTGAACGACCCGCCAGCCTGCGTCACTGTCTGCGCGTCCGTATACGGATTCGCCATTGCAGTTCCGCTCGCGTCCGCCACCTGCACCAGATGGAATGCGAAATTGGTGGCCGGAAGCGCTAATCCGCCGGTGTTCTGGACCACTTTTATGAAGGGTATCTCCACGTCTGTGAGCCGAACCCCGACTTTCGGCGGCTCTATCGCCTTCGTCCACTGCATCGTAGTCTCGGCCCAACCGATCATGGCGAAGGAGTTCCACGCTATCAGGTTGTAGCTGTCCGGCATGTTGATGTCCGACAGATACATCGTGAAGGTGATGTACCCCTCCTGCCCCTGCGTAAGCTTGAATGTTGAGGGGAAGGTGATCTTGATTGCCGTCACCGCGGCATAATTCGGGACGGAATTCTGCCAGGCCGGCGTAGCCGCTCCCACCGGCACGTAAACGTCATACGTCTGTCCGTTTACAGATCCCGTGTTAAGATCATTGCTTAAATTCAGTACCTGCGCCGAAGTGCAGTATTGCACCGATATACTGTTCATTACGCTCGTTGTCACTCCGCCCGTCGCGTAGACGGTGGACGCGTTGACCGGGATCTGCCCGGTAAGGTGCAGTGACTGCTCGCCGGAAGCCGAATATGTGTTCACGCCGAAGTCACTTAAACGGAGCGGCACGAGCGACGGCGCGTTGGCTGTTATCCCGTAATCGCCGGTCCTTGGGAAGGTGTCCACGATAGTAAAGCCGTCCAGCGTGTCTATGCCCGTGTTTTTAAACCACAGCTTATAGGTCACGGTGCTGTTTGCGCTGGTGTGCCCAACTGCGCTGAGCTGGTCCGTGACGTTCTGATCCGCGTTGCCCGGCGGCAGAAAGTTTGAGCCGTCATTGTTGCCTTGGACGTATTTCTTCGCAATCAGGCCGTATGTCTGCGAACCCAGCGTATAGTCCATGGTCATCGTGCAGGTGTTGCCGAGCGAGCCTACGCCCAAGGTATTGCTCACCTTTTGCGGATAGTGCGACATATCAAAGCTGCCGTCCGAATTCAGCACCGTGAAATCCACGCCCGGGGTGAAAAACGCCTGCAAAACCGTGCCGGTCAGCGTCGGGTCAATATCCACATCCAACCAGAACGTGAATGAATCGCCGGGGTTCAGATAACTCACTAAAGGCGCGTTATTAAACTGGAACACATACAGCGTTTTGCCCGTGCCTCCGGCGTTTAGCGTTCTCCCCGAATATGTGAAGCGGGCCGAATCGTAGTTGGCCGGATTCGGGCTGCCCCCTCCCCCCGCCGTCATGCCCACCGGCACTATCTTTGGATCCAGCAGCACGCCGACGTACATTGGCAACTGAAGCGCCACCTGGCTGGCCGACTCGTTGGTACAGACGGCCTGCACCTGCTGCCTTCCGGTCATCAGTACGCCCGTGTCCATGTTCTGGAATTTCGGGTATACGCCGATGACGGGCGTGGTATTGGCGGAAACCAGCGCGATAGACAGCCCCCGCTGGGTATACCCATAGGTCAGGTAACCCGGATTGGTGGAGGCGAATGTACCGGCGGCGGCCCCGGTATAGCGCTGAATATCGTGCCTGTCCCCAAAGGTATATGTGCCGGCCAATGGCAGATACCAGTAGCAAGTCATGTGCAGCTGGTTCGCGTCGTTGTCCGTCGTCGGCACGTTATTCCATTGCATGACGATCTCCTGAACGTACTCGTTGGCGGCAAGGTTGACGTAAATGTACGCGTAATTCGGATCAGTGGTCGTGTCCAGGGTTATATTAGTCGCTCCGGCCTTTGGGTCGTAGGTTAAGTTGCGCGCCACGACGCTTGGGTTCGAGGTATTGCGAATTTCAATGTTACCGTACATAAAGTACTGCGTGTTATCTATTCGCACCATCTTGAGCTGATAATCGGGATCAGCCCTGTTTGTGGTCGCGGTTTGGCCGGTGCTCGGGCCAACTCTTATCTGTTCCCACATAGAGGCAGTGATGGATGTCACAGATTCGCCAGATTTTATGTTGCCGTCAGGATTCATTTTATTCCTGTTCCGGTTTTGCGACTGCTGGTCCTGATATATCCTGCCTGCCGGCCAGTTTTGGCTGGCCGGTATAGTTTGCGTGTCCGGAAGCGCCGGATACACCCAATAATGACCATAAAGCCCGACCGTCGGGTTGTTGGCGAGAACCGAGGTGTCAACGAAAGAGTAAAGCGTCGGCGAATAACCGTCATAATAGGTAAACTGGCACGAGGCATAATTCCTCGGAGTCGTATTATTCGCCGCGTTTGTGAACGTGCCAGAAAACTGCACCTTTACAAACGAATCCCGCCCCGCTGTCAAACCGGCTTTGTCGTTAGGGACAGTGAAGGTAAACTGCAGCCCTGCCCCCGAGCCCGCGCCCTGGTTCACACCGGTGACCGTAACCTGTGAAACGCTGTTGATCGGCAAACTGCCCGAACCCGGCACTATCACGGCGCTGCCGGCTGTATAGGTAAAATTCGGCGGGAACATGTCCTTTATTGTTATGGTCGAATTTGGGTTCAGCATGACCGCGCCCGGCGTATTGGAAATAGTCGGCACCTGAAAGACCAAGTAGAAGGTCTGCGTACCTCCGGGCGACACCGTCGGGTTCAGCGCGGTTTTCGTGAACGTGTTCCTGTAATTCGAGATTATCTGCGCACTGGCGGAAGACGCAGGATTATATTCCTGGCTGACAAAGGCTGATGTCAGGCTCACTAATGGGTTCGGGTTTCTCGCGGCGTTTGAGCCCGGCGTGGTGCCGTTATACGTACCGACCCTTACGATCGACATATACACGCCCGCGCTGAAATCCGGATTCGACGGGAACGTATAACTCAGGGCGCCTGAGTTAATGCTGGGCGTTCCGCTGGCCAGCCGGGGAAAACTCAGCGGCGTCGGGGTGCCTATGTCCGTGAAACCGGACGCGCTGATGCCGCTGACGTAATAATCATTGCCAAGCGGCCATGAAACCGTAAGGTTCCACTTCGGGTTGGTGACCTGGGTCATCACGCCCGTCACGCGCAGGATCGCCACGAAAAGCATGTCGTTGCCGGCGTAGACCGAGCTCGTCAGCGGATACACCTGGGTGATGACTGGATCCGTCGAGGCCGCCAGGGCCACTATTAACGGCTGCCCCGCCGCGAAGTCCACGCGCCCGCTGAGATTACCGGATACGGCTTCTATGTATTGCGGGTCGGTCGAATATGTCACGAGTTTGATCGCCGCCGTTTGGGCGGCGTCCGCGTCCCACTCGAAAGAGAGCGCGCCCGTGTCAAAGTCATAATCGACATTGATCATATTGTCTGGAAGAGAGCCCGCGAATATCACGCCGGACGAAAGCATAATGGAAGTCCGGGCGTCTCCTCCGTCCCCTTGCGAGATCGTCACAGTATAATTCGAGCCGGTGGTCACCTGCGGCGCGTCTACGCTCACGGAAATGCCGTTGTCAATGCTGACAGGGGGCGAGCCGGGGGACGGCGTGGTCAGGATAGGAGACGGTTCCAAATCGGTTGTGTCGGTTGGATCGTCGGGGGTGGGATCAGGCGTGGCGGTTGGATCGGGATCAGCGGTAACGTCAATTGAGGAACCAGATGTGGCGCAAGGCGTGATGTCAGGCGTAGGTTCGGCCGTAGGGTTGGGCATGGATGTATCTGCCGGCTCAATCTGTACGCTGCCGTTAAGATCGCCGGATACCGCGGTGATCGTCTGGCTGTCGCCCGAGAAGGTTATGAGTTCGATCGCGGACGTTTTAGCTGCCGTCGGATCCCATTGGAACGACAATGTACCCGAAGATTCATCGTACTGCGTATTCAGCATATTGCCCGGGAAGTCCGATATATCCGTCATGTAAGTCATGTTGGCGGGCAGCGTCACGCTGGTCCAGTCGTCGCCTCCTTCCGACTGCGTGATTGTCAGCTGGAAAGGTGTGGATACGCTGACCTCCTGCGCATTTACGCTTAACGAAATGCCGTTATCGCAGCTGACAATAGCGCCCGCTCCCGGACTCGGCAGATCGCCGCCCGGATCATCCGGCGGCGTGCTGTCTTCAAGCGTTATCGCTCCGCCAGACGTAGCCGCGCCGTTCGCCTGCCCCGATTGGCTGACCGGATAGCTGCTGTCCATCGTGATAGCCGTCTGTGACAGCATATTTATTGTCACTATTACAACGGTCAGGCCAAGCGGGATAATAAGCCCCGTCAACAATCGTTTTCGCCTGCGTTTTCGTAATACTCCGCTTTCGGCGGATTGTACAATATCCTTCAAAATAAAAGTCCCCTCTCTTTTGTAGATATTTTTATCTATCTATTTTTGTCTATCTACTATATAAGTGCTATCCGCATGAATGGCCACAACCTAAACACGACCTTTCCGACAATCTGATCCTTTTCTACCGGTCCGATCACGCTGAGCCTGCTGTCTTCTGAAACAGCCCGGTTGTCTCCCATAACAAAAACCGTGCCCTCGGGAACTTGATATGGAAATGAAAGGTCACATTCCCCTAAATTCGGCGCGTTTACGTATGGCTCTCTTAATGGCACGCCGTCAATGCTTACGATGCCGTCCCCGTCAATGTCCACCCATTCGCCCGCCACCGCCACAACTCGCTTGATAAGGATCTTACCGCCGTAGCTGAACGCGACGACATCACCGCGGGCAACTGCACTGTTGTGTACGACCAGGACAACATCGTCTTTTATCAAGCTTGGGTTCATGCTTGTCCCGTCCACTCTCAGCACGGACAACAGGAAACTTGCCGCAATCCCGACCACAGCGGCCAAAATCACAAGAACCGTAGCAGTGGCGCGTATCAGTTTAAGCAGATCACGCTTGCGTTCGAGAAATACTATTACCGAATCCAATTGCCTCAATGTCGGATGAATACTAAAATCTTCGCTTGTCTTTTTTTTTTCATGTCCCTCACAGCCTTTGCCCCATTTTACGTCACAAATTAAGTGGTTTTCAGCCTCGCAGGCAGCAATCGCTTATCATCATTTTGCACCGTTTGCGGCCGCATTTGTAAAGTCATCTTCCCGATCCTGCGAAACCGGGCCGGTCTTCATCTCGTCAATAAAAGCGCTTATCGACAAATATACCTCATTAAGCTGGTTTACATAAAAATCCAAAGCTCCGCGCATCTTTTCGACATTTTTCCGCTGTTCCATCTCGATCTGCGCCCGTTTTTGTTCAGCTTCACTGATGATCGCCCGGGCGTTCGCGCTCGCCTCCGATACTAAATACGGGGCTTGGAACCCGTTCTGTATCCCGGCCGACATGTTTGGATAACCGGGCGATATGTCGCGGGCGGATTGCCGGGTCACGCTATACACGTTTTGACGGACTTCTTTCAGGCGGTTTGCTATGTCATCCCTTTCTTTTGTCACCCTTTGCAATTCCGATTCCAAGTCGCGTATGATCTTGAACAATTCAAGCTTGCTTAGTGATTTAAGGACTTTTTCAATCATCAGCTCTTTTCACCTCGTCTTAGAACCTGAGCGCATATTATTTAAATGGATAAATTTTGTTTCCGCATCCAGATCTTGTTCAGTTGCACTTAGCGTCTTGCAAGTTGCTCGAAAATGTTCGCTGACGGTTTCCGCTTTCGCCCTGGTTTCTTCTATTGCTTTTTCATCGGGCGGCGTGGCCGCTCTCGGAACCATCGCTATTTCGTCTGTAGTGCGGTCCGTTTTCTGTGACGGAACGGAACTTTCACGCTCTTTCAGTTTCTTTTCCAGTTCAGCCATTTTTTGTTTACCGGCCGTAATCTCTTTTTTCAGTTCCTGGTTTTCTATGAAAACGGCTCCGCTGTTCACGCGACTGTCACGCGATGCTGCCTGAACTGAAGACCGCAATTGTGAAAGCGATCTATTCTCTTCCTGAAGCCTCCTGTTTTGCGCCGTCAGTTCCTTGTTGGTCTTGAACAGTTCCTTGAACATCCGGTCAATCTTTGTTTCGATAATCTCCCGGTATTTTACGTCAAGGCTGGTCATTTTCTGGTAGAAGTCAAATTTGTCAAACCCGCCGATGAGCACGCTTTTAACTTCCAGGTTGTCCATATACTCTGCGAGCTTTTCAAAGTCAGGGTTCAAGTATTCCATAACGCTGAATTCGTCTTGCCGCTTATCAGGATATTCACGGTCAAGTAATTGAAAACGTTTCTTCGGTGAAACCGGCGCATCGCTTACATATGTATTCGGATATTTTTCATCGCCGTGTATTTCTGGCATTCACCTCACCTCACACCTCTTTCTTTCTGTCACGTATATTATCGTTCCTCTTGACTTGAACAAAAATTACCCTTTATAATTAAATTATCCAGCTAACAAAATGTAATGATTTTAAACGGAATACACCCTTATATGAATAATTTTGAAAAATACTGCGGAAAGTATTTAAAAAATGCGGAAAACAGCTAAAATTTATATGTTTTTGCAGTTACAACATGTAATGGAGGTATGACGTTTTGAATCAGGAAAATTGCATAAATTATGCAGCCAAGTTAACGACAAACTGTACGGGATATATGCATCGTGTCCGTATTAACTCGCTTTTAGCACAAGCGATAAAAAAACGCCTTGTGATCGTTTGCGCCGGAATGGGCTATGGCAAAACGCTTGCGGTTTCGGATTTTACAAGCAGAATCGCCGATACAGTAACCTTATGGCGTCAATTGTCCTCGTTTGACAACACGCCCCCTCGCTTTTGGGAAAATTATCTTCGCGCGCTTGAACAGGTGAAAAAAAGTACCGGGGAAGCTTACGCATTGGGTTTCCCCGATACCGATGATAAACTAAAGCGATACTACGACCTGCGCGACCGTATGATGGCGGCGCTGCCATACTCAAGATATTTGGTTATTTTCGATGACTTTCACCTTATAAACAACTCCGCCGTGATCAAGTTCATAGAGCGGAGCATATATGACGCGCCGGATAGCTGCTCATTTATTTTGATTTGCCGTGAACTGTCACAAATAAATATATCAAGTTTGTTTTTAAGGGATATGGTGGCGGTCATCAATGAATCCGATCTGAATTTCACCGAAAGCGAATTGACCCAGTATCTGCTTTTTGAGAACGTGACTGTAAAAGCGCGGGAGATACCCATAATTTACCAAGACACAAAAGGCTGGGCATTTGTCGTCAATTTT
>Ga0123354_10014772_pt1 | contig 12161 bp, 6 predicted proteins | sample TergutLab28metaG_2_FD_97872 | JGI IMG/M metagenome (GOLD analysis project Ga0123354, IMG submission 97872) | Labiotermes labralis P4 segment gut microbial communities from Petit-Saut dam, French Guiana - Lab288 P4 | ecosystem: Host-associated > Arthropoda: Insects > Digestive system > Gut ... | reverse complement strand
GTGTGGAAGATCAACTGCCTTCATCTTCATGCTCAAGCAGTCAAAGTCTATCTCAGCATACTGCAAGGGTAGATAATGGCACAGCTGCAGACAGGCATTACAAATGTAATTAGAGTAGGTTCAACTCTGAACACTGTGGTTTTTCCCTGCCTATTATTCATCTACCATCTGGAGCTGGTGGATTGGGCCCATAAAATACCACCAAAAAAAAAACTAATTCTTACCCCAATACAAAATTAAAAAAAAAAAAAAACACATACACAACTCCAGGAAAATAAGCTATAAGAAAAGCTGGAAAACTGGAAAAGGGAAGACTGTAACAAATAAATTGGTGAAATATTGAGGACATTGTCATTGAACATGATTCCATCTTGCCAGCATACTGTCATGTAATTAAACAAAACGGATGATTAGCTTGAACTGATGGAACGGGCCTCGACATAGGTTGGATACATTGCAAACTCCCATAATTTTTCTATACCTTCTTCAGTTATTACAGCCATACTCAAATCCAAATACTGCAGTTTGCAAGACACCTCCTTGGTTAGAAGTAAACCATCACTGAAAAACACAGGATCAGACACCTGCAATAAAAAAAAAAAACAGAATTTCTTCAGTGCAAGATCTGAGGTTCTCAGAATGGTGGTGATGAAGATTCTGGCCTTCTGGTATGTTACAGTGTATTGACTGGTAAATAGTTATTGATCGTCTTCTTTAACTCTCTATGGGGTACTGTGCTGTTCTAAACTGTTAGCAGCTGTTTACCATTCCAGACAGTATATGCCAGCAGACTCAGAAATGTCTAAAAATACATGTACATTCAATAAAAATCAGAAATTATATTCAAGATAAAGTTCAGCCAAGTATATTCAGGAGAAACTTTATCTTGTCCATACCTGTGGACTAGTATCACAATATTATACAGCTGCTGCATAACGTAGTATGTGCTACACAGTAAATTGAATTTTACAACTGGTAACATTTTATTGACCCACGCTGCTAGAATGTATCAATTATACTCCCTAAAGATGACCCTTTAAGGGTTGAAACATGTTGGAGTTATGTATGGTGTTAATAGAGTGGTGATTAATAATATGTGGTTTGTTTCAAAAGTAAGTGTACTGATTTTCCTCTGTACAAATTGGTAAAGTAGCACCTCGTTGATGTATATCGGCGTGTTGGTAGTGATCTTGGCTGCATGTCCATACTTGTTTCAACTGGATTGGTTGAGTCAGTCGTGCGCTGCTGCTGTTTGTGTATGGTCGTGTTTTATAACCTCATTACGTTTGCATTGCAGGAAAATATTGAACAACGGTATGCTATAAAATTTTGTGTGAAACTCAAGAAATCTGTCACAGAGACATTTGCTTCTTTAACCAAAGCTTATAGAGATGCCACTCTATCAAGTACTATGGTTTTTAAGTGGCACAAAGCTTTCAAAGAGGGCCGAGAAAATGTTGAAGATGACCCTCGTTCTGCAAGACCAATCTTGTCAACAAATGATCGAAATGTGGAAGTGGTGCGAGCTGTGATGGCGAAAGACCACCGAGTGAGTGTCAGGATGATTGTAGGACAGACAGTTAATCACGCCTTCTACAAAGACATCTTGGAACGATTTCGAAAATGGGTCCAGCGAGTCCGCACAGACATTGCAGATGACTGGGTGCTGCATCACGATAACGCGTCAGCTCACACTCCACTTTCAGTTTGAGAATTTCTGGCGAAGAAGAACATTGCATACTTCCACATCCTCCCTACAGCCCAGATCTAGCTCCGTGCGATTTCTGCCTCTTCTGTAAGTTGAAATCGAAGTTGAAAGGTCATCATTTCGGGACAATGGAAAACATACAAAAAGTTGTAACCGATGAGCTACACACACTTACGGAAAATGACTTCCGGTACTGCTATGATCAGTGGAAAAAACAATGGAACCACTGTGTAACTTCCCAAGGGTCATACTTTGAAGGAGATAGCTTGTAATTTCTGGTGAGTCCAATAGACATTTAAATAAAAAATCAGTACACGTACTTTTGAGACAAACCACATATATGTGTGAATTTTTCAGTGTTTATTGTGATATGGTAAATTCAAGAGAAGTTAATCATTATGTTCAAAAACTCGTATCATCTCACACACTTCTCAAAATTCAGCTCCTCAGAATAACCATATAGACCTAAGAGGAACAACATAAATTATAATTTATATAGGTTACTTATTGTTGTTCATACAGTGAATTCAAAGGAGGTACAACATGTTGGACACGTACCTCACAGAGCACAGTCAAGAAATGTGTACAAAATTTTGGTGATAAAACAACTTGGGAAACAAAAAAATGATGATGTAAATGTGGATATTAAGGCAGCAGGCTGTAAAGATGCAATCTGTATGAAACAGGCTCAGAATCATGTTAAATCATCAGCTTTGGTGTAAGTGGTATTGAACCTTCAGGTTCTACAACCAGAAAGTTAGCATTTCATACTGCACATAGTTTTTATTAGATAATTCTTACTTCTGCCTGGGCCAGTCGCAGGATGATGGTTCCTCGCATCAACACATGACCAAGACTTCCAGAATTAAGAGTCCTTGATCCCAGGTCCATCCTAGTCCACAGTACTTCATCATAAGCAATTCTTTGCCAGCGTTTGCAAACAAGGGCACACCTTACTAGCATATTCTTTGGTAACCATCGGAAAATCATAAGCACCATCTCATCTGATAGCTTTAAAAATGCATCTAAAACAACAAGAATATAAGATATGTGTAAAATTATAGACTTTTGTGACTTGTGTTGAGAAATATGGAACAAAGTTCAACATCATTAGTTTCAGTAGTGTATGACCACAGTACTAATGTGGCAGGAGAAGGAGGACAGTGAACCTGTGTGGTAATCAAATGAAAAATTAGACACAGCTCATCATCAGATTTTTTTTGTGGGTGGGTGGGGGGGAATGATGTCAAGTATAAGGATGTTGGCCTCAGGACCTCAAGATAGGAGACTTCTTTGTGCAGTCATAAAAATAATAAACAATACTGCTTTGTTTGCAGTGCACAGTCTTATATAATATGCAGATCGTAAATTTACAAACCTCATGTAATGTTAATAAAAATTTGATTTTTCAACACTTTATTTATACATGACAAATGTATGATGAATAGATTTGTTATACCATACATACATGCATATTAGGAGATCATGAGTTCATATCATAGCCAGAGATGATTTCTCCAGACATGCTGTATTGTGGGTTTCCTCAATTCTTCCAACCAAAAGTTTCGTACAATACCTCGGAACAGGTCAAAGTTGCTTCTTTCCATTACCCCCTCGAATATGTAATTTATAACCCTCATATCATTTGAATATGCAGTTAACAAAGCACCAAATATATAAACCAACAATTATGCTAGTCCATTCAAAAGGAACGCAGAGGGAGTGAAAATGCAAGGTTATTTGCATTAGGTTGCAAGTGATTGCTTTTAAAATTGCTGTAAACAGTGGCAGAGATGCTGACAGATGTAGGCAGCTGCTGCAGGACAGCATTTTGGAAGTAGCTTTAATTAAACTCTTCATGGTACTGTTGGATTTGAGACATAATTCTTCTTCCAGAACAATGTACTTACAACATATAACTTCACAATGGACAATGCTGTCCTTCATGTCATAAACTGCACCTTACTCGCCACATCCTCTAATAAACAACTCTTCATGCTTACTGACTCTTACTTTAGCTGATTAAGAGGGTAGTCAAGGCATGCATCAGACATATCTCAATTAAATGTTCTTGCATGTCACCTTGTCCCTTATGATGCATTGGTTGTTTCCGTCGATACAGGAAGAATTCTTCACCAAGTTCATAACTCTTCTGGTAGTCAACTGATCTGTCTGGTTGAGCAGGCAAGAGCCTTGATCCATTGCTGTTTAGCTCTGATACTGTTTCACAAAGTGGTGATGGTTCAGATACCTGTATGAATATAAAAAAATAAACAGGTTAAGCCAGGATTGAAAGATATCATTCTGATCCATAACTGTCATTATCCCACCAACTTTCCAAAATTAAAATGTTATGCAATAAAAAAGTGTTTTGTATTGGTCCCCTCATAATGTTATGATAGTGCAATCTAGATGGTGGAGAGGATAAATGCACAAAGAATTCAGTCTGAAAAGGTAAAGATCACCCCATAACAAACCATGACAAGTACAAAGAGGGAATAGAGTTATGGCTCTACTCATGCTCAAAATTGGCACTAGATGGGGTGGGTAGTCAATGATATGCCCTGGCCACTTTATCCCCATGAAAGAGCACTGGTACCAATTATAGAGAAGGCTGGATATGGAGAAAAGGAAATCTCTTGCCCTCACTGTGGTTTGATCCCCAGACTGTCCAGCCCATAGCAAGTCACTATAACAATTATGCTATACAAACCCCATTTGCTAACAAAGCCTGAGTGGAAACGTTCACTTGGAAGACTAAAGAAATTGAGGATAACTTTAAGATGGAGCTCTGTGAGATAGGTTGCAAGGATGGAAAGTAGAAGAAAGCAGCTCAAGAGTGTGTCCAATTGTGGGCTTTGACAGTGGCAATTTTGAACCCAGGTTCTACTGCTAGAGTGTTCTGTTTCTTGTATGGAGGTTGCTACATCATAAGGAATATTGCTTACACAGCTGTGCTGCTACAGATACAGTTCTTCTGAGATGTTATTATGCTGTGTTGACTGGTAGATAGTAACTGGCATTTGGGAAAAGTGTAGTGCCTCCATCTTCAGGGTCAAGAAGTCCAAGAAGACTGTTTTATTGTGTCACAATGCATTTATTGCAACCACACAACCAAACTGTCAGGTTGTAAATGTTGGGATTTAAAGCACAAAAGAAGTGCTTTACTTCAATCCCTGTCTTAAGTTATATAAAGTAGGTATAGGCAAACACTTTCAAAAGCTTCTAGACTTTCACTCATCACATGTGTTGAAACACTAAAAAAAACTTATAACAATGCTTACTGTTGATTCAGAAACCTTGAGGGTAAATGAATGTCAGTATTCATCAGCACATGATGACCAGGCTCTTGCTCAAGGACCAAACTACATTCATGCCACCCTATGGACCAGTGAGCTCAACAGACCTTGCTTCAGCACACAAGATAAGTACCATAAAATCAATGCCACTAAAATACCATTCAAGAATATGACACCATCTCACAAGTACCATTCAAGTAGTGCTAACAGACAGCTCAGTGACATATTTTATTTAACGCTCACTTCACCCAGAAATTATGTAATTAGTATATCAGTGTAAGCCAAATGCTGAAATTCATCATTCCACCAAAAATCCAAAGGTATGCACTGCACAATTTGCATTCATGAAACATACATTGCTGGTCAAGCAATTTAGTGAAATTTGGAAAGATGGAATTATGAATACTGGTAACATTACATTTAGGTGTGAACAGAAGAATTTTATTGCAGGGAATAAGTCATGTGTTTTAATCACTTTAAGCTATAATAGTGGATTTACTAGCACAGCTTTCTGCAATGTACTAAGTCCTGTAACTGAGAGATATATGTGGGATGGAATGGGGGAACTAATGAAAATATGTAGGGGGGGGGGGGGAAATTAATTTCTGTAGGGTATATGACAATTGCGATTAACTAGCTAACGTATACTTGTATCATATGGAGATAAAAATATCTGGAGAGCAGTAACTGCTATATGTGGAAAATCCCAATCTAACACACACGGTGCTCTTGAGACATGCTGAACTCCCCTGAGCTCACATTAAACAGCAACTGTTATTCTCTCAATATAGTAATTCTTGGTGACTATGTTTAATGGAAGTGCATGTAACTCAAGGACATAACCTTTTAAGACAAATTATTACTACTACATCCTTCCCATTTCACCAAATATATGGTGCCAGTTCAAGTAACATCAATGGCTCACAGACTGGACACTAGCTTTGCCTGTCAATCCCAACTCAGTAGGTACATTATTGTTTAACCTTAGGATAGGTGAATGATGCCGTTTCCAAAATGTGGTGTTTTATTATGTTTTAGCCCATGATGATGGAAAAAGTCCATAAAACAGATTTCAAGGGATGTGCATGCTTCAAAGTCATCAGTTCAAGGTTACAATAATGTATCAAGGGTCATGTGTGAACAACCTCAGTACACAATGGCTAGTAATAAATAATATTATCAGTTGGAATGAAGCAACTCATTTTACCTACGTAACCTTCACCCTGATGGTTGCCAACCATGGCAATGAAGTCAGTAAAATTACACTGGTATGTCTGAAACAAGACATCCAAGTTCAGCATCGTCTGGGAACAATGATAACATTCACAGTTCCAAGAGCACACATTTAATTTTTTTTTAATTTATGATCATTTACACTATTCAGTAATTGCTAGTGCAGAAACCTGCCCCCATACCAAATTTCTGCAAGGCTCAGTAATGATACTCATGCTTGTAGCTGTGGTCAGCCCAGTTAATAACTTTGCATCTAATTGATGCAAAAGACAGGAAACAGTCAAGGTGCAAGGATCACTGCTGTGTGCACTCTACTGTACTCTACTCTAGCTTTGCATCTAATAGCAAGTGGCAATGTGTGCATATCTATTTCAGTAATCCTATTGACTTATGTGATGGATTTATTGATCCACCTCATTAATAACACTTCTGCTTTACATTAGCCCATGAATATTCACAGTGTATTAGTAATTCATTTTTAACCAAGTTCCAGTTAGATACCACATGAAAGATACACTACAGCCACTCTTTGTAAATATCACAGAATTTAAAAACAAAAAATTCAGATTGTAACCAGAATCACTTTCTGTTGTTTCTGCATGAACACCAAACCTCATGTTTCAAGTAGTGTAGCGGAAATGACTGCACATAACTGGAATTTAAGTATTCTCTGTTGCTATCATATAAAACATATGTTTAACATGTTGGCTACCATGCAGCACACTGGTGGCTCATGCATGGTAATTCAGGAGGTGGAATGAGACCCACTAGTGGTCTCACACCAAGAAAACGTTAATGGCACAGCATACACCATGGTATGATGCTGACACTCTGTAACTCTGGCATCAGTATGTAGAGGAGGAACACTGACATCAGATGTTGCGGGACCCACTGCTGACGCTCATAAGTGAGAAACACCATAAGCATATACTCGAGATATAAGTTTGGTACCTGCAGAATGAATGAGTAAAATTGGCTTGGTAGCCAAAGTATTAATTCTGTTTAGACAGTACACAAAGTTGAAGATTTATAACAGTTCCACATCCTTACAATTCTACTTTTTAGAATGCTCTTATAATTCGTATTTTGGAAATAACCTTTGATGATCATTTTTAGTGCATAATTTGGATGTTAGTTGAAAGTGGAATCTCACTTTTAGGTTCATATTTTTATATTGTTATAAAAACGTATCGTATAAAATTAACTGCCAAATAACACATCTTCGACTATCTACTCTACTCTACTACTATTCTACTAACCTGTTCCAAAGAAATCTTCTGTGATTTCTGACCATCACAAGATCCTTCATATTCAAGCATGCCAACACCCATATCTTCTAAAATTTCGGGTTCGACGTCAGTTTCAACGGCAGACCATCGTCTCTTATTGCCATCTGTCACTGATTCGTTTAACTTTTCTTCGCTGTCTGATATTTTTCTACGTTTGAAGGAAGGCCTACTACACAGAACACAGAACATGTTTGCACAGAGTTTAGAACATATGTTAAATATATAAAAAGTTGTATAATCAGAACTTACGACTTCAGAATTCCCCACTATTCTAGGCTAAATTGCACACTGCAATTATTTAATCTATATTACTTTTTAAAAATTTGCTATTAAGTTCGTACTTTCCACGTCGTGAAATCAGCATGGCCAAGGCAGCAGGCCTACTGGAATTTGACCATTACAGCCAATGTACCTAAAAAAAACATTATTCCGACGTGTAATATGTTTATTCTGTTCATCGAACTATAACACATACCGGTCAACTGATGCTGATTTATCACAATTTTCTTCAGTTTTCGCCGTTTGTGCCGGCTTCTTCGTCCCACCTTGTTTCATTTTTGGCGGAATGTTGCACTGTAACAGGGGAGCCAACATACTTGTTGGCATCAGATGAAAATGAAAGTCCCTGCGATACTGCCGAGAAAGGGAAAGAGGACTGTACGGTCAGGGAAAAATTGTTGTCAATGAGTGTAACCGAAATACGCAAAAGTATGTTACGTAAATTATACTGGGGTTTAATATTCACTTTTCCTTAATTAATATTTCAATTATACAAAGTACAACTGCATATACAAACAGAAAATTTTGCATCATATCAAAGGGGTGTGCATTATGCAAGCGTAAAGATTTTTTAACAAATTACCAATATCCACTGCAGAATTAGTACAGGGCGAGAAACGCCTTATATTGACTCCGAAAAGGGTTTTAATTGCATAAATGGTATTGAAGACCATTTTATGCATCTAGTTAAAGCACAGATTTTGGAACAAAACAAAGGTTTTTAACTGCTGAATCTTTATATTCAATTAATAATCATTTTAATTATCAACATAAAATAAATATTGATGATTGCTGTGTAAGGAATTATAAACATTGTATTATTTGAGTGTACATTTTGTTCACTTGTTTTTGATATGAGACTAGTGATTTGTTTTATAATCATGTTTCTATACTATTGTTGACTTGTTTCATATCCAAATGCCATATGGCAGAAAAGTGGATCAATGGAGTGTATGTGAAAATATATGCATGTGTGTGTGTGTGTGCGTGCGCGCGTGTGTATATGTATGTACATATGTATTTATTTATGTAATAATTTGCACAATATGTACACCATTATCTGTGTCAGTATTTGTAATTATTTTAATTAATTGTAGTGACTTAATTGACCCTCTGTGTAATTCTGGAGTGACACATCAGTACATTGGTCAGTACACCATTTCCACCCTACTGAATGTTGGGTAGGTCCCTTTCCTCATTTTGAAATCTGACTATTATGACTTAGGCTTTTTATAATTTTCCTCTGTCCCTGGAGATGAACAGATACAACTGGTATGTAAAAAATAAGGTACTCCTTCCTTCCACAATCTTCACACATTATTATTCAAAATTATTCTCCCAATTTACATAAACCATACAACAGTTAAACACTGTTCAGTAAACTACAAAATTATAACATACAAGTTACATAATATGACATAACATAATACATTAAATATAGTAATTGTCATTACAAGAAGCAAGCCAAACAACTGCCTCTGTGGAGAAGTCTCCTCTGAGGAGCTGGCAGTCACGTAGCTGGATCCTGCATTTGATGGAACCAAAAGGTTCATGAATTTATTTATAAGAGCCTACCTTCCTTCTTCTTAGATGGCACTACAGTCCAATGCATACCTTCACCTCCTAAATGGACTTCTCCCAGTCAGCTCTGTTTTTTGACATGTCTTTCCAGTTTTTAACATTACATCTATGAATATCTGTTTGTACACAGCTCTACCATCTTTTTTTTCGTCATACAACAGCCTACCACTTAACCCTATTTGCAGCCAGTTCAGTCCAGTCCATGTGCCATTTAAGAAAGCTTTTCTTGGTACAATATTTTTTGTTCTTGTAGGAAAGACTATAAAGATTACTGTCTGAACACAAGTAATGTCACAGAGTTTGATATAAACTTACCGACATTTTGGAAATACCTGCTACCAACCTGTTGAGGGTAGAAGAAACAATCATGCAGTAGGTTGCAGGTTCCTCTGAAACATTGGTACATTTTCTTACCAGTCTGCACGGCGTCACATCTTAGCAGATAGTCATCTTCCCTTTTATTGTTATTTTCACACCTTTGCTTGTGTGTCTTGAGTGGTCTCTTTCCATCATGTCAACTAAATGTGCATTCATGCTACCAAACTTATGCATATTTCAATGGCTGGGGTACCATATTCATATCATGAAAATATATTTGGATTGGTGGCTCAGCAGGAAACCAGCCAGTAACACAGAATCTATAAAATCATGCATTAAAGCAGGGGTGAAAAAATCCTGGGAACCAGGTTGCCATGGTGACAAAATTTTTTACAGTGGTGCCTAATATTGTTATTTGTGAATCCTTGTTATGGAACTTGCTTCATGGCACCAGTCTGGAGTCTAGAGTTCTGAGGTGGTTCCTGAATATTTGGAAAATTTGTGCATCCCCCAATAGCAACATAACGATTGTAGTTTTTAATTTTAGTTTTCATTAAGAAAATATTAAATACTCAGTCTGTTGCTACTTTCACACTATTAAACATGTCAATGTGTATTTTGTAATTATGCATAAATAGAAATAACGTGTGATATTTATTATAAGCATCATTTGCCCAAACCAGGCTGAAGCCTATTTACAATACATGATATGGGAAAGACCAGTTATTGTATTTAGTCCTCTTCCATTTAGAGTATGCAGGGTAACATCATGGGACTCATAGTGATATTTTTTAAAGTGGTAACATTGGCTTTAGGGAGAACAGGAAGACATTGTTAACGTGATGGTGACCTCATCAATGTATGAAAGATTCTTGTCTTCCAGAAGTGTGTCCTTTCCACAGTAATTCCAACTGAAAATACAACACAATAAATACTGCAGGTCAATACGAGAGAAACATAATTCTTACAGAATACAGTTCACAGCTCATTTTAATATAAGAACAGTATGTTTAAAAACATATTGGTTTATAAATAAGTTTAATGGCATCTGATTCAGGAATTAGCAAAAAATCCAAATTTTCACACAAATTTGAATTTGGTAAATGTGGCTTTAAACATAAAATCCAATATTAAATTTTTCAAAATTTTTGAAGACAAAGATTGGAAAAATATCTCTTCTTCATCATCAGGAACTATTTGCTAGTCAGCATGGTTTAAAAACACAAAAGCCTTAAATGTTCAAACCTGAAATTGTTTTTATTCATTTCCAATAATCACAAAGGCTCCTCTGGTAATTAGAAGAGCAATGATGCTTTCAAAGGGTCTAAAATGAAATTCCACTAGAACAAAAGTGGTCTGATAGTTAAAAAGATATTGCAGTATTCAGAGTTCAATTCTGGTCTCAACTACAGGAAGAGAAGCATTTTATACACAATAAAAAACAAATTCTTCTTTTAAATTTCCAGTTACATGAATAAAGAAAACAAATGAATTCCTTTAGTAAGATATATGGAAATGTTATGTGACACAATAAACAGTTCCCAGCATAATTAAGTTGTAATAAAATTTACATTTGTGGCTATCTAATGTTAACACTTTTGTATGATATGATCCCTTTTATGTGATGGAAAATAAGTTTGCAGGAAAGAATTATACCTGTTTCCATTAGAATCTGCAATTGACACTTGATCCAGATATATTTTTGGAGAGACAGGAGTTTCATCATCATGTTCTGCATCTGGTGTTGTGGTGGTTACAGCTTGGAATCTAAGAGACTGGTAACCAAGAGTTGCCTCCACTGTGGGAGTGATATCAGGTCCAAGGGTTCCATAATCTGCAGCTGCCAAACCCCACATCCTGCGTCCGCCTTGCACCACATCCAAGAATCTGGCAACATCTCTGTTTTGTATTTCTAACATGACATTCTTAATTATAAGACAGTTTTAAAACAGCTTCTATATGTAATACTGGAAAAGATAAATACCAGATACCATGATTTGTCAAACACTGCATAAAAATTTATTAACATGTACCACATTAAGTGGGTTCCTTGTAAAAGGAAAAGAGATGCATAAAGGAGAAACTTTAAGAAAAATGTAGGATTTTATATGTGAGGGACAAGATTCATTAGTGATAACATTTAGAAATCACCCCTTTAGATCCCTTATGGACATGATGATGATTACACAAATTATTTAGTACTACTATTACTAATGAGGGACCGCGGTAACACAGTGGTTAAAGTGCTGTGCTACAAATTGGAGGGTCGCTGGTTTGATCCCAGCTGGTGTCAGTGGATTTTTCATTGACATATAATCCTTCCAATCGCATTATGGCTGTGGGGTCGACTCAGCCTCTAACAAAAATGAGTACCAGGAGTATTTCCTGGGGGTAAAGGCGGCCGGTGCGTAAGGCTGACAACCTACCACCATCCTGTGCCGTTGTCACGAAATC
>Ga0123354_10014771_pt1 | contig 12161 bp, 6 predicted proteins | sample TergutLab28metaG_2_FD_97872 | JGI IMG/M metagenome (GOLD analysis project Ga0123354, IMG submission 97872) | Labiotermes labralis P4 segment gut microbial communities from Petit-Saut dam, French Guiana - Lab288 P4 | ecosystem: Host-associated > Arthropoda: Insects > Digestive system > Gut ... | reverse complement strand
TGTTACTCATTTCTGTTAGAGGCTGAATCACGTATTAAGTAAGCCTATTACATTCTATGTACAGGGTTATTCATAATTCCCTCCGGGATTTCCGAACTCGACTATGCAACAACCAAGACAGACACGGCAGAAAGGAGCATATCGAGCACCTGTAAGGTAGGACAGAAACTTGGAGTGTCTCTCTCTCTCTCTGTTGATATGCTCCTTTCTGCCGTGTCTGTCTTGGTTGTTGCGCAGTCGAGTTCGGAAATCCCGGATGGACTTATGAATAACCCTGTATATTGATTTCAAGTAATTTTTTTTGTAACAAAATCACTAGTTTTTCTGCCATTCTAAAGAAACTTGGCTCTACTAAGCAACTGCCAATCCCAGTCTCCGTGCGGTTTCAGGTGTGGGTCTGAATCCCCATGTTTATTGAGAGTGCCTGTTAAAATCCCGCCTGGAGATGGATGTCTGTCTCTTGTGAATGTCATGTGCTGACAGGTAGATGTTTCTGCAACGGGCTGATCACTCGTCCAGAGGAGTTCTGCCAAGTGTGGTGTGTCCGATTGTGATCGCAGATCCTCGATAATGAGGAGGACCTGGTCCATTATGGGCTGTCGCGTTATAGAGAAAGAGATAATAAGCAAGTGTAATATTCAGCTACGTGCAAGGTGTTATGGTGTTATGGTTTGTTCTCGATAATGTCAAGATTTTGTCATGAAAGCTACAGAGGAAAACACTACTGGAAAGAAGAAAGCGTGAACTTTATCTGATGAACTAATTAATTGGCTGCAATGGTGGGATTGTGTAATCATAACATTTTAAAATTGCCATTTTAATCCCTAAATATACTCGTGAACCAGGTGTTGTGTCTGTTCCACCAAATATTTTTATATTAATTTTCATGTTTTATGTAATTTTTCTTCATATAATGTATGCATCATACGTCGATACGTACCTTGTGCTTTTGAGTATATATATAAATTTTTAGATAACTTTACTTGAAAGAACAGGTAATGCAGTATAATCTTCACAATTAAATGGAGAACATTCCTCAGATTTCAGCAGCGTATACATTATTAAGCCACTTGCAGATTTATTCCAGGTGGTGGATGTGATCGATATCTTAGGAAAATTAGAACGCAAAGTTAAATTTAGAATTCTATAAGAACACAATTTTTGCACATAGGGTCACAGATATGCCAATCAATACTGAGCGTGGGCTGGGTGACAAATTGACTGGACCCACTGCTTTTCGCTTAGCCGATGTTAGGACAGCTAAGACAGTGAATTGTGTGGTTTTTGCAAATACGTATCGATCAGTCTGTGTTTTTCCATCAGTATATGGTGAGAAGAGTAATATAAAACAAAAAATAAAAAAGGAAAGCTAACTGGTTTGGTCACACCTTGCATGGGAACTGCCTTCTAAAACACGTTATTGATGGAAAGATAGAGGGAAGGATAGAAGTAACGGGAAGACAAGGGAGAAGACGTAAGCATCTACTGGATGACCTTGAGGAAAAGAGAGGATACTGTAAACAGAATGAAGAAGAACCAGATCGCATTCTGCGGAGAAATCGCTTTGGAAGAGGCTATGGACCTGTCGTAAGACAGAATACACAGCCAATAGATATGGTATACAGCCTCGAAATATTAGGTTATTCTTTCGTATTGACATGGCTGACCACCTGAGAAAGTTTGTTGTATTTATTCTCCTCGAAAATATTACGGATTTTTCTATTTATTGACAAGAAATGTCGATTGATCGCGAGAGATCCGTATGTGTCGGATCCCTGTCTAGCATCGAGAGCCTATTCAAGCTCGCTGTTGGAGATTAGGGACAGGCGAAGTGTGTATATACTTCTCTTGTGTCGTGCGAAGGAGATGACGAGATGATGAATGCCGGTGTTAGTCTTGGGACTAGGTCGATCCCAGCTAGTTTAGCACACAGCTTCATGTCACGCACAAATTCCAGGACGTATAATTAAATTCCTTTGAGAAGGAGTACAACATAAGTTTTCCTGTGAAATATCTGCTCCTGAATCATCTCGTCCTGTCTACTGAGAAGCAGAGGAGAGAAACAAAACATGACGGAAAACGTACATTTCCTTCCGAAGTTAGTGGAATTCTGTGGGAGAAGTTTATTGTTGTTCTGAGCCCGAAATAATGCTAACCCTCAAGTACTGTCGTACAAACTGTTCCTTCAACAATTGAGGTCCTATTCCATACTGAATAATAAAAAAGAACACACTTATATAGCAATTGCTCTTGTGATCTGCGACAGATAGCTACCTTCTGAATGTAAGAATTTTTGCAGCTGTTGGAGTAAAGTAGGTAAAGGTAAAGTGCACCCTTGTGCAGACACTGAGGCTATGTACAGGCCTTACGGCCCATAAGTGGAGAAGCTGTATAGCTCTACTGTTTCTTGACCACTGCACTAGAAGGGGGTAAGGGATCAACATCACGCCCCGGTCGCTTTTTACCCCCGGGAAAGACCCGGTACCCATTGTACAGGAGGTTGGGTGGGCCCGAGGACCGGTATGGACAGATACGGAAAATTTCGCCCCCCACCGGGATTCGATCCCCGGAACCTCCAGCCCGTAGCCAGTTGCTATATCGACTGAGCTGCCCGGCCCGCAGCTGATGGAGTGGTATAGCCTAAAGCCTTAACATTTTACGGGAAAGACTTTTGATAACATTAAGCGTGAATTGTTAATTCAATTCTGTAGATTTAACTGAATTTCTGGTGGGGCAGTTTGCGTGGTGACGCTGTCGCAAATCCCGAAATATCTCATTCAGTATTGGCATTAAAGCGGCCGAGATTAGAACCCATTCCCGCCAGATATAATTCTAGAATCTACTGCAACCCTGACCTGCTTGGTACATGTATCATAGATGCAACAATAAATATAGTGCCTGACATTTTTTGTTCGACGTATACTGACCATTACCGGCTGCAAAGAAACCACACTGTCGGGTCGATACAAAGATTGATATCCAAAAAAGAAGGAATTGCTGACATGCGCTTGGAAAACATCCCAGTACGAACTGTTTCTATACGATGGGATGAGTGATGAGACCATAGATCTCGGAGCAGGAACGCTGTTTGCAGGTTATTTCTCTAATAAAAGATCGCACCTTTGAGCAAAACGAGGAGCAGAGTAGCTTAGTGAGTGTGAATGCTAGGAAAATGAGCTTGTTCAGTCAGGTCAGGGATTATGAACTAGTGACGTAATGAGAAATTAATTGAAGTAAAAAAAGTATTTGAGAGGGTTTAGTGATACAGTGTATTCAGCAGAAGAAATATTATGAAAAAAAATATATATAAAAGAAGAAATTTCCTGGAATAGAAAATATTTTCCTACTTTTGATAGTATAACTAGATACGCGATCTCGATGGACAAAATTCACGTTAAGATATATTTAAAGGAGGCAAAATAAACTGAATATAAATTAATTGCAAACACCTTTTGAAGAAACTATGTACTTTTAATGTGTTTACCTATTAATGGAAATTATCTTGTGGCAGTAATTTAACTTTGAAAGCGATTAATATAATTATCGGAATCAAATTATAAATGCAGTGCTGTGAATAATGTTGTCAGTCGTTTTGTGCATAACCAATGAGAATGATATCAAATAAAGAAAAAAATTGAATCTCATTAAAAAATATGAATATTTAGGACTTGAAGTTGTCTTATGCAGTTGCGAAGGACAGTTGTCAAAACAAGTCTGTGATCATCATACGTCGTTAGGAAAACTGAGAGGGAAGCGTGCAGTTTGACTGAGGAGCAAGCTCCATGGAGCAGAGTTCCTCTTCAGAAGCGAACATTTCCTCAGAAAGGGAAGAATTCTCTGCTTTCCATGAGCCTCGAAGTTGCCGTATAATATTTACAAGGGCCCTAAACTTGAACCAGAATTGTCTACTTCACACCCTCCCATCCTGTTCGGTCAAGATCCATTTTAATATTCTCCAATCTACACATACATCTTCCAAGCTGCCTCGTTCGTTCAGATTTCCCACCAGATGTCTTCATCTCTCTTCTCCACAATACAGGGTAACTTGCATTATAAAGCTCTTAATTTGCGGTTCCAAACAAACAATTTGCAAAAGAAGCCTTAACAAATAGTTAAAATATTGATTAGCAGACCGAGATATGCTGCTTTACTTTTTGTCTTTTCCCTTTTGGCGCATTTGCAAAATTGCGAACGTCGACTACTAGCTTCGTCATGTGTGCGCACGTATGTGTGTGTGTGTGTGTCTGTCCGCATGCAGCAATTCGGGTGTCACTGGAGGATTTTAACGAAATTTGATATTGGATTAACAAACTCTTTCACTACCAAAAAATGTACAGATCTACTATTATGTATTTCACTCCTAATTATCCCTACATGCACGGAATGAAAAATATGAAAAAATTATAAATTGATATTCGATTATTTTTCTAACATCTCTCCAGAAAATTCAAGTTTCGTCAAAATATGACAAGAATATTGAGTACTTTACATGAAGAAGTATGTAACTTTATGATAATGTCTCGCTGACTTCTTCATAGAATGAAAAACGTTTCAGATAAAATTTGTAGAGAAAATCAAAATAAACAATTTGTGTTCAGTAAAGATTTTCCGAAAATCCTGCCATTTTATAAGCTAATGTGGGAAAATACGGTATAGGCAGGTAGGCAGGCAGGCAGGTAGGCAGGCAGGCAGGCAGGCAGGCAGGTAGACAGACGGACAGGCAGGCAGGCAGGCAGCAGACTCCAAATGACAAAATAATGCTGCGCTGAAGAGATGCGATTTGCGTGCCGAGTGACTAAAGCTAGAATACACGCACTCGTAATATTCGTTACTATTTGCCTTTCCACGATAAAAATAGTCACAGAAAAGCACGACAGTGTTAGATTACACCTACACTGCCTGTTCTGTTCTTCTTTATATAACTTTGTCTTGGTTTGCTTCAGAATGGGGTACAGAATTATCAGTATTTTGCAAATTATTTCTTTACAGTCCTCCTCTATACTGACTTCTGATTTTCATATTATATTTTCTTACAGAATATTTGTCCCTTTGTTTATTATTTGTGTGTGTGGACGTGGGTGCTCGTGCCTGCTTGTGTGAGTGAGCGCAGTTACAAGCGCCTTAAATTTTGGCGACTACAAAAATATAATGCATTTAGTCTAGTCAAAGATGTAAAGAAAGCGGACATTCGCCAATATTTCACTGTCTCCAACTGAGTAGATTTCTTTCACGGACTTAATGTGACCGCGGACATTTAGCTTGCTTATGATGTATAGCTGTGTGTGTGTGTGTTTGTGTTTGTGTGTGCGTGAGCTCTTGCTTTTCAAGCAGAGGCAGAAAGAATAGGATGATGACGCAGCTGAACATAATGCATTGGCTTTCACACAAAATGTACGTTGCTTCACTGGCGTCTTATTCTATAGAAAGTGTTATTATTAGCATAAAACTGTGACGTGTCTTCAGAAAGTATCCTATTTGAATATGACACTAATCCCGATTGTGCTGACTAATATAATTTACAAGGGTGCTGATAAGTCCTTATCCCGACCAGGAATGAAAAAAGCCAATGTTTATGTCAGAATGGCGTGAATTTCCTTCGGTGCATTTCCTTGCAGGGGGAAGAAAATCTTGATGGCAGCTCGCGTCTCCATGTTGTTGAAATCGCGCGCGTCCCTGACACGCTTCCGAGCTTGTTTCCTTCCTGGTCGGGCTAAGGACTTAAGGGTTTCCTTAGAGTACAGTTTCCTTAGAGTACAGTTGGTAACTCGACGCTAACACTTTTATTGCTGATACAGCGTCTTTAAATAAACTGAAATTAAAAAAATTAAGATAAATATTTATGTTGACCCTGTGCAGATGATGAAGCAATTATCTCAGTTTTTATTGTAAACTGGACCAGGAAAGTACGTGAGGATAATATTAAAATGGGCCTTAAAGAATAGGAAGGTAGAGCGTGGGCTGGATGGATTTATCTGCCACAGGATGTATACATGTGGCGAGCCGTTGTGAACGTGGCATTGAAAATGTGAATCGTCAGCATTCGGGTTACTGAGAGTGCGGGGAATTTTTTTTTTGAATAGCTGTGGAAGTCTTAGTTTCTGAACAAACACTTTGTTCCATAACTAATGCATCATACTTAGTAATTTTATATTGTTAATTGATCGATTTAATTAAGAAACGCAAGATAGAGACGGAATGAAGGATGGCGTGGAAAACCAGAAATATAAATGACACTGTAACTGTGAAACTTCATGGATTTATGAAGCAGAGGTTGACTGTGTTCCGTTATCTGTGGTTGATTTAATTTCAGGGCCAATTTATTTCTTCTAATACATCTCTAGCAAGTAAAGGAACTTTTTTTCCATGGTGTTACAAAGACGTACAACACTCTACATACACAAGACGTTTCGAAAGCTACTGCTTTCTTCCTCAGCTGAACAAACAGTCTTTTAGATAAAGTCGGCACAAAATTTTATCCAGGGTACTATGCGTTCACATGAGGAAGAATGCAGTAGCTTTCGAAACGTCGTGTATATATAGGATGTTATACGTGTTATTAAGACGATGGAAGAAGTCCTTCTATTACTAGTAATGTGTTAGGCGTTGCTCCTTTGTCAAGAAATTGCATGGTGCCATTTGTTTGTGCTCTTTTTGTTCATTCTTTACGCCAATCTTTTTATTTCTTAACGCGTACTTTCATCATTAAAGAGATACAAACGTACTCACTGACATACATCTGTCACGAAGTTCGAACTGTTTATACGGCGAGTTAATTTGTAGATGCTCTGAACATGTAGCTTGATGTTGGATGTCATATTGCGGTGTAGAATTGGGTAGCCATCTTAACAGTAATGAAGACAAATGAATGCGAGTGTGCTTGTTCTCCTGGTCTGGACACTGGGGACAGCTGGTTTCTGCGGTCTACTGCTGTCCAGGTATCTGCGTTACTGTAGAAACCACAAGTATTCTTCAGATGAGATTGCCTGAAACAGAGCAGTCAGGGTCGGACTCCTCTATATCGTTACAGTAAGAACAGAAGTTTTGTTTGCCCTGCCTGTTGTAGGTCTGCTGCATGACTTGGACAGTCCGTTGCGCCACTGAGAGACTCTTTCTTCAACGTAACGAACAACGATGTGGGGTATGGCGATCAAGCGACGGTGAAAGAGATCATGGTTTTACTAGAATGTGACGCCGTGAGGTCTGATAGGCATAGGGTAACTTTTCAGAGGAATCTGCTGCCTCCATCTTCAGGGTAATCTAAAGATAGAGGGTGCAGATTTATAAAAAAATTGAGTAAACACTAAACAGCACAACGACATTTCCTTAAGTATGGTGTTCTGTGTGAAATAGCAAATTGCCTGAGATAGTAATTGCTGGATTTAGTTTTTCACACTTGCCTCCACTGACATGATAGATTTAGTAATTACGCAGTGGCTGAATGATGCATTTGTTACTTAGTTAATTCATTAGCTTCCTGACAACTTGATTATGTGACTATACGAGCGACTGTTTAGTAATTAAATTCCAAACTAAATAAAAAGCATGGACATATATTCAAAACCCAGGTAACTCGATTTTTATTTGAGGTTTCCCGATTGGAATTTTTGCCAGGTAATATTTATCCTGACTGAAATACAGTCGTCATCTTCTGCCACCTGAAAGCAACTGCCGGTTTAGAATGTTTGGGTAGTCCGCGGCCTACTCCTTTCAAATCCTTAACTTTCACGGCATTCCCATTCTTCCCACTTCAGTCAATCTTATACAAATTATGCATTTAGAATAGCGTATTAAATAACTTGAGAAACATTCAACTGTAGAATAGACGAAGGTGAAACGTATTCAACAACGGAGTATGTTTTCGTGTAAATCGACGTTACTTGGAAGAAAAGTAATATAACAGCATTTCACAAGAACACAATTTTCCACGTAGAAAAACAAAAACACGGGAGAATGACAGATATGAAAGGAATGTCGCGCCCCTAGCGGAAGAATATTCAACTGTGCATTATTGGGAAAAATGTCTTTCCGTCTGAGGCTTTGTATCCATGGCGTAATATAATGAGACGCGTCTCAGTTTATGAAACTTGAATTTCATATCGTGGTTCCATATAAAAGTCGTACGTAAATGGAAAAGAGGAAAATGAGGTAGCTTGCTGGGGGTGAGTGCTGTGGCTGATGTGGTTAGCATGCAGACTTATGTCACGTTGTCGGTAACGACGTTACGGTACAGTGAGTTGTCTCTCTTTAATATTCTTCCTATGCCTATAGCTACAACGTGTCTGTGTTAAAATAACGCAAGACGACACCTTAATTGAGCTCGCTTGTTGGGTTTTTACATAAAAAATCTCTTAGTTTCCTTACTGAATAGCTACATTCGGAATGCTGTTGGGAGAACGTAGGCTTCTGCTTTTACTTACGCTGAGCTCTGTATTGTTAATTTGTCATATTAACATGCTATAGTCTAGTAGAAGTTTGTAGGAAATTGTCTTTTTTTAAATGTTGGCAATTGTTTAAAAAGGGGGGTTTTATTGCTCTAGTTTGAAACTCTCGCGATATAATGTGGCCTCAGAAAGGTCAAAGGGATCATGGAGTGGTAAATGCCCATAATAGGGTAATTTTATGTTGCAATGACTTACAGCATGCTATAGTGGAACACAATTGACATACGGAATAATTCAGTAATTATTGTTTGTGTTAGGAAATAGATTTGTATGAAAGTATAGAAAGATAAAATTAAATAATAACATGAATTTTAAAAAATACCAAGCAACGAACAAACCACAACAGCCGTGCTTGCATGTACAGGGTTATTCAAAATGATTGTCAGGGTACAATTGTCCAGAGGCAATTCCGCACAAAATTCGAGAAACAACCACCACCTCTCAATTCCATTCGAAGGTGGTATGTACAGTTTCAAGAGACAGGGTGTGTGTGTGTGTGTGTGTGTGTGTGCGTATCCCGAAACTGAAGGTACGAATCAGAACCGCCATTGAAACCATCACCGCTGACATGCTACAAACAGTCTGGAACGAACTCGATTATCGTGTTGATGTTTGTAGAATCACAAAGGGTTCACATGTATAGCACCTGTAAGGTATGTAAAAAAAACTTGGAGTGTTGTTCTATTAAATAAAAAAATACCTACACTCCTATCTCAAGTACATTGTGTATGACAAGCTGTTAAAACCCCGACAAATCACTTTGAATAACCCTGTATTTTTTAAACTGATGTATCTGAAAAGTGGAAAAATATAAAATGAGATAATTATGAAGATAAAGGAGAAATACATTCAGGAATTCTATGTTATGATTCAACATGCATTCTGCTGGGTTCCTTTGTGCTAATATTGAACATATTTAAAATAATAATCTTGCGTGCTGTTTTATAATCTTTTTATAATGAAAGCTCTATGTAACTGGTGGACTGTATTAAGCAAGGGTCTTTTTTTCGTCAACATGAAGATGGAAAAATATTCTCAAAGACGTCGTGTAAAATTTTATCCAATACAAAACTTTAGAAGAAAGCACTTTTATAAACACAAATATAATCGTACTGTAAAGCACTTGATTGACTGTTCTTCCTACGCGATCATGTCCGTTGTTAGCAGAGAGTTGTTTCAATAGGGAATAGCGTGAAATGTTGTGCGGTAACTTTAGCACCATGAATGTGATTCGGGAAGTAATAAATACTGTTAGTATCATCGTAACCTACCTTTGAAAAGCGATATTCAGAATGAATATTCAACAACATACCTAATAAAGATAGTCAACGACATAGCCTGAACTGTCCAAGAGTCAAACCATTGTGGCGCCACAATTCTGCGAAGGTACTTTAACCAATTAATTCCGCGTTATGGGCCACATACAAATATGTGCCTAACAATAATTTCATCTTTCTGTTCTGCATATAAGAGATACAGCCCTGTGTTATGATTCCCCCCACTCCGGATATGAATCCCGTGTTTATATCCCACTTGAGGTACTTCAGGCACCTAATTTTATCGGACATCATAGGGTGGCCGTTAGTACTCCTGCCGTTTCTTAACAAATTACCCAATTCTATCATCATTCTAAACAATTCTCATTCCCACCTTACATGTCTGATGATTTTCCTCTCGTTCAACGCAACTTCTCGCTTCTTACACTTTTGAAGAAGAAACAACTTATACAAATTTTAGAAATATCATATACAAATTTTAGAAACACCATATACAAATTTTAGAAACACCATATACAAATTTTAGAAACACCCATACAAATTTTAGAAACACCATATACAAATTTTAGAAACACCCATACAAATTTTAGAAACACCATATACAAATTTTAGAAACACCCATACAAATTTTAGAAACACCACATACAAATTTTAGAAACACCATATACAAATTTTAGAAACACCATATACAAATTTTAGAAACACCATATACAAATTTTAGAAACACCCATACAAATTTTAGAAACACCATATACAAATTTTAGAAACATCGTATACACATTTTAGAAACACCGTATACAGATTTTAGAAACACCACATACAAATTTTAGAAACACTACATACAAATTTTAGAAACACCATATACAAATTTTAGAAACACCATATACAAATTTTAGAAACACCATATACAAATTTTAGAAACACCATACACAAATTTTAGAAACACCGTATACAAATTTCAGAAACACCATATACATATTTTAGAAACACCATATACAAATTTTAGAAACACCATATACAAATTTTCAACGAGGAATTTAAAGTTTAAGTTAAATAAAAGTTTTAAATTGAAATGCATTGCCGCCGTTCGGCAAGAGTGTTTCCAGACTTCTGTAAATACTAAAAAGATTATTTGTGGCGAAACGATAGACGATAGACGATAGCACATTCTACGCGTATTTGTCACCGTTGTTGTTGTTAGGGAGCCTGCGAATGCAAAAAAAAAGAAATCTCGTAACATGTGGAGATGTCGCTCTCAGCGGTCACAGACGTGGGCTTTTATTCGTTAATGAGCAAGCTGCTAAACTTGGAAAAGAAACAGCAAGAATTACGGAGCAGTGAGGGGGTTAGCTTGTAAAACAAAACACCTCCTTTGCAGAATCTGCACAATTAATATTAAAAAGGTAGTACAACCAAAATATATTCCTATAATAAAAGCCAACGAGATGCACTATTTCTCAAATTAATTTTGATAAAGAACTCTACATGTTTCGGACAGATCTACTGTCTATCATCAAGAGTCTCAACACTGTATACACAGTAACAGGTATTTGTCATGCTAGTTATGTTGACTGTCTGCTAGCGAGGTCAGGATGGTTCCATCCTGACCTCGCTAGCAGACAGTCAACATAACTAGCATGACAAATAACTACTGCTGTGTATACAGTGTTGAGACTCCTGATGATGGACAATAAGTCTGTCCGAAAAATGTAGAGTTCTTTATCAAAATAAATTTGAGAAATAGTGCATCACTTTGGCTTTTATTATAAGAATATATCACGTTGCACGGTTCTCTGAATGTCAAATTCGTCAATGCCAAACAAGCAAGACTAACTATCAAAATATGTTAATTTAGGTATATATCTATAGTTCTTGCCCTGATAAATTTGACTTAAAGAGAAATACGATAACATATGACAGCAACTAATGGCTGTATTGCTACCTGTTCAATATTCATCGCAGTTCTTTTTATTGTCGTCATTCCTTACGTGATGATACGTCTTGTATAAAGGATGCAAAATTTGAAGTACAGAAGAAGAACCGATTTTAAAGACATGCTAAGTCTACTCTACATAACAACGTTTAAAAAATGTAATCGACTCGAACCAAACACCCATAAGTTTAGGGGGCCTATTCTCTGCACCGCCATATTCACACAATTTCATCATGAATGATAATAGGGAAACACATAATTTTGTGGAAGAATACTACAACTTTGGAAGAATTAACATGTCTGATTTTTTACAAACGCAAGATGGATATTAATGATTTTAAATAAATTTCTGCTTCCACACTGTCAGATTTCAATTTCCATTTATGAGTTGCTGGGGGGGGGGGGGGGGGGGGGGGGGGGGGGGGGGGGGGGGGTGTCTGCTGGGGGGAAAGGGGGGGCTAGGAAAGGAAAGCGGTTTGCTCGGTGATTTTACCCGGGACCTCTCTTCCC
>Ga0123354_10014770_pt1 | contig 12161 bp, 4 predicted proteins | sample TergutLab28metaG_2_FD_97872 | JGI IMG/M metagenome (GOLD analysis project Ga0123354, IMG submission 97872) | Labiotermes labralis P4 segment gut microbial communities from Petit-Saut dam, French Guiana - Lab288 P4 | ecosystem: Host-associated > Arthropoda: Insects > Digestive system > Gut ... | reverse complement strand
GAAGCTCATCATCAGGAGATCATTCTTCCTGTACAGTCAGCTTTCTGGTATATAGTATTTGCTGTAGCCCTCCCGTTCTCCTACGTGTTCTGCTCCCGACAGTCGGGAGCAGAACACGTAGGATTTGAACATAAATTGTATGCAGTTGAGGCAAATGCTACGTGTGGCCAGTACAGTCACTCAAAACTTAATTCAAGGTGATTCTTCGACGCGTTCACAAATCTGTCCATCCGTCTAACTGTCCGCATGAAACAATGCTTTCGGTCAACGGATTTTCTGAGATTTTATAACTGGGGGGTAGATATTCAGTGTGTGGAGAAAATGGCTGCATGGTGAAAATCGGACAAAAAATACCAGGAGCTTTATACTCACACGTATGTACAACTTTAACTATGTTGTTTAACGGCTTTATCGTGTTTTCGATCGATAGTAATCAATAACGGCAACAATGAGTAATAATCGATGCTGATCGGTAATAATACATAACTATTTAGCCTCTTTTTTTTCATGTAGATCGTAGGAAGATTCGAGGTTATATATGACGGATAAATTTAATAAAATTTTAGTAGACGTATAAATAAGTTCGGCGAAGAGGTACAGTAACAGGCACCAGTAATAATGCTAACATCCTGTTCATAATTGTCAGCAATTACGAAAAGCGCCTCAAAGTTACATGATACTCATTATTTTTTATCGTTCTTAGTAGTTCTGTCAGATGTATACTTAGCGGGGTAACTGAGAATGTAATTACAACTTTGGAAGCTGAATCTTAAAAGTAATTCAAGTGAGTAATACTGCACATCGTGTAACAGAAGAACCGTATACGGAATGCAGCCCAAAGTACTTAAGAACACGCTTGATTAAGTATAAAATTCTGGTGAGCTATTAAAGTAACCGGAATCAAAATTAAAACACGGTAATAAAATATAGTGTAGGCATATCGCTCAGATGAATATTCCTGTCGGCACCTAAATCTGGCCCTGATGCTACCGGAAAGCAAGCATGCTGGCCTGATACTTGGATAGGATGTAGGTGGAAGTCTCGATGATTCTCACGGTAGGCCTCGGCGGCGGGGTGGAGCTCTTTACTGACGAACGTTTGGGCGCTCTTTACGGGCTTAACACCTTGGAGGTCAAGGAAATTTTTGATGGATGCCGTATCAACCACTGCAGAGGAGCGCACAGCCACAAAAAGAAATCTGATCTCTGTACTTTCTGTACGTCACTATGGCCTTAAATCGCACGAGCAGAAAGCAGGTCAGACACGTCATCAAATATACAATATTTGAGGTGGTCACAACGGTCGTGATGACGATTCAAGGCTCCTGCATTGTTATGGCGCGCCATCTATTTTACAGTCGATACGCTGTAATATCGCAGCAGACATGAATTTTCAACACCACGTGTGTTGGCATACCGCCTAGGAAAACCAGTTTTCCCTGCTCTGCGAAGGACGATTTAGGACTCAAAATTCGGGGATTGTACTGCCTTTCCTCGAGGCGTGCCGAATTTTACACTGGGTACTAACATACCATGGCTTCAACAGGCAGCATCATATCCGACTCCACTATATCCCGATATATGGACCGGATCACCAGTGAGGCCGTCGAAATTGAGCTCCATCCCAGCATGAACAGGAGGGCTGTCTTTTCTTGTGAAGGTCATGGAACCCTCTCCTTTACTCGCTGAAGGAAGGGAGGAAAACTCTTCGCTAGGATACACAGCTGTAATATTATGGGTCATTTCGGGGCCCACAGTTTCAGACCGTCCATCCTCCTTAAACCTTATTTTTTCTCCTTCATCACCCTTTTAATTTAGTTGTCTTTCCTGCTTACTTTCTTCTATTGGCTTCTTCATACCACCTTTAGTCCGCTTCCTGTCACATTTTAACTTTCTCCCTCTCTTCCTGTGGCGCTCTCGCCACTATCATCCACCATTAACGAAAGAACTCTTCTACTAATTTGCTACTATATAATACAACACTTTTTCCACACGATTCACTCTTCTTGGCCTACCTTGAAGATGGAGGCAGCAGGCACCTCCAAAATATGCCAGGAGACAGGAGATCGTGTCTCAGCAGACGTCAGTCTTCATCAACAAAGCTGTGAATCCTCCACTCAGGCATACGAAGACAATTTAATGCACCCATATTCCTATTATCTGGAGAAAATTTAATATCTTTATACTTCACCAGTAGCTACAAAACATGTTTTGTAGACCTGACTGATATTTTCTACCCAGCCTGAAGTTTTTACGATCTTCTGAAAATTCTACTTTTATGGCGTGTTTGTATGTGAGAAAGGACTTACGGATCGACTTACCTTCAGTACAGAGCAGACTTCAAGGCGTGAGCCCAGCTTCCTGGAATGTTCTGCCGAGTACATGTGCAGCTATACCCTGATTCCTATAGGCCGTACAATATATTCTTTCTCACATTATAACACCAAATAATAATGTGCTCTCGTTATCGGCATCAGTGTCTGTCTGGGTAACTTGTAGTAAAATCCATTCATCCACTTTTCTGCGTTTATCTGTCTGTGGTTCTATAGGCAGTTGATCATAACCAGGCGTAGTTTTTGTAGTGCCATAACTCTTTTTTTCTAAAACTCTTTCGCTGATTGGCAATCATGTAATGCATAGAGCTATATGCATACTTTTCCGAGACCATAATAATAGGATGTCAAAGTTAATATTTTTCAAAGTGTGGTATAATAAATATAAAATTGAATTACTTTGACAAACATTATTTTAAAAAACAGACGTTTCGGAGACTTTCCCTTCTGTGTACACACAATGTTTGTCGCTCTTTTTCTTAAGTTGTGATAAACATTTACAAGACGGTCGCGAACTAGCAGAGAAAATGGTTTGTCTAAGGGCTGTGAATCAGTAATCCGGCAGTTGCCAGGGTCATAAGAAATTTAAGTCTGTGGTCGGACACTATGGCTTACTGTAGTCGAATAACAGTTGTTCATTTCTCTCTTAAGGGTCTTACCCCTGTTCTTCTAAATTTTGTGGCAGGAAAGAGCACTAAGAATTCGTATTTCAAAGTAGTATGCATGTAAGTCTGATGTCCAAAAGGCATTTTGCAACGAATGGGTGCTTTTTCTTCCCTATTATTTTAGACTCAAAATTCGTTATCAGTATCGCATAAAGTTTTAAGGAATTAGCATAAAATTAGCAAATGGAATAAAATTTTTGTATGATGTATAGTTTTTGGTGAGATTAGTGACGTTCCATCAAAATTTTGTGTAAAATTATATATCACGATATGGATCAGCGGGAACGTCTGGTAACTAATTTTTTTGCAAATCTTTAAAGCCCCATACTTAAGGAAGTAATTTCACAAAAAGATTATTTTTCCTGGACGGAAGTACAGTGTAACATACCTCGAGTTTATTGTACGTGGTTTACGGTAGGAAAGCAGAAGACAATCTTTTTAAAGTGTTGAATCTCGGCCACGTATAAAATTGGTCTTTGTTGAAAAGAGAGTGGAATTTGAGAAGACAAATATGTATAATGTCGGATATCAGCACCAAATTGTAGAGTACGGCATCTCCTGCTATGCATAAAATAAACACACGTAACTGACTTTTGTGTTTACGTAAGGCTTGTGTTGCTGCGAAGTGAGAGTGCGTTACATCGGCTGCTTCGTGTAAGGTCAAGCAAACAAATGCTTGTTATTACTCGGGCGCTCGACCGTCCATTAACTGGATACACGTGTTTCCGTATAACCTTCCCCCCCCCTTTTATTTAAATGTCTTTCTCCAACCCACCCTTCCATGAAACGACTGATAACACGTCTAGACAAACAGGTACAATATAACATATATTGGGCTCATTTAAGATATGCCTAAACCTGAATCTGAATTGTAAAAAACGTGTTTTTGAGTTAGTCTTTTGTCCATTCGACTTTATATTTTAAGGTTGATCATACTTTATAATTTTTAGTGAAAACAGCAGCTTAATGTGGAGGAGGAGCAGGGCATCAATCTGCGCAAACAGGCTTTTAAGATGATGAGATTTGTAATGCTAATAAAACCTCTCTCCATGTACTTTCATTTGGTGTTAGGCATTTACCTAATACCTTCTAACTCTACAGTTCACAAGCAGCAGTGTGATTGTAGTAGTAGTAAGCATTGCACTTGGGCAGCCTGTAAAGTAGCGTGCTATTTTACAGGCCGGAAGTGACGTCGTATGTAAACAAACACGGTGGCGTGGCCAATGACTTCTGGACTGGAAGTAACGCCACATGTAAACAAATATTGCGGATGACCTTGCCTCCGGCGGTCACGTGATGTAAACAAATGACGTAATATGTAAACAAATATGGCGGATGACCTAATTATGCCAGACAGTGTGGCGCCTTAACCTAACTTTAACCTCTGATATGTAAACAAATACGGCGGATGAGCTAATTATACCGGACAGTGGAGCGCTTTAACCTAACTTTAACCTCTGATATGTAAACAAATGGCGTCACATGTAAACAAATATGGCGGACGACCTAATTATACCAGACAGTGTGGCGTCGTGTAGGACCAGTTTGGCGCCTTAACGTAACTTTAACCTCCGATATGTAAACAATTTATGTAATGTGTAAACAAATATGGTGGTTGATCTAATACCAGTTTTGGAGACGAGCGCGTCTCCAGAACCTCCGTTCATAACGTAACCTAACCTAAGCTAAACTTATGCCCATAACTTGACCTAACCTAACCTTATGTCCATAACCTAACCTAAGTCCCCGAAACTTCCGTTCATAACCTAACCTAACCTAAGCTAACCTTATGTCTATAACCTAAACTAACCTTATGTCCATAACCTAACCTAAATTAAGCCCCGTAACTTCCGTACATAATCTAACCTAATTCGGTGCCATATCGGTGTGGCAAAATTAGAACATATAATCTTTCAAATATAAGTTCTTAAACTATCGCTATTGAAGTTTAAGTTAGGTTTCAAACAATTTAAAACCAGCGTTAGTCGTTATATTGTGTATGTACATGTACTGAGGTTCTGTACAGCCTGTGAAGTTTCAGAAGATAGTAGAAGTAGAGCTGTAACTTTCTTGAACACTGAATCAGAAGGGTAGTGGTCTACAACACTTCGTTAGCTCTTTACACTTTACCTATTTTATAGGGGTTGGTTGAGTCCTAGGATCTGTCTAGACACGTAAAAAGATTCGATCCCTGAATCGTATTGCCTGTAGTAAGTTGCTCTGCCGGCTCACTTTATTACTCCGCTCAATGAGAAATGTTACAAAGTTTTTAGGTGTGGTAGCTTCTTTTAGGCATCGAGAATCGCTGTGAAATCTCCACAAAACGAACCAGTACGTCGCTGGTTGCTTGTATGACGGCTTGCATTGTTTCCCCATCAATAATGAGGGACTGTTTCACTTAAAGTCTGTAAGTTCTTGAATAGGGTAGTGCTGCGGTGGTCGATAATTCTGCTGCCTATTTAGATAAAAGTGTCTCGCCTTGTTTGTCATTGTGCATGTTCCAGTCTGCAGTGTGTCACATTAAACTCAGGGTATATGACAACATCTCGCTACCTAAGTTTTCTTATAACTTTTCTAGATGACATCCTACATTACATTTACCCTCCGTCGTAGCTTCCATCTAATACACAAACTACTTTCCACATAATCGCTATTCTACATGCACAACATATACTTCATCATTACTCTTTACATTACAACCTTGCTGAATGGACTTCCTATATTACTTTTACCCTCCGTTTTAACTCCGTTCTACATACACAACCTACTTTCCACATGATCTCTATTCTACATGCACAGCCTATACTTCATCATTACCCTTTGCATTACAACCGTGCTGAATGGAATTCCTACATTAAATTTACCCTTAGTCTTAACTACGTTCTATATACACAACCTACTAATTTGTGCGTTAAGCTGTTTTATTACCATACACAACTTACTTTCCAAATAATCTCTATTCTACATGCACAACCCATAGTTCATTATTAACTTTTGCATTACAGCTTTGCTGAATGGACTTCCTCCATTACATTTACCCTCAACATTACCTTCGTTCTGCATGGACGACCTACTTTCCACACTTTCTCCATTTTACATAAACAACCTACTCTACACGTTATCTACAATTCTACATGGATAGCCTATACTTCGATATTTACTCTCCGCATTACCTCAATGCTGTATAAACAACCTATATTACATATACTGTCCGCCTTATCTCCATTCTACATATACAGCCTACTCTCCGCATTCTCTCCATTGTACATGCATTACTCATACATCATCATTCCTCTTTACATTAGTGCCTTGTTACATCAGTAACCCACAGTACATTTACCCTCAATATTAACTCCGTTATGCATGGACGACCTAATTTCCGCATTATCTTCTTTCTGCATGCAGTACCTACTCTACGCATGGCTACATTTCTACATGGATAGCCTATACTTCACATTTAGTCTCCGCATTATCGCCGTGCTGTATACACTCTACATTACATTTACCGTCCGCTTTGCTCCATGCTACACGACATCCCGAATAGCTACAGTATCAAAACGCATTTAAAATAAAAACTAGGAGTGCCGTTACTTAATATTAGTAGGTCAGAATTCAATTCCCGAAGTGTAATTGGAATTTTTCATTTATATAAAATCCTTCTGATCGCGCTATGGCCCTAGGTTCAGCCAGATATTAATTACCAGACATATTCCCAGGAGGTAAAGGCGAAGGGTGCGTAGGGTTAACAGCCTTACCGCCATCCTATGCTACTGTCTTGAAATCTAAGAGTCCAGGTATTTAAAGTGTTTTTGATTTTATCAACCTAATAGTATTCTAATGGATTTGGCCTCTGGGGTAGACAAACAAACAGTTCTAAACGCTAATGGAACTGGCCTGGGATTAACAGACTGAGTCAGCAAATTTCAACTTGGACCACTTCTACGGAAAGGAATTCTATCAGTTGCTAAGTTGCTGTCGAATCTTGTGCGCAGAATTTAACTCCAATGTATCGTTTTTGTTTGTCAGTTTGCATGTTCTTACCCGCTTTCCCTGAGGTATAAAGTGCTGTGTGGTTCATTTAGTTTTATGTGAAATATTAAATTCAGCAAAGGAGATTCATTTCCGTGTGTTGTGTAGTGAAAAATGTATTGCCCAAAAAAAAGCGCACTTTCAAGTTTTTTACAAAAAACTATTTTAAGCTAACGTTTGCTAGTGAAACAGTTACAATATAGTTTAAAGCAAGGCTATTTTGAAAACTACCATCCCAACTAATATTTGAAGAAAATACGGTTATCCTGTCAAGTCTGCGGTATTGTGTGCATCGACAAACGTGTGACAAACCAAGTACTAACGTCAAAGCGTAAGTGTATGTCTGTTTTGGATTTAGATACGACTATGCGCTTAGCTAGCTGCAAATTGTACACCAGGGTCTGTTCCCTAATGCTCCAAAAGACTTATTTGGCAACAAAATACCGTTCTGTAGTAAAAGTTCCCGCTGCATGTATTCGGATCCTCAGTGCAGTTGCAAATTGTGTGTAAAATCACAATGTGTTAATAAAACAATTGAATTTACTTTCTACCCGATCCTCTAAGAAAAAGAATTCTTAGAAAGTGTAAAAACAAAACATGTATTTCAAAATTTACCCGTTTTTAATCACACCGCAAGTAACCTTCTGTCGGCTACCAAACAACACTCTGCTAATTATGGTAAGTGTAAAAACAAAACTAAAAAGGGTAACTGGCATTTTATATATTTTAAATTCAAAATTGTGTCTTTATTTTCCTTATTACAATATATATGGGATATGATACTTTAAAAAGAGATGGTTAAAGCAACAGGATTCGAAGGTAGAATCTTTCAATTATGAGTCCGGCATCTTACCGCTTCCCCCAAACTTTTTCAGATATATAGGGCCCTATAATGTTTATGTTCAAAATAATAATATTTCAAATGGCGCGCTGGTAGCCATGTTGTAAAATACCCGAAAGCGCTAATTCAAATTTAATGTTAGTTTTTAATTTAAAAATACCGCGTCGGTAGCCGTATTAAAAATGTTGGCAGGCGCCCATTCAAAATAATTAAGTGAAAGTCATTAACTTCACCCATCCAATTCAAAATTACGGAATTCGAAATATTAATATTTAAAAATACTGCACTTGTATCCATATTGTAAAATGTTGGAAAGCGCCAATTCAAATTTGAAGTTGGGTTAACACAGTTTTAAAACTGCCGCGCTAGTATAAATGTTGTAAAATGGCGGGAATTTAAAATTAGTTTAACACAAATTTAAATAGTGCGCTAATAGCCCTACTCAAAATAGCATCAGGCGGTAATTTAAAATAATAACAAAATTTGAAAATGGCGCTCATTCAGTCGTATTCTAAAATGGCGGACATTAACTTAAATTAGCGCTCATTCAAAATAATTAAGTCAAGGTCAATTACCTCAGCCAGCATATTTGTTTATATCAGCCCAATTCCAAATGGCTGTAGGCGGCAAGCGGTCTGGCCTGTATATCATAAAGAATGTTAAAGTTAGTTTTGCATAAGTATAAAACTACCGGGTTAGTACCCATATTAAAAATTACGGCCGGCGGTAGTTGAAATTTAAACTTAGATTTTAATTTAAAACTTGCACGCTGGTAGCCGTATTGTAAAATGGTAGAATGCGCCAATTCAAATTTAAAGTTAGGTTAGCACAAATTTACTTACCGCGGCGATAGACACATTGTAAAACTGGAAAGCGCCAATTCAAATTTAGTTAGTTTGACACAAATTTAAAAATTGCGCGGCTTTAGCCCTGTAGTATGATGGCGGAAAGAGCCAATTCAAATTTAAAGTTAACACAAATTTAAATAGCGCTGTGGTAGACATATTCAAAGTGGTGGACTTTAAATTTAAGTTTAATTTAAAACTGGCGCGCCAGCAGACATTCAAAATGGCGCCAGTTGCCAAACTGTCTCGTCCAACACGGCGCCATACTGTCTGGTATAGTTAGTTCATCTGCCATATTTGTTTATATACTACGTCATTTGTTTACATCACGTGACCGCCGCCATATTTGTTTACATATCAAAAGTTAAAGTTATGGCGCGAAACTGGTATAATTAGGTCAACCGCCATATTTGTTTACTTACTACTTCGATTGTTTTCATATTGGAGGTTAGACTTACGTTAAGGCGCCAAACTGGTCCTACACGACGTCACACTCTCTGGTATAACTAGATCATCGCCATATTCGTTTACATACTGCGCCATTTGTTTACCACACGTGACCGCCGGAGGCAAAATCGTCCGCCATAATTGTTTACATGTGACGTCAATTGTTTACATATCAGAGGTTAAAGTTAGGTTATGGCGCCACACTGTCTGGCATAGTTAGGTCATCCGCCATATTTGTTTATATATTACGTCTTTTGTTTACATCACGCGACCGCCGGAGGCAAGGTCGTCCGCAATATTTGTTTACATGTGGCGTTACTTCCGGTCCAGAGGTCATTGGCCCCGCCACCGTGTTTGTTTACATATGACGTCACTTCCGGTCTGTAAAGTAGCACGCTACACTACAGGCTGCCCATGTGCAATGCTTTCTACTGACAGTGACCAGAAAATTTCTTGTTCAGAGTCCCACAGTTCACAAAAACGTCGTTACTGGCTTTTAGTGGTATAAATAAACAACATGTCGAAATGTGTATTTCGGTTTTGAATACACACATTTTCTTTGCACACTCGTTGCAGTTTCACGGGCATTGACAAATATGGCACGCAAAAGTAGGAATTCATAATTTACACGAATAGGAAAAAGACATATTACACTGTTTAGAATCTACTGATGACGAAGTTAATCAATAGGTGCGGTTTGGCGTTGCGATCTGAAGAGTCACGCATGGCATTTTCTCTTGAATTTCTTCTAAACGTGAGGAGTTATATTTCAATTGTCGGTTGGTGCAATATACTCTCCTTCTGTGGTGTCCGCGCTGGCCATAATGCCCACCCAGTTCAGTGTTGCTCAGACATCTACAAGGGACCACCCAGCCTAGTGTCCGATGGGCACGGACGAAGTGTTCCCCGGGAGCTAAGCAGCCTGGATATGAAGCCAAACGTTTACCTCCTTCTAGTGCTGAAGTTAACAATGGGTAGAACTATACGCCCAGCCCTCAGGTATGTCTCCATAATGTGCACAGAGACAAATTTGCCTTTATCCTTGTTTCTTTGTAAATGTACTTGTTACTGGAAAATGGCAGACCCGGAATTGTATGTAGTTCGTTAGATATACATGACACCGAATGCTTTTTAAAATAATTATCCCCCTTTTGTGCGAGACAACAGGGTGTAATTTATAAACTATGTATGATAATGAAATTTGTTTTCAGTGGTGGTTCATTAATTACACCGAACTAGTTGCACACGTGCGAACAATTCGCACGTATTAACAATGAAATATTGCACCAACAAAGATTCATTTATATATTTGAAACTTGGAAGCGCTTATATATATATATATATATATAATATTTGATATTGTGAGTATCATCTTCTGCACGTTGTCGGCGTCCTTTGATGATTGCACCAGCGACAATATCAAAAGAAGAGGATCGTGAAGACGTTAAATAGAGCTATCCATGGGGCGGGGGGAGGCGGAGAGATGAAGATAGATGTACTCCTTACTGATCGTCATAGCAAACGCACTTTTCGCCCGAAATTATCTTCTGTGTGTTTTGAAGAAACTGGTAGGATCGGAGTGTTATTTTTCCAAATATAGATGACACGGAACATAATTTATAATAAATTATTCCTTGTAGTGTCTAACAAATCACTGTTATGTACGTGTAACAAAAGGTACACGATACTTAAAGTGGGCCGGGTAGTTCAGTCGGTATAGCGACTGACTACGAGCTGGACGGTCCGGGATCGAATTCCGGTGGGGACGAGATTTTCCGCCCGTCAGACCGGCCCTGGGGCCCACCCAGCCTCCTGTACAATGGGTACCGGGTCTTTCCCGTGGGTAAAGTTCGGCGGGGGTGTGCTGCTGCCTACTCACCCCCTTCTACTGACGCGGTCATGGAAGAGTAGAGCTATACCTCTACCCACCCTCTGGGCAACACCGTGCCTGTAACGGAATCACTTTACCTTTTTACATGACATTTAAAAGACTTGCCAATAAAACATATTCTCAGTAATGTAAGTCTACTATCTTTAATGTTGTTAAATACAGTGTGTTACTGAATATCGATTATCGTCTCAAATACAAGCCTCGAGATTGTATGAGATAGTGACGTAACCTGAGCAACGAAATGTGCCGAAGGAAAAACTGAATGTAAACCCAACTTAGTGTACAATTTCTGAATTCGTCCTTTTCTATAGCTTTATCAAATTTTCCGAGATGGTAGATTCAACGTAAATTTAAGACGACCTAGCTTTGTGCGCCAACGCTGCAGTAGACACATATACGGCAGTGCATTTACCGACACCGCAAATTGGCAGACGTTGAATCTCTTGACGAACGCACGTAGAACACGATGGGGAGCACGAGTCCTTTGCGGACACACAAATGGCAAGCCGACGCTGAGTTCGGTCCAGAAAGATGTGTGGGATGACTTTGATGATGGCAAACATGACGCTGAAAATATTGGTAGAAATACACATAGAAGGGAAGATAATACTAGAAGTAGATATCAAGTAAATATGCTGTGAGGCAGTGCACTAGATTAAAATGGTACATCATAGCACCCAGTGGTGGGCTTGTGTGATTACAATATTAACTCTTCCTCTTCCTTAATCTTCTGAATAACTTACTTACTTACTTACTTACTTACTCACTTACTTACTCCATGGAATATAATCTTTCCTGAAAAGTTTGCTGGTTCTCAGGTAGTCAAGAAATTCCCATCATTTTATCAAGGCTGAATGTTCGTTGCCGTTTTAACAAAACCTGCCACCTGTCCCTATTCTGAGCCAGATAAATCAAGTCCATGTCCCCCATCCCACTTCCTGAAGATCCATCTTAATATTATCCTCCCAGCTACACCTGGGTCTTCCTTACTGTCTCTTTCCCTCAATTCCCCCCCCCCCCCCCCCCCCCTCTAAATAAAATGTTTAAAGAGGGGGACTCCCCCCACAGGTTTTGGAGGGTTTTTTTTTTGAAGGGGGAATTTTTGTTTTTT
>Ga0123354_10014767_pt1 | contig 12163 bp, 9 predicted proteins | sample TergutLab28metaG_2_FD_97872 | JGI IMG/M metagenome (GOLD analysis project Ga0123354, IMG submission 97872) | Labiotermes labralis P4 segment gut microbial communities from Petit-Saut dam, French Guiana - Lab288 P4 | ecosystem: Host-associated > Arthropoda: Insects > Digestive system > Gut ... | reverse complement strand
ATACAGATACACACACACACACACACACACACACACACACAGTAGGGTCTCGTTTTACGACGGGGATACATTCTCGAATATTTGGTTTAAATCGAATCGTCGTAAAAGGGGTACTATTTAGGAGTAGGTTTTCACTCTTTTTATGGGCCACGAAGGCCCTTAGGGTGAGTAGAGGTATAGCTCTACTCTTTCTAGGAACTCGGCACTCTATATGGGGGTGGGAAGGTCAGCTCCACGTCCCGGCCGCCTCTACTCCCGGGAAAGAACCGGTACCCATTGTACAGGAGGCTGGGTGCGCCCCACGGCCGGTCTGGACGGACGAAAAATCTCTTCCCCATCGGATTTTTAAAAATTACGTTATTCATCCTTCAGTACACAAATACAATGGTTGCATAGAAGATATCTCAGTAATGTACTGTTAACGGACTATTGTCTTTGTGTTCGAATTGCATTGTTCGTTTGTTACTTTAGGCCCTTAGGAGAACATCGTTACGGTGGCGACCTCATCGGTTGGAGGAGTCCTTGCAGGTATGGTACTGTGATTCAATTATCCTGCAGCTAGAGGGAACACAGTTTCTCCAGGTGATGTGTGTCGGTGATTATAGTATCTCCAAGTAATTCCCAAACTTTCCGCGCCGGCGAGTTGTTTGATACGCTTTCCATCGGGCACGCCTCATGAAATCAGCGTAGTCGACGGTCGATACTCGGTACCAATGTTGTGTACGGTAATATATCATGTGGGCGAGGATCCACAAAATTGCCCGGTGCCTCTGTGGTGAACAAAAGTGAAAACTCGGACGGATGGTTCGCTCCGGTAGAATGTATTTCGGGTCCATGCGAAGGATGATCGCTATTCTTGAAGGTGTCCACGTCCAAATGTCAGCCCCTTCGCTATACTCAGTCAGCCTGTGAATCAGAGCGTCTACTCGAACACAATGTTGGCAATTGTTCGTGGTACTTCGTTGTGTCTTGGCTAGTCGATCGTTGGTCGTTATGAGATCATGAATAACCATAAAGCAGGCTGCTTTAAGTTCCTCCGATAACCATACTGCCTGTAGGTTCCCCCATACCTTAGACCACGGGGTAGTTGGGTGTTGTGTCATGACCCGTTCGTCCCGTGTCCCTTTCAGTTCCAATGTCATACTGCGTAGTGAGGCGTAGATACGTCTGCGAAAGCATCGGGGGTTCTCATCTTGTTCAGGAGGCGTAATGTAGGCCATGTTTACGGTGTACACGTATAGTTTAGTGGAGAACTTTGTGGAATGCTGTGGGTTTGCCTGCCTGCCAGTGATGTTCCAGGTCTGTAACCATGCTGCAGTCACCGTTCCATTCCGTTGGCCTTGCAGGTACATACGGTATAGAAGAAGCGCCATACACTTCGCCTCAGTATCTGGCATCTCCCATCCTCCCATTTGATTGGTCGTTGTAGTGTTGATACAGGCACTCGTAAGACTGTTCCTTTCCAGACGTACTATGTAATGGCGGTTGTCATTTGTTGTGTGTGTATGTTTGGGGCCGGCAAGATTTGAACGGTATACCAGATTTTGGACAGGAGAAAAGTGTTGATACAACGCATCCGTGTTGACAGGCAAGGGCCCCGAGTGTAGTCTCGCTTTGCCTGCGCTCGTACCTTCTCTGTTAATCGTGACCAGGAGTTCTTCATCGTTTGCTTGATTGTGCCCCAGAACGTGACGCCTAATATGACCAAATGGGGATGATATGCGATCCTCAGGACTGTCTCCTGTGTACACCAGCTTCCTACCGCGAGGGCCTTAGATTTTCGAGGGTTGAAGCAGGCACCTGATGATCGTTCATATAGGCGAATGGATTCCTCTATAATGGCGAAGTCAGCAGCAGAGGTCATAAAAATGGTCACGTCGTCGGCATAAGCCACCACCAATGTGGGGCCTGTGCGGCGTCCTGTCCTTATACCTGGCAGATTTAGGTCCAGAAAGTGAAGGAATGGGTGGAGACACAGAGCATAGAGGGCCATACTCATCGGACAATCCTGCCGCACTGCGCAGCGAATTGGTATGGAACCGTACTCATGGCCATTTATTTGAACTGAGGGCGTAGCAACTTCATACAGCCTCTTGATACCGGCGATAAAGGCTTTTCCAATGCCGTATCCCTGGAGTGTTTGAAACAGGTAGTTGTGGGCGATCCTATCGAAAGCATTTTTAAAAGCAAGGGAAAGCACGCATAACGTGACCCTCCTGCTTTCCGCATACGCGATGGTATCACGTACCGTTGCCACCGCGTCAATTATCGTATTTCCAGGGACCCCACAGAATAGGATCTCCGTTAGGTAAATCTGCCAACAATGGACGCAGGCGTTGTGCGATAATAAGAACAAGAATCTTGTAGTCAAGGTTGAGGAGTGTGATGGGGTGGTAGTCTTCTGGTGTTTGGTTCCCTTGCGCTTTCGGCAGGCAAACTATCACATCTAATTTTTGTTCCTGCGATATGTTCCCTGTCCATAACATTTGGTTGATAACATCACGCAGGTCGCCTTTTATGATTGCCCAGTTGTGTGAATAGAATTCGCGGCCTCTTCCATCGTTCCCAGATGCATTTTTCCGCCCGCCCGCTTGTATGGCTCGGTATATCTCCGTTGGCTCGAATGGCGAAACGAGCATTCCCTCTTAAGAAGTATGCTGCTCGCAGTGGGCTACCTCCATCAATTTTTCCACGCTGGCATCGTTCATCTCTATTGTGTCGTACATATTTCGTAGAAAAATTGTAACAGTCAGTGCTATTCCTCTCGGTGTCGTATGCATCTGCCCTGCTCCATCTTTCAAGGAATATATGATCCTCTCTGCACGTCGCCGTTTCGTCTGAAATATGTGGTATATCTTCCGCTAGTTTCCATCTGGTCTATCAGCATCATTATTGTAATCAAGAATTTTTTTAGCTTTCTGCTGTGCAGTCGTTCAATATTTGCTTTTAGACGGTTTAAAGCAGGCAGTGTTTGGTCGCTGGGGCCCGGTCTCTGCAATACATCATAAATCCACTCGTATAAATGTTTCTCCATCACACAGCGGTCCCTTCGGCGCTCAGCTTGTTCACGTTGGTATAGTTGTCGTATTTTCTTTTTACAGAGGCGGTCCCACAACATTGTCAGGTGAGGAAAGTACCCTTTCTTCCGTTGTAGTTGTCGCCAAAGAGTTCTCAACTTCTCCGTGCATGCGTTCTCAGTTATTACAGCGCTGTCCATTTTCCATAGCCCGCGTCCCCTCCGCATAATCGGTAGGTCAATTGATATTCGTTGACATTTGGCGAGGTGATCAGTAAAGGGTGATACAAAGGCCTCCACACCCAATTTCCTCTCGAGTAGTTCTCTTGTGGCGTAAATTCGGTCAATTCTGGTTGCTCCGGACGCGGAATATTGGGTGTGAACTTTTCGTGTGGGGTTTCCCTGCCACGTGTCTGTTAATGCTAGACCATGCACCAATTCCGCTAAAGTTCGGCTGTATGTGAAGCCGCCGGTAGTGTCCGAAGCCTCCAATATGCAATTGAAATCCCCACCCAGTAATATTTGGCCCGTTTCACCAGTCCTCAGACAAGGCAGTTCATTATTGAAGAAACGCTCGCGTTCCTGCTTCATCGCCGTATCAGATTGGGCGTACAAATTAATTATCCAGATTTATCTAAATTTGGCTGCCATAGCGCGTCCAGACTGACTCATTGTGATGTTATCTAGATTAATTCCATCCCTCGCGACGATGACGGTACCCCTTCTATTGGCGCCGGTGTAATATTATTTGGTGTATCCCTGGAAGTCATTGGAGATGTGGTAGGTGACCTCTTGTACTATTAGGATGTCTATTTCTTGGTGCCTGAGTAATGTGTCGAGCATCGCTATTCTCGTGGGAGATGTCATGCCATTGATGCTTAGACTGGCAATTTTGATTGAGGCTTTCAGGTCGAACTGCGAAGGGGAGTGGACGAGGGGTCGACGATGGTATATAAACTTTGTTCTTATTAGGTTTCGCTACTGTCGTTCTACTCCTCGTTCGTTCCCGTCATATTACAGCGCTTTTTTTTCCAATTTTATTTTTTTATTTCGGGATTGGGTTTGTCCCGGATCGTCCGTTTTAGGGTCTTCATCCGAAGGGTTTGTTGCACCGTCCGCGGGCACTGCGTCCTCGTTGTTCAGCCCGTCAGTACTTCCGACGTCTGTCACCATTTTCTGTCTGGTGCCTTTTTCTCCCTGAGAGTTTGCATGCAGGGGTGGCGCAGTCTGTCTGGTTGGCCTATCGTCAAATGCAGTCATTTCTGCGTCCACGGTTATCACTTCTTAGGGGGTCAATACAGGTAGTGAAGTCGACTGGGTTTGCGTCCTCGTCCTGGGGCATCAGATCATGCCTTCGTTGGTGAGTTGGGTTCTGTTTTTCCCCACCAATATCTAGTGGGGCGTTTGTGGGCTTCAGGTCGTCGACAGTAGGGAAAACCCCCGATGCGTGGTCATGCGATGCCCTCTGGGGACCACCTCAATTCGATTGTCAACAATTCCGTGTCGGTTGTGGGCACCTTTAGCAGCAACATGGGTCCATATATTGGGGGTCGAATCTGATGTTACCATACCTCCTCCACGCCTTTTGGGGTATGCCTGATTTATATGTCCACTGTCCCCACACCCGTAACATGTAACTTGCTGGCCGTCATAAGACGGTAATGCTCTGTGCCCTGCAATGTTCATTTGGGACGGAGGATGTTTGGCCAGTTTCATCAAAATCACTTTAACCCCGTTATCTACCTCGTAGCGGTACGCCTTAGGCTATATTTCATCCTGGATCGAGACAATTTCCCCATGTGATGCTAATGCTGCTCGAATGGAACTTTCCGTTACTTTTGGGATAAGGTTGGCGATCCGAATACGCCGCATTCCCATGTCGGCCACCTCTAGATGTACTATTGATATTCCCCCTGTCACATGTCTGTATTCAGCACTCCCATTCGTAGACTGCAGAATGTTCTGTATGTATATGTCATCTACGAACTTCTGAAATACGTGTCTTTTTATCCCATCAGTCTGTATCATAGTTAGCGATTGTTCCGATACCTGCAGCTGGTCATGAATCCATTAATGTACTTCATAAGCTGAAATACGTGCACTAGTAGGGTCAAAAATACTTATAATTGTATGTTGTCGTTCTGCCATGGTCGATCTTACAAAACTTGCCCTATTTAAGCACTACAGCACACTTTGTAAACACTACACGGACTCAGCTATTACTTACACTGCACTCCGCAACGTAAAAACTATAACACGCAACGACAACCTTTCTCCTTGCCAGCTCGTTGTAGACTCTAATTCGATCCCGGACCGTCCAGCCAGTAGCTCAGTCGCTATACCGACTGAGCTACCCGGCTTATATTGAGATATGTCCATGGGCCAAACAAATTAGTCAAATAATTTTATAATTTACAATATTTCTTTACATTATGACATACAATTTCAATTTAATGAATTAGGTATATAAAAAATTACACAGATAATTGAAAAAATATCAATTAAATCACTTTTTATTTTGTTGAAGAAGGCCCAGGCCGTGGTTCAGAAGACACCAAGAAAGAATGTAACGTTAACCATTTTAAATTTTTTTCTCTCTTTTTGACGGACGTCATTGCGTGGAAAAATCACAATCAACCTAAAAGAACTGCACTAAAAAAGACAAATAAGAAACAGATGCACACTGGAAAAGAGCTAGAAGCGCACCAAGTACAAAAAGGACCCTTGAGTAGGGACAGTGATGCACCACAATTCGGGAGTGCTCGATCCGACTGGAGAAGGAGCGTAAAAGCGAATCGTTGTAAAAGGAACTGTCGCAAAATGAGACCCTACTGTGTGTGTGTGTGTGTTTGTGTGTGTGTGTGTATACACACACAGATACGTACATACATACACACACGTGCATACATACATACATACATACATACGTACATACATACATGCATGCATACATACATACATACATACATACATACAAACATACATACATACATACATAGATACATACATACGTACATACACACATACATAAGTACATACATACATACGTTCATACATACATACATAATACATACATACATACGTACATACATACGTTCATACATACATACATACATAATACATACATACTTACATACATACATAAGTACAAACATACATACGTACATACATACGTACATACATACGTATATACATACACACATACATACATACGTAAGTACATACATACATACACGCATACATACATACATACATACATACATGCATACATACATACATACTTACATACATACATTCCGACAAAATTCCGAGATTGAAATTATTTTGTGGGTCGAAAACGATGAATTAATATTAAATCACAAGTACCAACTCAAGCAGTTTTAAAGAAAGTAGACTCTTAGCATTTTAAGGTTTATGACTTCAGAAATACGACATCGTAAAATTTGTTTGAATTGTAGTGGTGTTGCAGAGAACCCTGCTGCCAGAATGGAGCTGATGAAGCAGGTACATTTCTTCCAGGCTAAATATCCTCACATCCTGAAAGACCCAAATTTTTACAGGTATCGACATCAGAATGCGACATAACATAATAAACATTTGTGTTGTTTTGAGGAAAAGACTGACTCTGATCAGAGATCTGCACGCAATGTTGAGCTCATAGGTACCAGATGCAATGAGTGATATCTTCTTTCGCAGCCCGAAAGCAATATTTCTTTATATATAAATTCATTAGCAGCGATTGTGTAGAAGACAAAGAGTTATTGTTAACAGATAGGACCACCAGGCGGCAGTGAGTGATAAGTGTACGCCATTGGGCTTTGCGTTATGGACCTTTGCAGAAAATAAATGTCCGTTTTCAGTAATATGCTTATTCAGTGATATCTTGATGTGTTACCCGCGGAAAGTGTGGCTAAAGATAAAAATTAATTATTCGAAGTTTCAGTAAATTTATTAGGATCAATGAGAATGATACGCCTCTGCCTACCAGCACAGGGAAGATTACAGACCAATAAATCAAAATTGTTTCTCTGATGGTAATGTAGAATAACGCTGTTTATTTTGTACATTAAAGGAATTTCCTTCAAGCACATATTGTTCAAAATCATTAAGCTGTGACTAGAACATTTACCTGGGTTTCTTTATTCCACAATAGCCATTACGAGGCTTTGTCGCTGTTTGAAGAAAACGAGAGTTTTATTATTTTTGGCAAAGTTTGTTTTATAGCAAAAGCAAACAGTCGTTTGTACTTCTTTGCTGCCGTCGGTTGGCGAGATTATTTAGGGACATGAAGTAGGGTGAAACATTGATGCCCACACACCTCACTTGATTGTAAGTGCTTCACTATGGACAAACTAATTTTACTTAGTTCAAATCAGTTAAATTTTAACCGTTTTTACAGCTATCAACATCGGCAGTTTGGGACAGCAATTCACTCGCAGTTACTAATTGTTTCACAAATCTGCTTCTGTCAATCTTTCCACGATTCGAAAATTTAAAATATTTTTTGGGTTTACGATTATTTCTAATCGAATAATACTCAAGTGCTTAAGTTACACATTGCTGTATATTTATACCTACGCTGTGAATTCAGTGTTGCACAATTCATAAACCGAAATGCGAGTGTAGCCTTATTGATATGACCCTAGCTCACATTTATCTGCACAGGCATTAAAATAAATCTGAATGGTCGTCTCAAATTGCGAAGGTCACCTTAGTGTTTGAAAGAAAATAAACAATGAATAACATAGGTATATCGCTTTGCCAACCAACACTGTATTCGGGGCTGTGTGCTGGCTGTAGAAGCGAGCCGAATAAACGACAGGGCAGGAAAGAATCCATCCAATTTGGAATTGTGACAAATTTTGTAACACCTATTTATACGATTATAAGAAAGCACCGCATAATTACTGTGTCCAATTTCAAACACTCAAAATTACGTGCAACATGACGTACGTACGGTGACGAGACTGCGATCCCTAGTAGAAGGGCCCCCTTCCGGTCCATCTCTACTAGAGATGCTTCCAAATCAGCAGCGAATCTTTCCTAAACTGCAGTTTCAGACATCAACACTAATAGGAATGGCATTCCTGATTTTAACCAGACTTGCTTAGAATTTTTATTGTACAGAATTTTAACCTAAAACATAACCTGTACATGGCAGCATCGCTGAACGTCGAGTATATTAAGAGTTTTCCTGACTTAATAATACTGTCAATATCTAGAATATAATACCTAGGCTCGAGGAATGAACATGAATATGGAGCACTGGTGAAAAGATAACCGAGACGAGAATATAGAAATGGTCCGAGAGGAACCCAAAGGCTAACAAGACTGATAGATTAATACAAATGATCTATATTCATTTTCAGAAAATTTGAAGTTATTGAGCTCAGACATTTTTCAAGACCTTTCTTATAATTTTCACTCGAAATCTCAACTAGTTTTATACAAGTAACCTGTATATCTGTGCAAATTACAGGCGAGATACTATTCCTGCGATTATGGCAGTTCTGTAACTTGGTGTCCGTTTTCATCAACCTGGTTATGATATACGGTGCTCTAGTGGTAAGTAACTGATTTTATTAACGGTCTATTTAATTATTTCACCAATACAAATTATATGTCGTTGAATGGTAGGTTTATAATGAAAAAATATTGGAAATATGTGAAAAGAAAGTAACACTGGTCTAATTTGGGGTACGGTGCCGTCACTTGCTTGAAGTTATTAAAGAATATTAAAATAATCCGTAAAGCAGCCAGTGTTCTTGCCAAGAAATGGAAATAACAGTGCACCAAATCTGCCACCACATGGGCATGGAAGTGAATCATCTTATTTATAAATTCCTTCAGTTTACTATTACAAAAATCAGATTTCGCAGAAAATATAAGACGTCTCTTCAATTACACCAACTGAATGCACATTTTTAATTTATTAATGGCGTAATTTAAAGAAGTCTAATATACATGAAAATGCACGGAATGGAATATTTCAAAATTCACAGAAAATATTCAGCTGTCACAAAATTAAAATTTTTGGATGAAATGTGTCGTTTTGTATTTATTTTATTTCCACACATAAAATATGAATTTCAGATTCAGATTAAATCCTGATATAATGAATCCTTCGGACATTTGTTAAAGTAATGGCACAGAGCACCCCATCAGACCGAATGTAAATATCGCACCGGTCGGATTATTTTTCTTGATTATGCAATAACCATCAGATATACGTGTAAAGCGCACAGATTGACTGATTTCAGCTGATAGCAGGTTTTGATTAGCGAACAGCGTGATCAGTTCAGAAGGAGAAGTAATACGTGTTATGTGTATGTTACATGAGGAAGGACAGAAGTAATATGTATTATGTGTTTGTTACATGAGGAAGGACAGACGTTATATGCGTTATGTGTTTGTTACATGAGGAAGGACAGACGTTATATGTGTTATGTGTTTGTTACATGAGGAAGGACAAAATTAATATGTGTTATGCGTTTGTTACTTGAGGAAGGACAGAAGCATACTTGGACGAGGCGAAGATTACCGGTTCGTAACATGTTTAAAAAAAAAGGATGATTCCTGACGAATTTAGTTCGTTTTATGTGGATATGTTAGAAGATGGTCAATTTTTTGGCATTTTCGGATGGCTTACAAAAAGTTTCTAACTCTTCCAGAATAGACATAGACCTAATTTCTCGAGGATAATTATGACGAATTGACCACCAAGTCTTGTCAGGTCAGTTCAAAATTTAACGTACATAACCAAAACTTAAAATAGCAGCAATATGTGACGTCTCCAGAAACATTCTTTGGTGTCACAGGAGAAGGCCCTTCTCGTGGCTCCGTGGCTCGCCTGGCACCTGGCATTGCCTTTTGTACAAATCCCAGTGTTCCTGTGGAGTGCTATGTCACTGAATTGTGAAAGTCACAGCGCAACAACAGCCCTCAAGATCAGCCTTCTCTTCGCACTCCCCCTCAGCCTTCGTGAGTACATGTTATTTTATTGTAAATTGTCGAAATTTCACAATTCATTTTAGATAAATAAAGTTAAGGACTGTATCAGTATTATCTCTTACAGATGTCCAGCTCTGTCGCCATAATCTTACTCCCCTTTCATGCCCACGTCACCGGGATGGCTATCACCATTTACTTGACTCAAAACGAGACAGCACGTCACAGAGTACATTCAACAGCATTTGACATTTATGTTTTCCGAAGGTCCGAATACTTACAATCATTCATACTTCTTCATAAGGTGCCAGTCTATCACCTTGCCAACAAATTACCTGCCTTTTACAGAATCTGACTGTGAATTACACGTGAAACCAACAGCCCGAAAAAAAAAAAAAAATCCCGACACAACACAGCCGACCCCATAACCAAAATTTGTCTCTAATCATCAAAACTTTTTTTGCCGTGTGGTTTATTCTCTTCTGGTTTCCCCGCTAGTAAGTCTTATAAATTTACCTTACCCGTAGCCCATCCATATTAATTATTTCAAAAAACGGAATGATATTTCTAAATCTCGCATACCTTTCGATTGTTTAGGCTCTACCACAGGGCCTGGTAAATCTGAGAAAGTCTATTTGTTTTTTCTAAAACTTCACATGTTATTCAGTATACACAATGGTACCGATCTGACACAAACTACTGTTTGAATATGAGTCCAACTTCTGCAAGTGTGTATACTGTAATACAGCATGTATTCAGTTAATAATTTTAATTTTGCTGTTAAAAATAATCTATATTTTTTAACTCGTATAATTTTAACTACTTTAATTACGTGTTCATTATCGTGTAACAAAGAGAATCTGTGTCCATCGGCCACTTGTACAAGCAGCACCGGAACTGAGGTGTCTGCATTTTTGTCTCGTCACTGTTCGCGGGGTTAATATGGGCTTATATCTGTGTTGACAGTTTTGTTTCATCTGTTTCAGTTCCGTTACTCTACTTCGCTACTGTGGTGTACAGTCTGTACAAGGACCTCTCAGAGGGAACCAGAAACAACAATTATGGGACCAACATGTTGCTGTCATCACCAAACTGCAATGCTGCAATGACACCCTATACCAACTATGACCCTGGAAGTGCAACGCCCACAGGCTGGGGGAATTCGCAACCCCAGCAACAAACGTATAGAATACCAACACAAAATTTGCCTTCTCTCCCGCTCCCACCACAGCCACAGGGACAGACGTCTGGAATCCCACGACCCAAGTCACATCAATTTTTCGCCTAAATTGGTATCCCTAGAAAACATTACCATTTTACATTCCCTGACATTGAAAACTGTTTCGGGAACATTAAGACTATAGTCCTAATGTATTTATTTGCCTTCATACGTGACGTAAGAGAATTATGTATAATTAACTGAAAGCTGAATTTAATTTACAAACAAACCTAGTGCAATATACACTGATTTACAAACTCACACCGGAACTTCGAGTTATTTTTTAGATTGTCGTCTGTTACATTTGACGACTTTTTTTGGTTTTAAACTCTGAGAAACTCATAAAAGCAAGAACAAATTAATTCAGACCGAAAAAAAGATTAAATATGCGTGATTTCAGGCCTACGCCGCCGTTCAAATGGGATCTGCGCTGTTCTGGAAGTTTACGTGCCGCAGAATGGTAGTTTCTTGCCGACGTTTCGCGACAACCAATTGGGACGGAATGGTTGTCCCGAAACGCTGGTTAGACGTAAAATCCCCTCCAAAAAAGCGCAGACCTCAAACATTGAATATAAACTTTCCACTACGAAACTCATACTTGACTGGCACTCGGGATATTCTCCATCCAGGATTACAGTTCCGGCTACATTCAGATCTCGCTTGGTTTCCATTGCATATGACCGGCAACTTAAGCAGCAACACTTCAAACTTTAGACGTGTCGACAAAGCCGACAGCCAGTATTATGGAGACTGCATGTCTATGTGTTGAGGCAATCTACTTCTAAATTTTAATAACATGTGGGCTCACGGGGTAGTTTTATTGGAATGGGACATAAAAGAATCGGGACTATAATACAGAGAATAAATTTTACATTCATTGTTCCGTGCATCATTGTAATTCTTTAAAATAACCAACACGATGTCACTTGTAGACTATCCTTTATTTTCATGGGTAGTCGTCATTCACTCTCTACATGTTT
>Ga0123354_10014764_pt1 | contig 12164 bp, 5 predicted proteins | sample TergutLab28metaG_2_FD_97872 | JGI IMG/M metagenome (GOLD analysis project Ga0123354, IMG submission 97872) | Labiotermes labralis P4 segment gut microbial communities from Petit-Saut dam, French Guiana - Lab288 P4 | ecosystem: Host-associated > Arthropoda: Insects > Digestive system > Gut ... | reverse complement strand
GGGAACGGAACACCCGTTACAACATATAACACGTTTCCTGGGATGAACTGTGTTCGAAAGTCGGGGACTGCCTGTATTCCAAATCTTGTGAAACGCTCGTTCAAACCCGCGTTCAATGTGCATAAAGTAGAATGGATCTTCTCATTACCTCCGAAACGAATAAAATCATAGATAAGTTTGTGGCCGGTACTCTAAAGTAATATGTAAAAAAACAAACGCCAACCCAGTATGACAGTACGAGTATAATCTTTGCGAATCTTATTCAAGAGTTACTGTCAATGAGAGCTGTCATTAAATACAATTATTACCCTATACTAGTAGCCAAACACTCGCTACAATTTCTTTAACACGACAAGATATGTCCTTTGTAAATACACAACGTACTGCATAAAACGCCACTCAATACTGTAAATTATTAATTTCATTTCATTTTTCCAGAGGTAACCAAGAATGTGACACATATGTTATTACAGCAGAAGATGAAAATGTCCCGCACTTTAAGGCAAGCATTCACCCTTCTGAAGTTTTTTTTTGTAACTTATCTAAGAGATTGTAATAGGTGCCGGCAAAAGCCCAATCAATGCTATGTTCAAGGTCCTCTGGGCTTCTTGGGTTATTGCTGTAGACTCTTTGATTAAGAAATCCCCCACAGAAGAAAAAAAAAATGGTGAATTGGCGTAGGATCTGGAGATCGTTACGGCCAAAAGCGACGCCCGACAGCGCGATAACCAAGCTTCTGTTGCTGTCGCAGTACTGGCAGTTGCCCCATTCTGCTGAAACCAGCAATCCCGTTCATTCTTTTCCAGCACAGAAACGAACTGCGTCACAAGATTAGCATAATTTTCGGCAGGACAACGTTCCCAAAATTTGTTTTCGGCAAAATGTGCACCAAAACACCAATGTTTGACAAATGCAGACGATCTTCATGCAGTGCATGTGGGTTTTCAGTACTCCATATTCCACTGTTTTGACTTGTGGCTACCTACTGAATTCAGATTACGTTTCGTCTGGAAAAAAAACCGTCCAACGCATAAAACCTTCTGGTGAAAAAAAAAAAAACTGTCGATTACAGAATTACCGCGCAACTGATACCTAACAGAACAATAGAAGGGAAGTGAACTTGTGCTCAGAGACTAGGCGTATGTTGTGTCAAATGCAGAGGGGATGTAGGACTGCGTCTTATACGGTACAGCCTGTATAAACCACTGGCCTGGGCGAAGTCCTTCGTTAATAACAACAAAGTACTTTCATCTTATTAACTTGAAGTCACGTGGTATGAATTGTCTATGAATTCAATCTGTAGTGGTGGTACTTCAAAACCCACTTCATTAATTTCGGACGATCGTAGCGCATTTAATGTGCATAAATGACAGTGCTGGAATCTGAAAACGGCAGCTTTATATCATAACCAAACCCATTACTCACAGGTTGATCTGACATCTGCGCCTAATGACAAGCATCATCAGTCTTTCAACGTGACAATGCAGTCTGTCACTCAAATGTTCGCAGAACAGAAGCGGAATGTTCAGGCATACGGATAAACACATCACAACAATTCAGAGAAAACTGTGACCTGTCTAATGAAAATCCACCGTTTATGTTAATACTATTAGGTACATCAATTCGCGGTCTCTAATCACTGAAAAGTAAGACAAGTAACTAGATTCAACATCGCTTTATAAAACCAACAATATTCAGCTTAAATTGCCAACCTAAAGGCAATTACATGAGATTTGCTAGCACATACTAAAAAACAGATTTTTCATTCAAAATACACCTAAATTACTGTTGGCCTGAGGAAACGTTTCATCCATTTGCTGACGTTTAATACCGAAATATCCCCATACTGTTTGCCCGACAGATGTATGGGTGCGCACCATATGCTTTTCAGCAAGCGTTCTGTGATCTCATTCCTTGTGTCAACAAACAGCAGTCACAAAATTCCTTAAACAGTGAAGCTGGTGTTACACAATGTAAGATGTGGATCTTAATCAGACTTTCTAAAATGAAACCCCGGACTCTTAGGCGAGATCACAACCTACATATAACATTTATGTCTAAACAAACCATTTCATGATCACCACCCAATCACCTAAATAAATATTTCATTGCAGATAGCCAAAATGCGAGATTATGAACCACTTACCAGACATACGAGCACTGTATCTCCTTTACGACTTTCCTGACGTCATAATTTGCGCTAAACACTTTTCATATATTGTGTGTAATAATCATAACCTTGTTAAGCATGGAATTCAACTACACATGCATTCCAACGTACGAAATGTTCAGGCCACCTTCCCGTTTGTTCAGCTATCTTGAATTCCGCAAGATTTACTGCCCAAGTGTGTAGGGCATGAAGTGTGTGCTTTACATCTCCCTCCGATAAATACTTGGCGAGATGTGTTCGATTGGAGTGCTTACACGATACAGAACTTGAGTTGAAGCGATCGTTACTGGTAACCAAACCTGTCTCGGGTGGACCTGACCTTTGTCCACCCGATACAGCAAAAAAGTTACACGTAGAAAGATATAAATGCCGAAGCTAATAAGCGCTGTTGCGAACACGACACAAAATACAGGCTCTACTTCGCAGAAAACACACTGAATCTCAAATACAAATACCAGTCGAATTAATGTTGTAGTGAAACTGTCTTAAACGGAATCTGGGCATCAGATGCAAGATCAAAACTTCAAATACCTGTATTAAATGGGATCTTACTGAAACGGAAAGAAATTCTGGCCCTTGCGGTTCCGTTATAGGCAGGTTTTTCAGAGCCATAAACACAGGTTCCCAACAACACCACAGCTCTTTATTAGCGCTAAAGCGAAATATACATGGTTCACAGGGCGAACTTTCGACGAAGAATGCAAATCCACGTTCACCATTCTTTGACACAACTTCTATTGCACCACGCACGTTTCCACGCCTTAAAACTGTCCACTGTACTATCTGCTCACCTGCTGTTCCGTTGGGAAGACACAAGGCATGGGACGGGGCCTGAACACGAAATGCTGGATATGACGTGCTTCCGTTATAAGGCTTTCGTGAACATAAGCTACCGAACAGCACTTTCATTTGTATGAACTAAACATATACTCCAATTTCTGAAAACAGCTGCCGCCTCCCTTACAAAACAGTAACATAACCATCTTCGAGGTCACCGGTACATTCATCGATCATACTGGGAGCACAACATTCTACTGCGGGAGTTCAGAAATTGGTCAGTTACCTCATTCCAAACAAGGAACGGAGTGGAAAAAGGCGCATCTTTATAATAACAGCGTGTCTTATCGGTACAGGTAAAGGCAAAGTTCACCTTACAACACGTCATGAAGACCCCAAGGAGGAGAGGTATAGTTCTATTCTTCCTTGAATCGCGGCGTTAAGTTGGGGGTGGGTGGTAAATGCCACGCTCCGACCGCTTTTCCCACGGGAAAGCGACCCGGTACACATTGCACAGGAGAATGGGTGGGCCCCAGGGCCTGTCCAGGCGGGTGCGGAAGTTCTCGCCGCGCCTGTACTCGATCCCCGGACAGTGAAGCCCGTAGCGAGTCGCTATACCAGCTGAGCTATCCCTACCCATTTTTTATTCCTACAGACCTACACAAAATGCTTTAAGCAGTGCTACCAACATAGGCACTTTCCCTTGCCCATAGTACTGTAACTTGCGCAGTTGGGGCTTCTTAGCTGAATCATCAACATTCCATATGACTCAAGTTCCAAACAGAAACAACGAAATGTCATCAAAACGGTTTACAGGCTTTACACAAGTGAGATTTTAAAAAAGCGGTGTAACTAAAGAACAAGAACAGCTGCACAAGAAAGAGAGCGAGCAGCAGTACAAACCACGTTCTTTCGGCGTATTTTAAGGTCCCGAACAAGAAATAAAACGGAAGGTTACGTATCCTTGTCACTGTGGAACAAACAACCCACACATCACAATGTAAACAAATTAAATTACGCACATATATAAGAATTTAGGAACGGGAAGCAAGAATTACTATCTTCTGAAAGTATACGCTCTGAACAGAGAGAGTGCTGGGTCACCTGCAAGGAATTTGGAGTCTTCACAGCCTGCATTAAAACTGGAGCCACAGTTCGGCCAGTTCTCAAAGGTCCAGATTACAGCAAGAGGAGGTACCGCTCGGGGAACTGATCCGAACCAGTTCGCCGCATTCTCTTGAGGTCTATTTTATCTGCCGAACGGCTGACAGTTCAAAATAAAATAGGAATCCAGCACCATATGGAATGCCTACTGCCTAGTCAAAAATATTCGGAGCGCACGAACGGGTGGATGAATGCATGTGCAGTCTAGGCATTATTAACATGGAATACCCGTCTTGTTTAAGACTGCTGTGAACACCGTCCATGTGCCTGTTTTCTTCGTATTTCGATAGGCCGCGCGTTGGAGAAATATTGCAGAGGGGTGGGGACCGGGTGCATACTGCCCATATCACAGAATATTGGATAGCATTTCTTGGCTTCAATCCGTAAACGGGAAGCATTAGCCACTGAATATATCGCCACACGATAGACGTTTCAACTTCAATATCAACGTCAAGTTAACTGCTTTTCAGGTAATACCAACCCCACGCCACCCTCGTAGAACTTCACCCAAGACGAGTATACGAAGATCAACGACTATGCGCATAGATTTACGAGTACCTCGTAGAGGAATAATTTGTTACACGATACTGTGTTTACGTTTTCAGTAATTACAGTCATCTCCACACTATTCATAACATTTCCAAGAAACCTCAAGCCTAGTACAGTGCAATTACTTCGATGCTGTTGCTTGCCTGAGGTGCGACGTTACAGGAAGCCTCTTTACTCCCGTCTTCATGTGGATGGTTGTCACGGTACCGGCACATACAGCACTTTGTCAGCGACTAGAAACGAACTCAAACCCCCCGGAACTTACACTGTAAAGCAACACGACAACATAACACCGAAAGACAGCAGCACAACAAATCATCGTAACCTATTTATACGAAATACAGCGCATCAGGCGACAGACAACATAAACACGGTGTAATAAATCAAACGATGTAAGGATATTTCATTACGTGCCTGTCTTTTAAAGTGTCAGTTATAAAACATGGATTAGGTCCCATTTTACGCCACAGAAAGTTACGATTTATTATTTATTAGGATCTGGCCCTCATTTCCGGCCTCCGCACTTACACCCAATGCTGAATGTTGACCCAGTGACGAGCAGACACGACCAGGCCTGTATAACATGACGCACACGACAGGGCACGCAGTCCTGCAACAAAGACCGCAGTCGAACAATTTCACAACACGCGGAAACCGTGTTTCTGCACCATCCTTAAAGGCTCAGAAGCTAAATAAAATACATTAACACAACACAGAACTACTACTGCAACCTATAAATACTAGGAGACAAAAACGATGCTGAGACTTAGACTTACAAGGCAGCTGAGGTGACATCGGTGGATGAATACCCTACCATGTTACAGTGATACATGATATTGTAGCATACTTGTATAATCATCACATCTGCTTATAAACTGTATTCTTTCTGTTTGCTGATAAAAAAATACAAAAAAAAAACACAGGATTGAACAATACTGTCCGAAGTATGTGAAAACGACACAAAAACAAAAACTGCATTAAGGAAGAGATACAGAAAGGATTAATAATGGGAGCGTTTCTTACCACACGTGTAAAAGTGTGTCTTCCGATCTGCCAACTTAAAATAGGCTGGGATAGAGCAGCGGATATAGCGATTCGATGCGGGCAAGACGGTTCGGGAATCCCGGTTAGGGGGCGAGATTTTCATTCCGCGTCCAGACCGTCCCTACGCCACACTCACCGCCCCGTACAATGGGTACTGGGTCTCTTCCCCGGGGGTAAAGCGGCCGGGGCGTGAAGCTGATCACCAACCCCCCCCCCCACTTAGAGCCGAGGTTAAATCAACAGTAGAGCTGTACCTCTATTCTCCCTCTTGGCCTTCGTGCCCTGTTCTAAGGTGAACCTTTATCTGCCAACTAGAAACGTGAATACTAAACATAATTATAAACACCAGCCCGGGGTTTTGTACGGACACAGAAGAACTTGGTTTCTCACGGCGCTGGAGAACAATGAGCCCCCAAGATCTAGTAACAAAAGGCAGGACAGAAAGGAATAAGGAGGAGCTCTGGATCTGCACTTCCAGCCAAATGTGACATGATGGCCACACCATTGATGATGAAATGGCCGGGAGGCATGGGGGAAAGGCACACAGGTTCCGGTGGGAAGACACCACTTGAAAGACAGGGCCACAGAAGAGACATTACAATGGCTCTTCATGAAACAGAATGGGGAACGGGGGGTTTGAACAGTGGATGAGTCTGGTTCAGGGCAGGGTCTAGCCGCGAGGTCTTGTGAACACGGTAATTGACCTTAGTGATGCATAAAGTGCAGAATATGTGGGTGAGCCACTACCGGCTTTTCAGGTGGGCCTTTGCTCGAGTAATTGAATTCAATTAGGGTCTGCCATCAGACATCAAGCCATACGGTATCATGGCGCAACTACGTCGAGCAGCACTTTCCTTCATTTCTACCATACTGCGGCCAAGTAGGGACACTCGGATGGTTTTGGTGGCGGAGCACGGCGCTTTCTCCTTTCTGTTAAACGGCTTACAGCACTTGTAGCAAGAGAAGGTTGTCACTTGGGTACTGCAACTGGCATTCCACTGAACATAATGGCTAGGCGACAGAAGTGAAATAGAGCGATGTATGCTGAAGTGAGCTGTGGAAGAGGTCCATCAGTGGAACTCTCTCCGTGTCCTCGCAACTGCCTTGTATGTTCTGCACATAAGGGAACATCCGTCGGCCACACGACACTATCGAGTGGCACTAAATTATCTATTTTTTTTTAACGGCGTTTCAAAGCAATTAAAGTCACTGCTACCTACAACTGATATCAAAAGAACATCTTACACGATTTATCACGCTAGTTTCTGGGCGAAATTGGACCACATCTAACGGCAAAATTCAAGAAGAATCTGTTGACATGATAATGTTTCTTATTTTCACATTTCGTGTTGCTCATATCACATTAAACATAAGATACCTTCATATTACCGCGATCTTGATTTATAAACCATAGTGTCATGGCGCATGACAAGGTCCAATTACCTTATTCGACGAACTACGTCAAAGAGATGAATGAAGGTGAAAGAAGACAGGTACGAAGGATTCATCACCAATTGTACGTTATGGGATCAATTTCCGGAAAGAATTCATATCTACAGCTCTTGCTCTCTTCTAATGTTGACCCCCTCCAAGCAGTCCCCGCAATCGCACTTCCGCTCGAATCATTTCTTGAAGCGCATTATTTGAAATTCCGCAAGTGCGTCTCAAGACTTTACTTGAATCAAGGTGATGCCACTAAACCTCCCCGCCTTTAACGCCGTCTTGAGTCTGGAAAGAAAAGAAGCTACTTCGTGGAAAAAAAAAAAAAAAAAAAAAAATAGCGAGCAGGGAGAGCGAGAAACGACAGTCATTTAATGTGGCGCTACGTACACAAACTGCACTATTCTATACAACACACGCAACAAATCTATCCCATATTCGTAAGTGCAGACCTACACAAAACGCCACTGCCAGTGACGGATTTAATTACTTCCTGAGAAACTTCCAATACTTAGGCGTGCTTAAATGATGTCACTCAGCAGTAAGTTCGAATACTGAAAAGGCAATTCCAATTGTCAGCTCACGCCTTACTGTGGAATGATTAATTTTCAAACCTAATCCTTTGCTAACTGACATCTGTGGAACTACAACCTGGATCAAAGCTCTAAAATGGCGACAACCAATTCGAACTCGGACTTATTAAACCATTCAATATTAAATCGAAACTTCCTGCTGAGATGTTCGGACACATTTATTTGCACAAAAGGAAACCTTCAGTCAGTAGCAAAGCAGCTTCTCACAAAAGGCCGACCTGACAGATTACAGACTTACAAACTGTCGTTTAGGAACCTTGGTATCCGTGAAAAATTCGCTGCCTGACAGTTGTAAGTGGTCATAATTCGTCTTGCGGGAGTTGTCACTCGGCCCGAACCCAGGCGGTGGCGCCACGCCAAGTCAGTTACCATTAAAACCAAAACATGAGCTCGCAAGTTGGCCTGACCAATGCCACCTTCATATGCTGAACCGATGTCTGACCACTCGGAAGGCAGAACAATTCAAATCAGATCTGCAAATCAGCGTTTTGAATTTGGCCTGATATTTACGCAAACAACTTTTGCAAGGCGGAAGTGGACTCTTAATACTTGAACAAGACGAGATACACAAAGGCCTACTTGGAGTTTTCTCGAACTGCACACGTCCAACAATTTCCAGCTTCGGGATACACAAAAGAACTAATACTTGGCAGTTTTGATAGTTACCAAAGAAATTAGTACTAGGAAACAAACACAAACTTACAAGACGCAGCTATTGATCATGCAATTATCAGATCACAAAATTCATCACCGATAAATAACTTATTTGAATTCAGAGGCATACAAACTACAGTCAGTATGCTGATATTCACTGCAAGTCACCGACACAACATAAGCGGATATGTGCACGTTACCTATAGGGAGTGTTAGCCTGCCTCTTAAAGTGACAACTGCACATAGCAAAACCTCAAGGGACTGATCGGGACAGTCACTTGTTACCATCTGTCGGCGCGCTTTTATGAACAGCTGACCCAAATCCCCGTTAAGTTGAGCTTGTCTACCAGAGAAACAGCTAGCCGTATCCACCAGCTATTCCACAGATGAACAAATCCCGGGCACCAGATCGCCATAACGAATAAATTTTGTACGGTGGTACCTAATATTTGTGAGTCCTATGGATGGAATTTGTTTCATGTTACCCTTCCTGCGCCAGAGTTTTTGAGCTGGTTCCTAAATTTCTGAAAACCCCTGCATTCCTAAACTAATCAACGCACAAGTCCCACCACCCGCCGCCACGCATTCCAAAACCGATATACGCAGAAACTCCTAACGGCGCCCAACATTATATAAACAACGTACATCACGAAGGAGAATGGTAGTACAGCAGGTACGAAGTGCAAAGTATAATGACTGCCTCCCCACACCAGTAGTTTTAATCTATGCCATTTATGGTCGCCAAGCTGCACAGCATAAGGATAGCCCACGTGTCATATATTTGATATTCACTGCTTTATTTTATGACGTAATGTCACTATTCTGACTGGCAGTTGTACCTGGCCACAGCACAACAAACCACATCTATTTAAGGTCACTTCGACATAAGTATGTCAACTTCCCACTGAATTTAAGGCAGTGTGAGCAATGCACAGACATGAATCAAGCCTACAATTTCATGAAAAATGTAAGAGAATGAGATCACCTGAAAGAGGCGCTCCGTTAACATGTCATACCATGGAATAACCACCTACACGTACCCATCCTTAAAATGGCGCATTCAGCCTAGCCCATTGCTCATAATGACTAAGTTGGTAGACAAGGACTAATTTAATGAGGCATGCAACAACTGGCTAAAACAAATATTTCTGTTTCTGACACAGCGAAATCATCTGCCATGACGAGTTCAAGAAACCACACTTTTACTGTAGGCGCACAATCAACACCGGACAGTATCTTCAGACTCTTCACAAACCATAACATGTCATGCCTGGCATTCCTGTTGTAAAATATGGCAGTTTCACTGGTTTCATCAACACTCGCCTATTATGTTCAGTAACACATTGGAACTCTGTTATCTTCATGCAGTAACTAAATAGAGGGTATTTAATATCTGCCACTGTTATTATAACATAAAGAACAGACAAACGTTTACTTACAGCTCCGGATTGGTTGGTCGCAAGTCGGCTAGTACAATAATGCCACTACAGTCTCACGGATTGGCTTGTGACGTCGTCGTAAATCCTCACAAGATGACGTACGGTCACATAAAATTGCAATCTACACGCCGACGTACCTTACTTATGCAACGTGACACTGGATGTGAATAACAAACCACCAGACACCACCCAAACCTCGTGACATACAAGTTAAATGAGGGACACCGATACACCGTACATATTGCAAGTGACACGTCCGACCTCGACAGGCCTTACATACTGCAAGTGACATGCCCGAAAACTTCTGCAATGAACGGCCAATGCTTAAGCTTCAAATAAACAAATTTTATTTTATATATATATATATATATATATATATATATATATACACACACACACACACATACACAGATAGATAGACAGATAGTCGAACTCGGTTACGTCGTGTGTCGTTATAAACGAGGATTGTTATAACCGAGAAGTATAATGTTACGGTTAACAATGAGGAATTAATCGGTACCACAGAATATCGGAAACTACAGACGAGGTGTCGCATAAACCGATGTCGTTATAACCGGTTAAACTGTATACACATGTATCATGCAAAAAAACACACACTCACACAAACACCTGTTACCCCCACTATAAAAACCAGGAATTTCTTCAAAATTAAAATAGGCAGGTCCTGTCTAATGTAACACCCCAAAGGCCTATGATCACAAATGACTCGTAGACTATAAAATATAGTGTAACAGACGGAGTTTCAAGGCGTTCCTCCGGTGCTTCAAGTTAACCGTGGGAAGAGTACAATAACCACGATCGCTTCGCCGCTTCTCATATGCTGCACATCTCATTTGAAGTCACACTCGTCATTACTTATACGTATTCCACGTACAACTGCAGCCACGAGAAAATCCAAGGACGTATTACATTCTTTCAGTCAAAGGCGTTTTGGAGATAAGATCTTCTTCGCTCCTCTTGCATATTGCACCCGTCAATGGGTGTTCGTTTCCCAGAGTTTTGAGACGGTGTAGTGACCTCAGCTTCAAGAGTCAGATATTCATCAAGTGGGCGTCTCATCCTTGAAGCGCAATACATCTTCGGATCGAATATTTCAATGTGCCTCTTCGACGACCAGAAAACACGTTTTGAAAAACATCAGTCACGTATCTGTGACCACCACTGTACAAAAAAGAGCGGATTCATTACGAGCGCAAAACAGAAACGTAAAATTTTGAAATATATAACGGAAACTCTTCCGTCCCGAACTTTTATCGAAGAATTCAACAGCAACACTAAAATATTTACGCTGTGGGTATTTCACGGCAAGCAAACGGTGTGCGGTGTAAATGAATTACGTCCGTTCTTGTAATTCAGATGCCATACAGATAAACCAAACGTTGTTCATGACACCTACCGTGGAAAAATGCTAACGCTACCCGCGATACTTGAAAATTCTAATACAAGACAAGCAAATACTTTTACTCTCACAAAAGCAAACACGATCCAGAAAAATGAGTAAGCTTTTTTTTTTTTTTTAAGTTTCACATGCAACATGAAAATAGCCCCTTCATATTATTACAACCATCTGAAGGAATTTTAATTTCTGCTACGAATCAATGCACGGTCAAAATCCATACACCCTGTTCTCGGTGGACTCACGTAACTCGATTTTCGAAGCGCGTTGTTTCGGTAACGCTTATACCAGAGCTGCCAACTTCAACTCACAGCATGGCAACAATATTCGCTAAGCCGTTATTTACAAAAAGTAGGTGACGATAAAAATACGGCTGACTGACAAGGTAGCAGGACGCACTAAACATAGTAACACACAATGAATGACTGGTATAGTGTGCTGCCTTCAAACTGATGAATTATAGCTTGTTAACACTCTCTGTGCTAAGAAAGTTGTCATATTATATACTGTAGACCTGTTAATACTATAGTTCTTAAACTGTCCTGCCATAACATTTCGGTTGAATGAGGGTCGCAAATACTCGTACTTTTCTCGGGGGCATGTTGGCCAGCCCTGGTTCATACGGTGTTATAATTTTCGTCTTAATTTATAACCTTACCCCTTATTTCTAAAAACGGCACAACAACGTAGATGAGCAATCCCTCGAATCTACCGCTATATGCAATTCAAACTGTGTGTACATCCTTGATCCGAGAACAGGTGCTCCGTGGAAGTGGGTGTATCCGATTTAAAGAGAATTACAAGGCACGGAACAAAATAAATTCAAACAGAACAACAAAATGCAAGTAAGAATAGTCTTCCAAATCAGTATTTATAGTATCTCCCGATGCCAATGGAATTAACATTTCGGGGGGGGG
>Ga0123354_10014763_pt1 | contig 12164 bp, 7 predicted proteins | sample TergutLab28metaG_2_FD_97872 | JGI IMG/M metagenome (GOLD analysis project Ga0123354, IMG submission 97872) | Labiotermes labralis P4 segment gut microbial communities from Petit-Saut dam, French Guiana - Lab288 P4 | ecosystem: Host-associated > Arthropoda: Insects > Digestive system > Gut ... | reverse complement strand
GGCGTGCAGTATACTCACTACAGTCGGCCTTCAGTTTAGTCACTACAGTCGGTCTTCAGTATAGTCACTACAGTCGTCCTGCAGTATAGTCACTACAGTCGGCGTGCAGTATACTCACTACAGTCGGCCTTCAGTTTAGTCACTACAGTCGGTCTTCAGTATAGTCACTACAGTCGTCCTGCAGTATACTCACTACAGACGGTCTACCATATAGTCGGCCCACAGTATACACAATATACAAAGATGAAGCAATGCTAGTACAGGCCTACTACAGAACCAAAGTTTTCCAGAAGGTTGAGGCTCCCAAATTTTGAGATTGTCGGCACATGAAGGTGGTAAGTTTGTCAGCCCTACGCACCGGCCACCTTTACCAGCCAGAAAATATTCTTGGTACACAGTTCTGTTAGAAACTGATTCGACCCCAGGGCCATCGAGCGGTATACATAATATATTCTGCTTACAGTATTGTAGCATACACACTTTGTTCGGCTCGAAGCAAGGTAACTTTACGTGAAGCTAACACAGCCCATTGTGACACTATACGACACAATGCCTGTCCAGCGGCGGACCGACATTACGTAAAACAGACACAAAACGAGGTGAAGAGATGGTAAACTGACTGCAGCAATGGTGCGAGCGAGCGTCATAACAGTACTGCGGCTCGCTTCCGGATGACGTTCACGGGGCTTGAACAGGGTAAACACTCCAGAAAGAGGAACACGACCCACCAGAAGCTGCTGGTTGCACTGCAATGCGGTTACAGCACGAGAACGGAGCCAAGCGGGCGGTCGCAGGAAGACCATGTGCCTATTGGTGTCCAACGGTCGGTATTAACACATGGTATTGTAATGGAGAGGCAGGCTGCCTTTCTTAGGGACTAAAATAATTTGCAAGTGTCATTTAAGATTAATTTGAAGCCATAACATTCAAACAACTAAAATTCGGTAATATCTAGCAGCTGTGAATAACTTTTGATGGAAGCCATGCCGATGTGTTTTCATTAGGAACTGTTATAAACACAAGTTTCCGTCAGACACAACTAGTTTATTGTGATCGGAGTGGCAACATGTTTCGACCCTACTGGGTCATCATCAGGCCTTCACTATGAACCATCTAACTATAAAGCTGCGTACATTCTTGGGATCCCAAACTATGTTTACAAGTAACAATTAGACACTGAACTGTTTATAATTGTTACTTGTAAACATTGTCTGGGATCCCAAGAATGTACGCAGCTTTGTAGTTAGATATTTCATAGTGAAGGCCTGATGATGACCCAGTAGGGTCGAAACATGTTGCCACTCTAATGACAGTAAACTAGTTGTGTTTGACGGAAACTTGTGTTATTAATAGCTGTGAATAACGTTTATTAAACTCTTGTCCGTACGTGGGACATCACCTTGTGATTTGCGAAATGAGAGGTGGGACGGAGCAGTCAACCACAGTAATACGTTCGCAGTGTCTTACTCATATACGAAGGGGTGCTGATAAGTCCTTGCCCAACTAGGAAGGAAACAAGCTACAGCGACCAAACTCGGGATTTATTCAACATACACCCCACGAAGATCAATACACTTCTTAGCCCGTTGCTCTAACTTTTGCATGCCAATCAAAAAAAAATCAGGAGGCTGTCCGTCAAACCAGGTCTAGGGGGCCGCAATGATCTGCGCGTCGGACGAAAAATGGCGACCTTTCATTTGTTTTTTCAGTCCAGGGAACAGGTGGTAGTCCGACGGGGCCAGACTCGGAGAATAGGGTGGGTGATCAAGACACTGGAAGCCCAGGTAGGCCACTTTCTTCAGGGTAGCAAATGCCTGGTGAGCCAGGGCATTGTCGTTCAAGAACAAGACACCCTTGTTGACCTTCCCGCCGCATTTTCCCTTCAAAATGTCCTTAAATTGCACCAGCAGAGATGAGTAATACTCCGCGTTGATAGTTTGGCCCTTTCAAAGATAATCAATGACGTGGGTGCCGCCTTGATCCCAAAAAATGGAGGCAAGAACTTTTCCAGCGGATTTTTGCACTGAGAATTTTTTGGGGCATGGTGAGCCACTATGTCGCCACTCCATTAATTATTGCTTTGTCTCCGGGTCACAGTGATATAATCAGGTTTCATTCATGGTCACAAGTCGCGACAGGAAATCATTTGGATCGCGCCGAAAAAAATTCCAAAAGTTGCTCAGGCGACTGGCACTGTTGACGTTTTTGATCTGCGTTCAGGCATTTCGGGCCCCATTTCGCGGAGAGCTTCCGCATGTCCAAATCTCCACGAATGATGGGCACACCCAGCTCACGTGAGATGCCCAGTTGCTCAGTTATTGATTTAGCCGAAATCCGGCGGTCTTCCAAGATTAGCTCGTGAATTTGATCAATAATCTCCGGGGTGATCACTGTTTTGGGTCGTCCAGGATGAGGCGCATCACAGGTGGAAAAAACACCACGTTCAAACTGGGCTACCCAGATCTGACGGTGGCATACGATGGTGCATGTTCCCCTAATGTTTCTGTCAGAATGGCGTGAACTTCCTTGCGGGAAGGGGGGGGGGGGTAACTTGACAGCTCGCGTCTCCATGTTGTTGAAATGGCGTGCGTCGCCTGACATGTTTCCTTTCATCCTCTGTAACAAGAAAAGACTTGCAATTCGGCACATGATCAGACCCCTCTTTCCAACAACACTATCGATTCCGTCCAACGACATCGGAAAGTAGATCGGACTGAGGACTTATCAGCACCCCTTCGTACTGGGCGACATGTTTCGGCATCAGCTAAAGGCCATTATCTGACAATATAAAAATACTTGCAGCATGAGCACTTGTACACGACACGAAACACGATAAAATATTATGTGACCGACAGCTCAGTCTGGCAATACGCTGTGTATCGCAAACGCCGAAAATAGTACGAATCACATAAAATTAGTGTATATTGGGACATACGAGAAACATATACATTATACATTGCTGCATTCATGTAAAAGGGTGAACCTTTTGCATTCCACATCCTTCGAGGAATGGAAATACGTAATTGAAGAAAAATCCTTTTGTTTAAATTTGCCGGAAGTGAGCACCTACCTAACTAACTTTCTTACTATTTCACGGAGCGGCGCCCATGCTGTAAAGCCAGCGGTCGCTAAGTTACTCAAGCAATGAATGTCGCGTGCTAATGGCAGCAGCAGTCGGTTCATTACGCAGTTACACACCCCGCGGCACTTGCCCGTCCTTGTACTCATTCCACTACGTCATACTGTACGCTTTAAATACGCTTGAATATTATCTTTCCATGTACGCGTACAGCTGGCAAGTGGTCAATGAACTGCAGATATTCCAGCCCAATTCTTCACACACGTCTTATCACTTCAGTTCCTTCTACATGCCCGTCCATCTCATTCTCCTTCACTCTACAATCCCAACCACGCTCCACGAAGCTCCTCACCCTCAAACACTCCCTCGCCCTCAGTTCCACAATTCGTCTCAGCGCCCTGCGCTCACAGTCTCATTTAACGATGCCTTCCATAGCTAACATTATATTGCGTCGGTGGTGGATCAGTGAATGACTACTGAGCGTTGGTGGAATGATAGCGACGGACAGAATAAGTACTGGGTGAAGAACTTGTCCCAGTGCCACTGTGTCCGCCATAAATCCCACATTCACTTGTCTGGGATCAAACCCAGCCCCACGCACTGAGAGGCTGACGACTGACGGAATGAGCCATAGCACGGTCGCACCCTGTTCTCAGACACCCTCATTTCAGGGACAGCTGTAATACCGACACCAAAAAATGTGCAAATTTACATTTCAGTGTTGTTCAATATTTGCGTTTTTAAACAGAATACAGGAAGCCGAGCCTTCTGAACGCACACACATGGGCAATCAGCATTTTCTGAACGCAGCCTGCTGCTGAGACAGGCGAGGATGCGGAAGACAAAGTCCCACCTGGCTCTCTAACACAATGAAGCTCTGGCGTGTGCGCCCGCCCAGCCACAAACACCGATTTTCCCGTACATAACGCATGCATTTTCCAGGGACTGATTGATCGCCTACGTTCCGAGCACATCGCGCAGCCACTGAATTTCACAGGCACCAAACAACACACAGCTGTGCACTTTTATGCATCCTTCACGTGCCGTGCGGAGCAGAGCGCCGGCCCTGGAGGCCGCAGCCGTCCATCCGTGACCAGTGTTAAGTACTTCGTAGCTGAACGGAATTTACACAGCGTCTTGTGTCATGGAGTACAACAGCCAAATCATACTGCCGCTGCAACATGACTATTCATTGTGCCACATCACTTGGGAGACTGAATTAACCTTCCTGTTGTGCTGCATAACAGCGCCACACAATAGTATTGTATACACGACCATGGATAATTTTAGGTTTTATATCATATTATGCCAGTTTTTATAGTGCGAGGTTGTTTAGGAATTGGGCATGCCTCGATACATCGGTACGTACCGACTGCCACTGTCCAGTGCTTGGACGCTCAGCCCGTATCAGTCACTATATCCACTGAGCTACCCCGGACCCCTTCAACAAATCATAAGTTATTATTGACATGTACAGTACGTAATCCAAAATGCTGTCGTCAGATCACAAACAGCAGTGGTGTTCACAGTCACACATTGCAGCACTGCTGGCCGCAGTCTTCATTTGGACGGCGATTTGACACAGTAAAACCGCCAGACACTCGGAAAGCCTACAATTAATACACACAAATTTAAAATCCAGTTCACGGGGCGACGGAAGCGTCTCTATGAGAAAGACGAGGCACAAATTCTCTTACCATCAACTCTACAAGCTGCTTATTTTCGTTGTTACACCGTGCATGTTGTCGAGTCACTCAATTATTCAACCAACCACTGCACATATATAAAATTTATTTATAAAATTTACGCATTAAAACATTAAAAACGCTCCGACATGTTTCGATCCTAGGACCATCATCAGGGAGCTATATCGCCCTTGCTAAAGTCACTATAGAAAGTCACATTAATATAACACAACACAACACGACATGCTGCCACAATACCCAACTGGTACAGCGAAATTAATGTGACTTTTTATAGTGACTTTAGCAAGGACGATATGGCTCCCTGATGATGGTCCTAGGATCGAAACATGTCGGAGCGTTTTTAATGTTTTAATGTGTAAATTTTATAAATTTTATATATGTGCAGTAGTTGGTATAATAATTGAGTAACTCAACAAGCTGCTATTTCTGCAGAAGCTTCCTCCCGTGTACAGTTTGCACCCACAGCGTGCCATCTGTTTCTTGATCACGTAAAGCAACACCCAAAGTTATCAGTGCATACTGCCACGTCAATACGTGCACCACTGATGATCTGGCAATCTCGATCGCCGATATCCGCTTTATTTTCAAAGTCGTTTCACGCGTTTGGTCCCACCGCTGCCGGACCGCAATGAGCTTGCACTTTGCTGCAATGATATCTGCCACCTGCAGCCATTAAGCAGGAAGCTTTCAAGAACAAGCATGGAATCCGAACAAGAATGCAAAGAAAAACTGTACCAAGAAACTACTTCCGGCAGTCTACACAGCACCATGATATGGATTTTAATAATTATATTTTCGTAACATCCGTACGGTCGACAGACCGACGAAATATCAGAGAGGAAGCAGGAATAATATAAAATAAAAAGATAAACAAGCAAATAGCTAATGTGACGCCGTGTAGTTTTGGCGGTAAGTACCAAAGTGCCGGAGGTTCGTCTTCCTTCCATCTTCAGGATAAAACAGTCCTTACTGTACATGTTGCAAGTCGCTGCCAATCTGAGACACACGCGCAATTACATTTCGTATCACAGGTTATGTAGACTATTTACGGGCGTCAGTAAATACACTGCTATGTAGCCTACATGTGAAATGTCGTATTGTAAGGAACGTTCCACGATTGTAAGAAATGTCATTTAACACAGACAGAGAAAGGCGTCCAATCAGCGGTTCGGGACTCCTACTGTAGGCAAAATGAATGAAACCTTGAAAAACCAATGGAAATGTCAATCATATATAAAGATCCAGTCCGTACCGCGCAGTGAACACTCTCCGTCTCGGTTATACAAACCAGCCAGTTAATGTTGTACAGTGAAATAATCGCTGTTTGTTCTGAGATCCACACAGAACACGTACATAACACTGTGTGGGCAGAACGTAGAATTGTTCAATGTTAAATTGGCGGTACATATAGTGACCGCCGGGCTTTAAACGGTTAGCATGTTTTAAAATTTGGTCCCTGAAGGTGTTTGAAGTACTACTTAAGAATCAGCGCCTACGCCTTTACCGAGACAACACAGAAGTTTAGTGATCCTAAGTGGGATAGCAAACAAAATACAGCTATTGACTCACCCAGTCCTCTTCGTGTACATTCCATCGAGCTTGCAGAGAGCGCTAAATGGAGGCTAGTGGTGTTGGTAACAATCATTAGCCCGGAATTGGCCTGACAGCACAACACAACAATATTTCTGCATTATTTCAGACAAGTTCAAGAATAGTATTTGAATACTTACACAGAAATACAATTTGGGTCAAGCATGTTTTCTGTGCAGTCAGCAACTGCACTACTTAACGTGATATAATTTCAGCTTTGTAAGGCACTTTGAATTACAACTTCCTTATGGCCATGCAAATGCAAAACACGCGTTCTGCTCACCGCAAGATGCATAAATGTCTCTACTTAAATTGCAACTTGTTATGCATTAAAGTTACGGTATTCTGGGAGGGGACTCGTGCTTTTTGAGTCAACGGTATATACCTACACGGCGTCACATCCCGCAGGATATACTGTCTTCACATCTAACCTCTCATATAAATTTTTTTGTTTCCTTAAACTTCTAGGAAACTCTGTACTGTAACTTGATCAGTTTGCCTGCTCCAACAGGCTAACCATTTCAATCCCTGTGGTTACTATACGCACCGTCATGTTTGCCACTCAGAGCTCTGAATTTTGCCAACGCAGTGTGTGAAAGTGTTGTGTATGGCTGTTACAATAAACAGAAAGTATTTCTATATACAATATTCACCGACTGCCCCTCCTAAACAAAGCACACGCTGCTCCCTGCCAAGTACGAACTGAATCTTCATACCCAATGGAGCAACAGTTTCCCCCAGTATTCTGTTTCCCCTGTCAGTGTCAGTCCGCCGACACTCAAAAATCATCTTTATCTTCAAAACTGCTCTTATCAGCAAGAGAGAACCTTCAAACAAAGCGATGTCCTTTCGGATTTCGGGGGACAACTGGTGAGAGAGCACTGCTCCACTGTTTTGGCGTTCAGAGCTTGTTAAAACCGGTGGTAAGTATGGTAACCGCTGTCCAATTATGCAAACATCCACCATGTGTCCCTGTCAAAGCCACGAAGGCGTGCAGGGGGAGATGATGTATAAGTCCACCAGTGGTCAACTTCAAGTTCCGGCCGTTTTACCCCCAGTAGCCACTGCGTGGATGCACAGATGATCTGGATGCTTTGGAGAAGAGAGAAAACTGTTTCGTGCCTGTTGGGATGCGAACTCCGATCTCTAGCCCGCAGCGTAGTCAGTATACTGAGCTACCCCGGCTCCTACACTCGCAGCACACACTCATACGTGTGTATAATGAACAGGGCACAATTCATATGGAGCTTCCTGGTCGGAATTCATCAATGCATCACAGCCTCAAAACTTCTCCCTGCAGCTACAATGGTACGAAGGCCGCGCAGTGTGTGTTCAGACAGCAACAGCACCAACTGACGCCCTCAGCACAGTCCGTATCTCCGTTACACCCGCAAGGAATGTCACTTCTCACTTTTTATTTCAACTCTCTAAGAATAGCGGCTATTCCATTTGCAGTACCATCTGTTGTGACAGCAATGAATTGTGCATTTCGCACAGTTGATTTATTTGTTTCGTGCGACTGTTACAATCAACAGCAATTACTGCCCTAAGGTGCAGCAACCGGCGGGTCTTTGTAATGCAGACCGAATGTTTACTGGAGGTACATTAATTGTGTTAAGGTGTTTGTTGTTACCGCAAAATACGGAAAATTAAGTAAAAGTGCAAGTTTCGGGCGAACGGAATTGTGATGGAGAGTGTTCAGTGTTCAGACATAGTGACCGACCGCAGACAGAACAGCAGTGCACTGTTCAGTGTTCAGACACAGTGACCGACTGCAGACAGAACAGCAGTGCACTGTTCAGTGTTCAGACACAGTGACCGATTGCGGACAGCACAGCAGTGCACAGTTCACTGGACACAGCACTGTGCTGCTATTGACAGGTGCACACTCTGTACTGCCCTGTAGCTGTCCATACGTTTGTTTGGTGGAGAGGCAGCCATCCGAGTGGCGCAACTGGTCTGCTCACAGGACTGTAGCCAGACCACTTGCAAGGCGCTTCCAAACTCTGATTTTCAACTTTGAATCTCTGTCCGAATTCTAATGAACAACAGTTTACTGACATGACTACATACGTTTCGGACAGGATTATCAGGTGCGCACTTTACCTGACAACTACCTTTCGTCACTTCAAGCTGCTACTCCGCCTCACCGTGGGCCGGGATAACTCAGCCGGTATAGCGACTGTCCGGGGATCGAGTCCCGGTGGGGGGCGAGATTTTCCGCACTCGTCCAGACAGTCCCTGGGGCCCACCCAGCCTCCTATACAGTTGGTACCGGGTCTTTTCAGGGGGTAAAGCTGCCGAGACGTGGCGTTGGCTACCCGCCCACATCTAGCGCCGAGGTAAAAGAAAGAACACAGCTATACATCTACTCCCCCTCTGGGCCATTGTGGCCTGTTCTAGGGTGATCTTCGCTTACTTGACTCGCCTAACCGCGAAAAACGCTCAACGGATCGTCATGAAACTCCCTATTGCCCATAAATCGCACATTAATGACAGGAACGTCAAGCGCAGTCCGTTGCTGTGCGCATTTTCAGCACAGCCCGCTCAATACAACGTGTCCATTTTATCGCGTCACTGGCCGGCAGCTGCCATGGACCTTTACAGCACAGTCAGTCTCCATCCGCCGGCAATACCTTGTTAGTCTGCAGTTCAACTCGTTATTCATAGTAGCGTCATTTCATCTGTATGCACTGGGTGACTGCCTGCTGCCTGCTCTGGCTGCACAAATACAGCACAATTAATGTTTCAACGGCGATGTGCCACCTTACAAAGAAAACAGAACAGCCGGAGGCTTGGGATTCATTTTGTATACTGAAATATTACAAATTCTAACTGTAATTACGAGTCTTTATCAGCCACCTCACGATCTTTTCCTGCCTATTTTTCCCGGTGCATTTCCGCTACAAGATAAGTAGCTATGTGACCAGCAAATGTGCGGTCTTCGTGTGTGCAGCCACTTGCTTCAGCAAACTTTAATTTCTGTAACAAAGTATGTAACAATGTCTGTAACAACTTCTGTATCTATGTCTGTAACAATGCCTGTAACAATTTTTGTAACAATGTCTTAATTTCTGTAACAAAGTATGTAACAATGTCTGTAACAATTTTTGTAACAATGTCTTAATTTCTGTAACAAAGTATGTAACAATGTCTGTAACAACTTCTGTATCAATGTCTGTAACAATGCCTGTATCAATGTCTGTAACAATGCCTGTAACAATTTTTGTAACAATGTCTTAATTTCCGTAACAAAGTATGTAACAATGCTTTAACAATGTCTGTAACAATGCCTCTTGTCTGTGATTCTGTGTCGTATTTTAAATTAGGTTTTCACACAGGCAGTTCTAAGCTCTGTCTCTAAGGCAGCGCAATTGCATTGGTTTGTTCTTTCTTGAAGGCCGGCATTCATATAATCTAAATAACGTGGTTTCTACCTGAAAGAAAACACACTACATTCTCATTACAAAGATCAATCAAGTACCGTTACTTCGCTGAGTAATCTCTGACAGTTACGTTAACTGTCTGCAACACATAAATACACTTCGTGGGTCTAATGCAGAATTACTGGCGCCGCTGTACCCCTGTGGAACGCCTATTGTAGCCTGTCCGTACGTCCGTCCGTCCGTCCACACGAAACACATTGAAAACGGCAGAAAGGATTTTCGCGAAATTTGATACTGGGGAAAACCACGACACGTAGCCTGGTGACTTCGATTGTCACTTACAGTCTACTAAATCAACAGCCATTTCACGTGAAAATAAACACGCCGTTTGGCACGCATGCGCCACGCAAAGCCGCAGTTCCTCTCACAGTCGGTTACAGCGGCACCACGAGACGTTGATTCAACGGCGCATCTGGCGTCACCACATTCTGACAGTGTCAAAGTTGCCATAATGTTGATGCTATAGGTGCACAAATTCTCTAAAAACTTAGGAGCCACCCCAAAATTGCAAGTATCAGAATGGTGACATGAAATAAGCTCCACATATTGCCCCACAAACATTAGGCGCCTTCCTACACAACTGTCTTCATGCCGACGTGGCGCCCGGGATTTGTGCACCCTGATTTATCTGTCCTGATATGCTGAATGTTAGGGCAGGCACCAACCCTGCAATGCCCTCCATTTGCTCCGCTAACTGCTGTACGCCAGCCCTGCAGTATGGACCCTGCAATGCCCACCATTTGCTCCGGTATCTGCTGTATGCTCCTCAACATTTCTGAGGGCAGTTTTAGTTGAATATCGAAACTTGTCCCCTCCCTTCCTCGTCTTGCCCTTCTTTCTCCACTTTTTTTTTTTATTTCTTCTTTCTCTTATTTTTCTCCTCTGCTCTCAAGGTTGCAGCCTCTCTTCCGCGTTCGGTTTCTCACCGATGATATAACCATTTCTGTTGGTTTCCCAGCAGTTCTTCACCGTGCTGTGAACTGTACATGTGTGGCTGTCCTAGGAAGTCTATTTCCCTCCAACCCGTACCAGTGGGCTCTCCAATAGCCGGTACGAAACCTACGGTGTTTCATTAGCTTTAAGTTTCTTATTGCCCTCTGAAGACTTCTCTCAGATTTGCTGAGTCATTCGCATCTTCTCAAGTGGCAAGATTTTAAAAAGACGGCTGCAAAAGCGAATTTGGGCAAAGAAAGACGGGGGCAGTGTCCTGGATCTTGTGGCATTGACATTGTGGCGGGTGACTTCACGGTAAACAAAAAAGTGTTCAAATTGCTTCCTCGGGAGGGAATGCAGCTGGTCATCAAACGATGATACTGCAATATACAGAAGTGCTGACGTCACGACAGAGACAGCAGAGGCCTACATTCGGCGCACACGACATTCATTAAACACAACCGCAAGGAATAAGAACACACCATGTATTTATTTATTTATTTACTTATTTAACGCCGTTTTGAACAGCCCAAATCAAACCACTTCTAACAGACGTATGATCAGCCAGCAACTGATTGGAAAGGATCCAGAAGGTGGAGGTCGTTCAGTAATTAGGGGCGCTAGAAGGACTAAGTCAACCATGAAAATCCTCGTACATAATGGCCGGAGCAATTCGAAACTTTGGCCAACTGAACAGGCAGGAGGAGTGCTGACTGCTGCACCGCGAGACTCGGCCATCACGGAAGAGTGGGTGCCACGAAGAGAGAGAGAGAGAGAGAGAGATTGGCAAATAAATGACGATTCGGACCAAACGAGGATCATATTATCTGCCGACTGCAGCTACCAGCACGACGCTTCTCCATCCGGGGTTCTCGTGTTTTATTTGCAAAACTGTAATAACGTTAAGACAGGTTTCTCGTCTTTCTTCAGTCCCTCCTAGCAAACGCCCAGACGATTTCAATTACGTGCAGATCGGGTCTGCAGTGACGCCGGTGTGATACCGCAGTATGAGGATCGGTGAGGTACAACTCTTTGGGCCCATTAAGAAGCGCCTGGCAGGCCAGCGATTTGCAAGAGACGTCGACGTGAAGCAAGCTGCTACCTTCTGCCTAGACAGTTAACACCAATGTTTTCTATGCTGAGATGGAAACCTTGGTGCCACAGTGGGACCAATGCACAAATGGAGGTCTGGTGTATACCATCTGCAACAGGTGTACCAGGTATACAATGAAGTTTGGTGTGTGTACCATCTGCTACCGGTGTGCCAGGTATACAGTGAAGTCTGGTGTGTGTACCATCTGCTACCAGTGTGCCAGATATACACTGCAGTCTGGTGTGTACCATCTGCTACCGGTGTGCCAGGTATACACTGCAGTCTGGTGTGTACCATCTGCTACCGGTGTGCCAGGT
>Ga0123354_10014762_pt1 | contig 12164 bp, 9 predicted proteins | sample TergutLab28metaG_2_FD_97872 | JGI IMG/M metagenome (GOLD analysis project Ga0123354, IMG submission 97872) | Labiotermes labralis P4 segment gut microbial communities from Petit-Saut dam, French Guiana - Lab288 P4 | ecosystem: Host-associated > Arthropoda: Insects > Digestive system > Gut ... | reverse complement strand
TGAAGATGGACGTATTAACGTCTAAAACATGTTGAGCAATATATAATAAAGCAAGTGTCATCTAGTTGGTCAACCTTTATTCAAATATCAAGATGATGCACGGTCCAATACGCATAAGATTCACCGTTATGGAAGTTTGGATCATTCGATTTGCGTTGTACTTCGTGACGATGTCACAATTCAGGCTGAAGTGTAAAGTAGAATTGTAAGAAATTTTTACATTATGAATTAGAAGGAACTGGTAATGGCACAGTCTAGGAACGACGGCAGGATATGCCTGGAAGGACTGAAAAAAAACAGGAAATCCTGGACAGGATAATAGATGACACAAAAGAGATTAGACAGAGCCATCTGCCGAACAAAGTTAAGTTACATCAAACCGCTCGGTATTTGGATCTGAAAGGGCACTCAACATAACCACAGAAAGATCTTACAATTAGAAGTTACAACTTCTCAAATTTATTTGAACACTTCGTGATACTGATTATTGGTTAGGATTACAGTTGAAATTGGTTATAACGGCCTGGATTTGTGCGACACCTCGTCTATAGCGTCATATATTTAGTGGCACCAAGTAACTGCCCATAAGACTCGTGTTTTTCTGCCTTGCCTAGTACGACATAAATATCATTTATCTCGGATATAAAAACATTGCCAATCATCCGTTCTAATAAAATTTTCCAAGAAGTAGGCGATTTTGAGAATTCAACCATCAAATCGTCCTTGAGATAAACCCCTCTAGACTTTAACGTAGTTACATAAATTCCAGGCACGAAAAGTGACAGTGGTAACGGCAATTCACTTTGTGAGTAAAGTTTCTACGTCTCTACTCCTTCAGTTAACAGGAGACTGGTAAAGTGATAACATGGCTACATTCGTGAATACAAGTTTTGAGCTTCGAAGAAAAAGAAAGTGATATGACGAACAGAAAATGGATGAAGGAAAAGTGGGGTATGTTGGGAATATGGTCTTACAAATTCTATGATCCAAACCATCTGAGAAAACACTATCAAAATTATTAGTGCGTTAGAACAGAAGAAATCGAGAATTAAGCGACTTCGAAATCCTGAACGAAGTGACTTCAATAAGGCGCTACTTAAGTGGTATAAGCAAGAGAGAGGTGACACTGTACCATCAAGCGGTCCTCGTCTCGTGATAAGTTTTGTTTTTCCTAATTTTTAATTTTAAGTTAATGTATTTTTTTAGAGTAAACCTGCATAGAAACTTAAAATTAGAGAAGAGTAATTGTACTATTTCTAAATTTCAATTATAATTTAAATTCGAAATAGATCGCAGAGTTAACATCAAGTAATATTTCCACAAGCCTGTATTTTGTCCTGAAATATTTTTCCTTCACTTTTACCGGACATCCCGCGTACAGGGACACTCGTCAACAAAGACACAGTTTATTCGGCCTTTTTAATGACGTTCTAACGAAGTTCGCCTGTATTTATAACCACCTGTCATCCTCAAATGAGCCGGAAGGTTGCGCATGGATTCGAAGAAGATAAACACTCAAAATGGAAAATCAAGGACACTAGTTACATTTTTGAAAAGAAGGGTGTAAAGGACAAAGTCATAAAATTAGGCAAGATAAATGTAAAACTAAATAAGAAGAAAACCGAAATAAAATTAAGATGACCCCTTGAAATTGGTGACAATACGAGCCTCCAAACGGGGGTTTAAACTACCAGCAGAATATAGGATGTCACATAGCAGATGATGGTAATCATAAAAAAAAATGGCTGCTACATTAATGGTGGTATTGGAGGAGGGTCTAATAGAGAAAGTTCGAGGCTTTTTGCAACGATTCATGTACTTGGTATGTATTTAGACCCGACATTTTTTTAAACAGATTTTGCAGAACACTAGGCTCTTTACGTTATTTGACCGTGTAACTGTGGCGAAGATTACATACTCTGCATCTCTAAGTCTTCGATAGAATACTTAAATACAAAATCTTTAAACAATTTTGAGTTGCACATAATTATTTTTGAACTACTTTGTGTTAGTGTGATTTTGCCAAAGCTTATTTGGGAGTGGAAAGCTGATAGTAAAGTCCATGAAGATTACTAAGAAAGTCAATACCGTTACTAGATCTCAATTAACGTTACACAGTAAGGGTGGTTGTGTTTTGCAACCGGTTGAAAAACACAACCATCCTTATAAAAAAAAAATAGACGTATCCCAACATCAGGCATAATACGACAACAGAACTCACAGTTGAATACCCGATGATCATCAACGCACCGCTAAGGAAGAATTTTTTAAATATTTTAATGTTTAGACACAATCTGTAAATAACACACTTTATAAACAAAATCAAAACCTCTTTAGAAAGTTTTACTAGATGTATTCCACACTATGGTATCCCAAAGTGGGCAAAGCATCTGGTAACGAAAAGTGTTGTAAGGGCCTGAAGATGACTAACTTTTAGTCGAAACATGTAGCCTTGCTTAAGAATAAAAACGATTGTGCTGACGTATACTGTGTAACGCTAATTGAATTACAAGCACATCGTGATGCCTTCATTCAGAGTAGTTACTAGATCTATTGCGATCAGTTTTTTGCTTTAGTTAATATGACAGTAACGATAACATTTCCAGAGTTTTATCTTGGTAACAGCCATTGTCAACGCCTGTTTTCCATTTCATTTAATACAGTCTGATTAAGTCTACCAAGCACAGTTCTTTAGGACATGGGTCTGCTATCCACGGCCCGCCAGGTTGTACCATGCGGCCTGCAACTACATTTCTAGATAGTGTATATAGTACAAAAATTACAATAATTTAGGCAGTTAGGGACATGATTTAGTGTTATTTTTCCTAATGCGGCTCACAAACCAGCCCACAATACAGGAGGTGGTTCTTTGCTCTAAAAAACGTTGGAAATCCAAGTTGTAGAGAAACTACAGAGCGTATCTTTAACCACCGGCAGGCAGCCGTAGCCGAAGTTATATGCCCACAAGGCCTACCTCTGCCGGAAGTTTATTACTCAGTATTTCCTGAGGATTTTCACATAGTTTATTTAGTACAGCAGTCTCGTAGTGCTGACTTGCAGTTTCTAAGCAAGCCTCGGATCTGCTGAAAATAATTCTCCGTATATGATGGAAAATCTTCTATTTAAATTCTGGCAATTTTTCGTTAATTCGAGTGTCTCGGAAGAGTGGCGCGCCCAAAGAGGGGAGCTGCCAGTCTGCAGGACTCAAACCCCCCAAAAAACCGAGGTTTAAAAAACACGGATTGTTTACGTATGATCATATCAAGAGTTTTGCATGATTTACGCTTCAGCCGAAACCAGCCACTGAAATCTCCTTATGACTAATATATTAGAATTTTGAACAACAAATTGATAAAACTAAAAAGGGCAAAACACTGTGGTTGGGTCATGGAGATTGTAGTTATATTTGTAAGTATGTAAATGCAACTGCAAACAGTTATAATTACGACATGATTTTTAGAACAATATTTTTAAAATCAAACAAAAATTATATATATATATATATCGTCAGGATCAGCTCCCCTCCCCCCCTCCCAGTGAAAAATGTTTGCGCAGCTGTCTCGGAAACTATTACGTTGTAACACCGGGGGATGTCTTTAGTCAAGAAATTACCCCAGCCCTTTATTGGAATCCAAAGTTAAGTTTACTGCCTTCATAAGCGGGCTTCAGTTGTTTAAATACACTTCGAAACGAAAGAGCATTACGTAAACAATATCTTATTATTATTACTATTTCTACTGTTGTTATGGATATCATCATCAACAGTAACAATGCGATGGAAAATGTGGGAAGTTTCTTGCCTAGCTGAGGAACTATCCGTTCGTGAAAAGAGACTGTTTTCCACGGGGTTAATCATGCAGTGTCAAAGCGGCCGGCCGTGAAGCAACTCAAATCCTTCTGCTACAGCGCGAGGATGAGAATGCTTGGGGCTATACGTCTATTTCTGCACGTCTTCTTGGCGCATTGCTTAACTAAGCACAGGGCCAGAATTACGTTCTGCGTTTTTCAGATTACATGCGTACAGTCGTAAGCAGTTTTGTGACCTGTGTGTAAATTACCCTCTCTCTCTCTCTCTGGACAAAGAAAACAACCTGTAAATTATAATGCAGTTGTAGGGAACAAAGGAAGCAATAAAGGATACGCATGTTATAAAATAAAGACCCTAGAATGTATAATGAAGTGCGAGGTTTTGGTCGGTGGAGGGATTAGCGGAGCTGGCGGGCGGGTCCACTGGGTGTGGTGATGTGTCGAGGGGTGGGTGTTTACTTCTTGGAACTTCAGTATGACAAGGTCAACTGTACTGACTGAGGCGGAGAGGAAGGCTAGACCAACGTTGCATTAGTGACTCGCTCCTAGCCTACATTTTGAAAATTCCACCGGCCAAAAACCGTACACTGGAGTATACGAGAGTGGCTTATCGCGGCGCATTTGTGCCTTGCGCTGAGCCAATGTCACACGATGCGAATAACTATTGTGTAAGTTACATTGTCTTACTGAGTTTGCAAGTAGAAGTAAACACTGACTACAGACGTAGACTTGTATTTGTGAAAGCCGGTGTAAACAGAGCTGTAACTGCACACAGCCTTATCGACCGCTAGTTTAAATGTACCCAAATGCGAGTGTTGATGTAATTGCTAGCGAATAATGAGCTCGCGACAAAAGGGAAGTAACCGTGGATATTCGGCTCCTAGCATTACCCTTGAGAGACAGAGGAAACATTTCTGCAGTTGCGATATGGAATTCCGCTCAGAATTAGGTGCAGCTGTCACCGGGACACTTACTGCATACATCTGACTGAAACACGTTTTCTGAAGTTTAAGAAAAGTGGCCACTTCTGAAATTTTACATTGCACTCGCTGGTTCATATTTCATTGTGTATTCTTCTATGGGTTCATTTGCATTGTCACATATACTGATAGTTCTTTATTGAAAAACCACAAAGCGCTAGTCTGAAAACAAAGCGATCTTTTTATCTTAGTAATTAACCAACTCGATGCACAAAATTTTGTTTTAAAATAAGTGGACAGGGTGAGCATAAAGTCTTTCCCTGATTACAAACATTTATTACAAGAAAACAACGTGGAATACAAGCATATTTTTTTTTACCATTACTTAAGATAGTTTCTAAAATTTTATATCATGTGTTTATTGTAACATTTGTTTTTGGATGCAACATTTCCAAACAGGTGGATTGGGAGAGATGGTCCGACACCCTGGCCACCACGATCGCCGGATATCACCGCCCTTGACTTCTTTTTATGTGGGTATGTTAAGGACAAAGTGTTTTCGACACCAGTTCGAGATATTACAAATTTGAAGGCAAGAATAACAGACGCTTTTGCTACAATAACTGAAGACATGTTGGAGAACACGTGGAGAGAAATTGATTATCGATTAGACCTTCTCCGTGTAAGAAAAGGAACACATGCTGAAGTGTACTAATGTGTTGTAAAAAACTTCTTGAGTTACATTTAAAAAATATATATTTGTATTCCACATACAGTAGTTTTCTTGTAATAAATGTTTGTAATAAGGGAGAAACTTTATGCTCACACTGTATTTCATACCTCTACATGTTTAGAGCACATGTGCTCATCATCAGGGGGTCAAAATTGTACTATACAGAGAACGAGGACTCTCTCAACCTGCGCACCGGACGGCCACCTATAGGTGTGATGATACCAGAGACTGTATAGTACAATTTTGACCGCCTGATAATGAGCACATGTGCTCGAAACATGTAGAGGCATGAAATAAACTTATTGTAAAACAAAATTTTGTGCATCAAGTTGGTTAATTACTAAGATAAATATACTGAAATGCACGGTCAACAAAACATAAAAAAAAAGATCCTTGTTCGCAGTTTAAAGGCATATGTGGAGTGGAGGTATACTTTTTCTTGTCTTCTAATTCGACTTTTAGATGAGGTGGCTATTTTCCCACCCTGGCCACTTTTTCCGTACAACATGAGATCGGTTCTGTCCCATGGGCAGACTGGACTTTTGAAGAAGAAGAAGAAGAAGAAGAAGAAGAAGAAGAAGAAGAAGAAGGATAAAAAATCTTTTCCCAATGGGGAATTGAATCTCGATAATCGGTTGTCCATTTTGTAACCTAGTCGCTGTAGCTATTTTCAGCTCTACCTGTTGGAACATTTATTCCACTAATCTCAAACACCAATCAAATATTCTTACTAATTACTAGTGATTTCAAGCGAGATATTTCAGGAGGAAGAGAATTGAGAATTGCAAGCAGCGCAAATATTGTTCAAGCACAGCTGTGTAATGTCGTCTGGATGGACAGACTGATTATGGGGTCCCATTTTCTTCTCAGAAAATTCGTTCATGAGTGATATTTGGGGTTCTTAGAGCCCTAAAAATGAAGACTTCTGTCTTCTGCAATATAATGCCGTGTAGTCCAGCGGAACTCTGCCGCTACTGTTGTTGCTTCCATCGTCACGGTGTCTAAATTAATGAACCCACAAACTGAAAGTGTCTGAGAAGAGATATCATATTGAAAACTGACGCCGTTCGGGCAGTAAGTTAGGCAGTTATTTGTCAGCTTCTCACCGCAGAGGACAGGCTTCTATGTGAGAATAATTCATGTGGGGTTTGTGGTGGGCAAAATTACACCGAAACCGGGTTTTGTAGGGGCGCTTCTCTTGACCTCCGTCACAAATTAATCCATCCACCATCAACACTATATAATTTTAGCAAATGAGAGCGCCATTAATTGAAGCAATTTTACTAGACCTGACTTAAAAACGGCTGTTCGTATACAAGTGGAACTTCAGCTATTCGTAAGCAGTGGATGGATACAATAGGTCATGGCAAACAGTGTGGACAAACAAACTAGCTTAGAGCATGTGGAAATTAAATGGGAACTTCCTGCGATTTTTAGCATGGGCACGCACTACTTACTTCTCTGTATTTCACTGTTATGCATTGTAGTCACTTTGGGGCATTATGAATTCACAGTTTCACTGCAGCGTTTTGAATATAGCGTACGTTTGTACTGCAGTAGGGAGAATAACAATATACAGTAATTAGTGCTGCTACCTAGTGATAAAAAATGAAGTACTTCAGGCAAAAAACGCACTAAGTACCGGCTCGGCATGTCTTGCAGTGCTATTAATTGCTAATATCTACTGCTCTTGTTCAGCATTATATCTTAAGTCAAGACGTTAATTTGATGTAGATAACATGGTTTTTGGTTGAGAGAATCATATGAAATGCACAGGATAAATACACTTTGCGGACGACATTGTTTGTTAATGTTAAAAGATGTTGCAATATATAGCAAACATTAGCTTGGAAGGGTTAGTACCGCTGTTCTAACAGTGTCCCCTATAACTTACAATTTTCATGAGCAGAGCCATCCCAAAATGTAATAAAAAAAGAGAAACCATACGTTCTACGGAGATACCTATTGTAAGGTTTAACAATGGCGGAAGACCATTGATGGCAGTTATATTAAAGGCAACTAAACCATTTTCAATTATCTTGTACGAACGACAGTCTGATTTATAAATTACAGGAAGGGGTCAGACAACTCAGAATGGAAGTAGAAATATAAGAGAGAGGGGTCGAATTTCGGTTTCTTTTGTTGGTACTACTTCCTTTTCCACCCAATAAGAGTCATCCATTCCAGTAATTTCGCGACAGTCAGTTGGTATTACGTCACGAGAGACATCTAGCGGGAGATTTACTAACCGTGTGTTGTAACGTAATACGACATTTTTGCTGGTTCGTGACCTTTCTTCTGCCATTTTATTGTCGTTTCTTTATTTTCCTGACATTTTTATGCCCCCGTCATATCGTATATTTCGGCCAGCTACTTTAATCCTCTCAGCTGACACAACGCTAGTCCACTCACGTTTTCCAGTTACGTTCTAACTCCACCTTGTGTAAGACCGAGCTACTGCTGACGTAAGTTAATCATGTGATCAGGTAATTTTTGTGGACAAATATATCACTGAATACAGGGTAATTCTTACTCTGAACTCCGAAACTAAGTCTCGAAAAGTGTTAATTTAAATTATTTCCACAGGATCAAAGCTTATTTCATCATATATTGCCGTAGCATCAATCTGTATGTCAGTCTGTACTGACAATTCAGTGGCGGAATTTTTATAAAACTTACTACGAAAACCATGCAGTCTGATACCACGCCACATTTATTACATTCAGTTGTTGCCTAAAGTCAATAAAACCAACATGACGGACGTGACTTTTGTAAGGTGGGAGCGACGCTGAATTTTTGTACATTATGTAATACCATCATGGTTAGCACACGATATCTACTTCATCTTTCTCTCTGATGGCGGTAACGAATGAAGCACTGGATCAAATTATGTAAAACGTTGTATGGGGATTGGGCATAAACTTGTCTATATATTAGAGAAGAAAAATTATTCACACACTAGCAATTACAAACATAAGGACAATGAGAAAATCAGATTATATACGAGTATGAGAGAGAGTGAAATGAAAACCTTGAAAAGTGCGATAAAAATTCGAAACACAGCAAAATTGTCTTGTAAGTCGACAACAATGATACTCATGGTTTGAAGAGTTGCCGACAGGTGGCAGTATGATGCAGGAATGCAACACGACGGCTCAGTAGTAGTGTAAAAATGGTGGCCCCGCTTGCAACATGCACCAAAAGGAAAGCGCTCTGCCATCCATTTTTTTAAGTAGTGAAGTGGTGAAACCCATCGAAATTGATCGACGAATGAAAGTTAGGTATGGTGATGCATGTCTGTCACTACAGCAAGTGTACGAGTGGACTAGGAAGTTCTTGAATGGCATTAATTCTGTAACGGACTCTCCTCGACCTGGTCAGGCACACCGAGTAGTGACACCAGAGGCCATTGCAGCAGTAGAAGCCATCGTGAAGGAAAATCGCAGCGTGACAGTGAATGAAATGGAACAAAATGGAGACTATTTAGAAAAATGAAATCATTGTGTACATTTTGTGTTCAAGAAATTACTTACTTACTTACTTCCTCCATGGCGCAGAGTCCTTCTTGAGAAGCTAACTGGTTTGCAGCTAGTCAAGAAATTCCTCGCATTTCACGGAACCCGAAGGTTCATTACCGCACTTACAAGCGTCCTCCACTGGTCCCTATCCTGGGCCAGCCCAATCCAGTCCATATACTCACATCCCACCTCCTGGAGATCCATCCTAATATTATCCACCCATCTACGCCTGGGTCTCCCCAGTGGTCTCTTTCCCTCCGGTTTCCCCACCAAGACACTATACACCCCCCTCTCCTCACCCATGCGCGCCACATGCCCAGCCCATCTCATTGTGTTCAAGAAATTACGAGATAAAAATATTTAAGGTTTTCATTTGACTCACCCTCGTATATGACAGGCTTGTTGCTAAGTACAGTCCGCTCCAATGTACAGAATACACGGGAATTCTTTCCTGAACTCTACTGGTGTTCATTTATACTTCCAGCATTTTTTTCTAGTGCCGTAAGTCTCTGCGAAATTAATGCGGTAAGCCAGTGCAGTGTTCTGTAAACAAATAACCCAATTTATGTATTTATTTACTTCTGTTTTAAGTGATTCCAGCTGCCTGACGCTACGGGCTAGACGGCCGAGAAAAGAGATTCAATTCCCTGCCGAGGCAGAGTACTTCCCTCTCCTGCAAACGTCGGAACCTCCTCTGGCTACCATCCAGACTCCTACTCCATGGGTGGCCATGGGTACTTCTTTGAGCTAAAACGGTGGTAGCGCGAAGCTGCGTTTGGTGGCGAAGTGCTGCTCCTCCAGTTCCCCATGTGTTTTATGGTGTAGTGTTCATCTAGGTACAGGGAGAGTTTTACTTCCGCTTTATTTGAAAGACGCCCAGAGTAATTCTAGAATGTACAGGATCGAATGATTGGTTAAGAGTTATAAGAAATCAGAAAGATTATGGAAGGACGTGGTAGATCCTTGATATAAAACATCACAACAAAATTTGTTGGAAATGAATCAGGAAAATCTCGAAAGCTTTCATTAGGAAAGTAGACGTGCTAATTAAGATTTTATCCTGTCATCTCGTTAGGAAATTTTAGGTAATTATCGATAAAGGGATATTGATTCTTATGTTTCAATTAACGCACTTCATGAAATATCCTGATCGCCGTGATGAGAAATGATCCTTATTCCCTTCCAAACCCCCACATTTAGCCCAGGCACGTTAGTTACAGCAGTAGTTTATGCGATTACCCTGTTTGGATCGACACTGAGAATACCGCAGTTATGATAGGTGGCAATGTCAGTTTTCATCAGTTTCTGCAGGTAAAACCCGTGTGATTTTATTGAATTCGTTGCTGTTACACAACTTCTGTATTGAGTCATTACCATAATACTGAACGAGCGTCGCTGTCAGTTCTTACTACCTATGCTTGAAATCTTGATTCCTTGACCTTCCATCCTGGATGAAGTTTTTCGTGGTTCCCTTCCGTCCCTCCAGGCTAATGACAAGAATCAAGCCACTAGTTTCTTCTCCATCCTTTCCAGTTCATTACCCACTAAGCATTCTATCTTTCACTGTTGTATAGCCTGCAGGCATCGTTAAATAAATTGTAAAATAAGCAATACACTTAGTTCTAAGTAAAGTTATAGTTGGAAGTTTGTGAGCGTGAGTTTAACTCGTGGCACCCACAGAAGTGGCGCAATGCAGTGGGCTATCCGTATATACATATATAACAAGAACTGTTAAACTACGACATACTGAATTCTCACTTAAACTGCATCGTGTGTTCGTATGATCCATACTAATGTCTACATATCTGACGGTGTTCTTGTAACCTTCCAATAAAATGTGTTAGACTGAAAATACCATCGTGTTTTCAAGCGAATATGCATTCAAATAGGCTATATTTTACATCAAATATTCTGTTCAGCACACTGTAAATGTCGGAACTCTGTTTAACAGATTTGTGATTTAAAAACACAAACACACACACAGCATACACACAAACACATATAGCATAAACACTTGGTCTCTTCTGCATTCAGAAAGCAATCAAAAATAAAATCACCAAGGAACGTGCCCTTATCTTCTTACGTCTTTCAGTAGTTCGTGTAGTTTTCTGTACGCAGTGACAAAAAAAAGAGCAATTATGATGTGTCTGACATCACAGTAATGGGCAGCATTTGATCTTAAGGTTAAATATTCTGGCATAATTTCAAACAGAAACTAACAGACTGTAGGGAATACGCATGTTAATAAGCTGTATGGTACAGACAACCTACCCTATCCTAGGGTGAAGGAAATCTAACACAATGTGGGTTGCTGACACACTGCAGGGTAAATGTATCCTAGCCCAATGCACGTTACACGTAGCTGAGTACGCGACATGTTAAAAGGTATTCAATCACAGTCTAGGGTAAAAGTATCGTAGTACAGTGTAGGTTAAACCTACTGAATTTTTTGGTACGGCGCTAAGGTAAATTCCTTACCAAATTAAGTATGTTTTCGTCAGTGTTTATTTCTCTATAGATCAGGCCTGCTGAACCCTGAAGGTTCGCGGGCAACTTCGACAAAGTTTGTAGTTACGTTCGCAAAATTAAGGTAGGCGATTATTTACATCATCATGTTCGTCTATCCGCATGGAATACCTCGGCCCCCACTGGAGGACTTTCATAAAATTTAATATCTGAAGATTTTTCGAAAATCTCGATAAAATTCAAATTTGATTAAAATCTGACATGAATAACGGATACTTTACATTAAGACCTATACACATCTATTATAATATCTCGCTGAATTCTTCTTAGAAATAGAAATGTTTCAGAACGAGTTGTAGAGAAAATCGAAACACATATTATATGTTCAATAACTTTTTTCCGAAAATCGTCCCTTTTATGACATAATGTAAAGAATGTGGAACGGTGAGACAGACTACAGATGGCAATATAATGCTGTGCAGAACAGAGGCGATTTACGTGCCGGATACCTAAGGCAAGTATACAGACACACACTCCGTGGCCTTAGTCCGCACGCGAACTATACCGACAGAGCGGCCGCCGCCGGTCGGCGAAGTTAGTCACGTGGTCAGCGCAACGGGTCCCCACAGCCGTTAATCTCTGTTTTCTAGACCTGGAGCCGCTACTTTTTTCATTCAAGTAGCTCCTCAATTGACCTCACGAGGCTGAGTGGACCCCGTT
>Ga0123354_10014760_pt1 | contig 12165 bp, 12 predicted proteins | sample TergutLab28metaG_2_FD_97872 | JGI IMG/M metagenome (GOLD analysis project Ga0123354, IMG submission 97872) | Labiotermes labralis P4 segment gut microbial communities from Petit-Saut dam, French Guiana - Lab288 P4 | ecosystem: Host-associated > Arthropoda: Insects > Digestive system > Gut ... | reverse complement strand
GTGTGCTGGTGTATTCTGCGCTGTTGTTGCCACTGCTAGTTGGCTGCGTCCTTGTTGGGAAAAGTTTATCGGTAGTCCTAAGCTGGGGTAGTGAGCAGATACACCTAACAGACACATTAGACCAGGGTAGTTCAAATGCACACTAATTAAAATTGCCTGCTATAAGGTTGCCAATCTTTTCTGGCCAGTATGATCGCTGGATTAGTTTTAGTGACATGTTTAAGGCATGAGAATGACAGTCTGCCTGTAATACAGAAATTTCATTATCTTAAGTCATCACTGTCAGGAGAAGCTGAGCATTTGATTAGCAATCTACCCATGACTGCCAGTAATTGCACAAGTGCATGGAAGTTGCTAGTTGAACGGTATGAAAACAAAGTCACATTCGACAGCTGTTGGGATTGAAACAGCTGCAAAGGGAGTCTGTCAATGAATTTCCGGAATTAGTTAACACCATCTCAAACAATATTAATGCCCTGCAGGCATTAAACATTCAGGCTCCTCTTAGTGACATGATAATTTCTCAAATTGTTACAGAGAAGTTAGATTCCACCACACGTAAGGTATGGGAGCTCAAGCTAAATGATATTCCATTCCATCCACTGCAAGATTTCATGAACTTTCTCGAAGGTAGGAGACGTGCGCTGGAAAATCTAAATCCAGGCAAGGTTAACAGTTATGCGGACGTAAGATCAGCTGATAGGAAGGGAGATAAGCGCATGAAGGATCGGCGTAACACCAACACATTTATTTCTACAGCAACAATGAAGTGCCCAATGTGCAAGATTTCAAACGCATTGTACAAGTGTGATAAGTTTTTGACTTAACGTTACAAGATAGGAGAGCCATTGTGACAAAATATAATCCATGTATTAATTGCATACAAGAAGGACATAAGGCTTGTGAATGTACTAGCCCACACTATTGTAAGCGATGCAAGAGCACCACCACACTCTTTACATCAGAATCGCAGAGATCAAATGTCAAGGGCTCTTGAGATTGAAGCAAATTCTACACAATCTGAGGAAACGAGTTCGTCTTCCACGGAATCAAACCAAGGAAGCTATTGTAGTTTTAAAGAACAATGTGCATCTCAAGTTTTACTGGCCACGGCCACAGTTAAGGTCACGGATTCACAGGGTGTTCAGTAACCTTGCAGAGTTCTACTGGATGGAGGCTCACAATGAAGTTATATTACTGAAGCCTTTGCACAGCTACTGCAATTGAGGCGTAGGCATAATGAAATGCCTATCACTGGCATCAACAACACATGTTCAACAGCTACTAGTAGCATGGACATTAAGTTCAGTTCTAAAGACAATAAGTATTCTAATGTTGTGACATGTTTTATTTATGTAATTTAATGGGTAACATGCCTTCATCTGTCATAGGTATTGCAACTTCGAAGGTACTCAAGGGCTATACTCCAGCAGGTGAAGAATTCAACATTCCTGGACGGATTGATATGCTATTTGGATCTGATTTATATCCTTATTTAATAAAGGATGGGCGCTACACATTTGGCAAGAATCACCCAGATTCTCCTCGGTCGTATACCAAAGGAAGGAGCTGATAGGTTTAAACGTTGTTTATTTGCAATGAACCGTCTGTGGATTTTAAGCTACAAAGATTTTGGGAACAAGAAGAAATTGTTGCACCAGTACGTACTAAGGAAGAAGAGGTGGTAGAAATATATTTTGTGGAAAAGACCACCAGGGATGAAACAGGGCGTTTCATAGTGAGACTGCCACGTCGTTCGCAAGATCTTCAACTTGGAGATTCATACACTATGGCATAGCACAGGTTCCAACAATTGGAAAGAAAGCTGACAAGAAATTAGGAGCTTCGAAGTTAGTATACGAAGTGCATGGATGAATATCTAAACTTAGGCCATATGTAGCTAGTGCCGGGAGAAGGAGATAATTCATATGACAATACATCAAAGAAATTGATATGTTTCCTACAACATCATGCTGTTTTTAAGGAGAGCAGCACTACAACAAAAACTCGATTCTTTTTTACTCATCTGCAAAAAGTACTACAGGCATTTCACTGAATGACATACTTACGGTCGGTCCAACGAATCAACAGGATCTTCTTTCCATCATACTGAGATTCTGAATGCACATGTATGTAATGACTGCAGATATATCCAAAATGTATCGATAAATTCGAGTGCATCCTGAAGACTACGATCTACAGCATATACTGTGGAGAAGATCCAGTGATGAACAACTCAGGCAGTATCAGTTAGTGACTTTCACTTATGGCACCACACATGCATCATTCTTAGCTACAAGATGTTTAAATCAATTGCAAGTGAAGATGCATAATCCTGCCCACTTGCGGTAGAAGTCATATGTTGTGACATGTATGTTGATGATCTTGTTACAGGATCTAATCTTTCAGAGGCTTGTGAACTTCAAGAAGAAATAATTCACAAAGGGAGGTTTTGCACTACACAAATGGTGTGCCAATCACCCAGATCTCCTTAAGGGTATACCAGAACAGTTACGAGAATTATGAAGGCATCAAAACTCTGGGACAGGTGTGGCACCCCTCACAGGACACATTTAAATATGAGATAAATATCAAACCTTGTCAGGAACGTGTGGTGAAGAGATTGGTGTTCTCCGTTATTTCGTCCATTTTTGCACACACAGGACACCTAGGGTCAGTCATAGTTCGCTACAAGATGTTTATTAAACAATTGTGGTTACGACAAATCAGCTGGGATGAGGAGCTACCACATGACCTGCAGGAGACGTGGAAGAAATTATATCGGTAGCTTCCAGCATTGAACAACACATCCATTCCAAGTTTAGTCGAGATTAAGGGCGAGATGACTACCATACAGATTCATGGTTCTTGTGATGCATCGGAAAGAGCGTTTGGAGCTTGTGTGTGTCTGCTTAGGCAATGCAAGTAGTAACTTAGATTCACAACTCGTATGTTCAATGTCAAGAGTATCACCGGTGAAACAAATATCCATTCCGAGACTTGAGCTTTGTGGTGCACAGTTACTTGCCAGGTTAATTAAGAAGGTGTTACCTATTTTATGTATGCCCATGGATAGTGTTCATCTATGGACGGAATCAAGACTTGTTTTGACTTGGTTACAAGGCCATCCTACAAGATGGAACACATATGTAGCTAATAGAGTGTCCGAAATTCAGGATAGTACATCAAATTTTATTTGGCATCATGTGGCGTAAGAGGACAATCCAGCAGATGTTCTGTCAAGAGGAACAAACCCTGAGGAACTATGGCACAGCAGTCAATGGTGGAACGGACCATCTTGGTTGGCACAAGGTGAGGAGTTATGGCCCCACTGCAACATCGTTATAGAAGAAACTTCTATTGAACAACGCAAACATAATATATGTATGGCAAACACACATAGCTTGGAAGACATCTCAATATTTTCCTCTTTGAAACGACTAAAAAGAGTGATGGCATATTGTCTCTGGTTTATCTACAATGCAAGGAACTCCAAGGGCAAGAAGGGTGGAAATTTAACGGTTGACGTAACCGAAGAAGCCTTGCTGCGATGCGTTAGAATGACACAAGAAGTATTTTAACTAGATGAATTGCAAAATTTGCAACAGGGCACCTGCTCAAGAAGAATAGGAAGCTTCTCTCCCTACACCCATTTGTGTGGATGGACCCATTAGGGTGGGCAGAAGGCTTCAAGCTGCAGTTTTAGATTATGATGAGAAGCACCAAGTGATATTGCCATCCAAATGCCATTTATCTAAATTGATTGCACAGCACAATCACACAAGGCTTCTGCATGGAGGTCCTCAACTTATGCATTCAACTATCCACCAGCATTACTGGATCACCAAGGGACGGATGGTATGTGGGAAGATAGTTCATTCATGTGTCAAGTGCTTCAGAATGCAAGCTGCGTCGGCAAGCCAGCTGATGGGAAATCTTCCCAGCCTTGGAGTTAAACCAGCACGTCCATTTCTCAGCTGTGGAGTAGATTATGCTGGACCATTCCTAATTTGTCAAGACGGAAGGCGGAGTAAAACAAAAGTTAAGGGTTATGCAGCGTTATTTATTTGCTTGGCAACCAAGGCAATACACATTGAGCTTGTCAGTGATTTGACTACAAAGGCTTTCCTAGCGGCACTGTGCAGATTTATGGCCAGATGGGGAAGAAGTTATAATATTTACAGTGACAATGCAACATGTTTTAAGGGCACTAATAACACGCTGTGTGAATTAAGAAAAATGCTCAACTCTGACGTTCAATAAAAAATTAATAACTTTATGACAACCGAGGGTGTTTGTTGGCATTTTATACCACATGCGTCGAGTTATAGGCAGTGACTGTGTCAGTTTTGAAGAAATGTCTACAGTCTTGACCCAAATTGAGGCGTGCCTGAATTCTTGCCCATTATGTCAAAATTCCCTCTGATACCAAGGATCCACAAGCTCTGACACCTGGCCATTTCCTTATTGGTGAACCTCTCATGGCACTCCCTGACGCCGACTGTTTCAGTGTACCTATGAACAGGTTATCCCGGTGGCATTTCATGCAACGATGTACCCAGCATTTGTGGAAGAAGTGGTCCAGAGACTATTTACATCATTTGCAACAGCGTTATAAGTGGCCCACAAAATCTAGCAACATCCAGCGTGGAACTGTGTTTCTCATGAAGGATGATCATGTTTCACCTCTACAATGGAATTTGGGTGTGATAGAAAACGTCCATTGTGGTAATGATGGATTAGTTCGCGTGGCTGGTGTACGAGCTCAATCTGGTCTTTTGCAGAGCAGTACATAAACTCGATCCATTGCCTGTTGATGATGAGTAAACTATTTTGTGTAAGACTTGAATATTGCTTTATTTTATGTCTTTTACTTTAAGGTATAAATCAGTTGAATTAGGTGGGCGGTGATGTTAAGTTACAACTTGTATGTTGGTAGGCATGAGAGAGAGAGTGGAGGAGGCAAGATGGTGTGTGAGTGAATGAATTTGTATGTGTGTTGTATTCAAGACAATAAAACAATGTAACACTAATGACTACCTGTTCATAAGCAGTATATATGTACTTATATTATTATTTTGTTCCTGATATAAATAAAAATTGATATTACTTTCAGCCTAAGTAACTTGGCAAGGAATTTTAAACATCAAGGTTTCTTTGGTCACAGATGATATGTGTTTCAAACTATCACTATCAGTGGTGATTAAATTCATTTACAGTCTTGTCTTCTCAGTCGCAGTATAACAACCGCTAAGAATTTGATGCAGTTAGGTTAGGGTGGGGGGTTGTTCCAGTTCCATATAGGTAAATATGATGATGGCTAGGTTAGATGTTGTGTCATTCGCCCTCGTCTCAATTATTTTCCTTCCTGGTTAATAACCTTGTCACGGATGATGGATCTGTTGTGCCGACGTTACGGATGCTTAAATTCACTCAAATTTTTTACTGTCTTTTGAGTATCAAATTAGTAATTCTTCAGAAGTTTAGAGTACGTTGCGTGTTACACCTTTTTTAAATTAAATATCTCTAAAGATTTTTGTTAACTCATGATACACACGATATTTCTAGATACGTTACAAATTATTAACATCGATACTATCCAGTATGGAAATTGAATATAAGAAGCTATATAATAGTAAATGGAAATGAAGTTGCGGCACAAAACAGCAATATATAATTATAGGATGTATATAAATATTTGTGCGTACATTTAGGAAATTTGTCATGGGACATAGATTGGTAGAGGCGAAATAAAGAGGTTCGTATTCTTGGAGTATTTTATAGACTAGGAAGTTACGGAAGTACGACGAAAGCAGTGTGATATGGAAGTGCTTATGAGTACGCGTAAGAAGTTTCCATTTTATAGATACGAAACGTCATCAGAAAGGAATACTTTGAGATGCTTCTTTGGAAATGCAAACAACAGTCAGACGGTGTCACATCTGGTCTTGAAAGGAAGGTGTGGAATAACATCAATTCCCACTTTCATTATCGCCCCTGAATTGATTGCATTAGGGTGGAGTCTGGCGTCATCATGTTGAAGAAGTACCAACTTTACTGATCTTCCCCAACGAATGCGATTGGTTCGTGGTTTCAACTTTTGGAGAGCAGTTGCGTTAATCTTGGAGTTGATTTTCGTACATTTCACTATGAATCCCCGGTGAATGGTGCCTCTGTATTCCCAGATGGCGTGGCGTACGTTTTCCAGCAGCAGAAAGGGCCTATTTTTTTCTTTCAGAGAGAGTTTGGATGACGATATTTATGGCTTTTCATTCCCATGTCCTAATGATACACTCAACTCTCGTCACCTGTAACAGTGCTGTACAGAAAATCATTACCCTTGTTCCAGTCTAAATTGATTTGTATGAGTTTCATTTTATGTGGAACTGAAAGAATCTGAGAGAATAAATGTTCTGAATACTTGTACTTCCCAGTGACATTTAAATGAAGGCCACGTTTAGTTAAATATTCCCTGCTGTAATCTACCTCAACTATTGACACCTGATTGTAAGTCTTTACAACTTTCATTCACTTTCCATTAAATACTTTAACATCATCATTTATACACGATACACTTTTAACGTTTATTGCACCAGAATGACAATCCTTATATATATTTTTTACATAATCTTATTTTTTTCGACACAGTTTCATTGGTGTTACACTACAATCCTTGGACATATTAGTTACTGGGGGATTCTTATTAACTTTGACGCCTGAAGCAATTTCCCGTTTGTTAAGACTGGAATTGCACATGTTAACGTCTCTACCAGACGATGGTGTTTATTACTTTTTCCGTTATTATTTTGATAGTTACGTAGTACGGAAGAAAGATATGAAGATTCGCTAAGTTGTTTATTTGGTGAAGTTTCTTGATTCATGGGTTAACTTGGTTTACACACTGCACAATTTGATTTATCATTGTTGTTAAAGCTGTCGGTTGCTTCCTCTATGATAGTTAAATGCGCGAATCGGGGTTAGCAAAATTTCATATACTGCAGACTTCTTGATTTATGTAGTTGATTAGAGGTTACAGGGATCCTAGCATTATCTTTAATTACTCCATGCTTCCTATATAAATCAAAACAAGTATTAAGGGTAACATACGCTATTTTTATTGTTACACCGTGTTTCACGCAAAGAAGCACAAAATGCACATCCGTAGCAGGGCACTCTTCGCAACATAACATTACACAACACGGTATGCAGCCACAACACCCAACTTGTACAACGAAATAAATCTGTGACTATTTCTAGTGTGACTTTAGCAGGGAATATATAGCTCCCTGACGATGGTCTTAGGACCGAAACATGTCGGAGCGTTTTTAATGTTTTAATGTGTAAATTTTATATATGTGTAGTGGTTGGTGTAATAATTGAGTAACATACGCTGTTTGATTTTCTTCGACACTGATAAAAACGAGTCATCCATTTTCAACAGAATTCAACGAAACCATTATATTTACCAAGCCGTTCCCTAAGGCGAAGTGAGCTTCAAGGAACAACAAACAGTTGGGTAATATCCGCTTCAGCGTCACACCTATTGCGCGAGATACCTCCGCGGAGCTATTCCTTTACGAATGATCATCGTAATTTCAATAAGCTAATTTTATCCCCTATCCGATATTATTCTTTTGCCGACTCTGGTACAGATTTAACTTACGTACGTGTAAAAACATCTGATTAGCTTAATCGTACTTTCAACGGCCCCTTAGAAACGTCTATATCAAGGTTAAGCATGGTATATATGGTATGCTCATTGTGGATTCTTGGGTGTGATGTGTATTACGTGTTCAGAAAAATATTTGCTTCAAACAGCGCCCAGACATCCCCACCTGAATCTTATCACAGTGCTTACGTAAACGTTCGTGCCTTCCTCTCTTATCTTCTAAGGTGGTGCAGTGTTTAGTTTTTACATATTTGTAGATATTGAAGTTAGTTTTAAAAGGGTAGCTCATTTTTTTCATGAACTATTTCTTTAAAATTTCTTACGTACAGTTCATCACACGTGAGAGCGACCCAGATTTTTTTTTAATGTGGGCTTAGGTTTAATTCGTGCAAGACCTGTGGTGCTGACATCTGCTCGTACATTTGATTAACCCACATAGGCGTTAAATCGTTCTAATTGGAAAATAGTTGGCAGTGACAATAAAAATGTGATTCTGATCGCGTTCTTTTCTACATTCGGTAATGTAAGGTCAAGTTTTTTTGGGCAGTATGAAACAATTTGAGACAAATTCTTGGAACATGAAAAAGTCTGAATTAATGGTGAGGTTGTATTTTTAATAGTAGCTTCCAGTATATATTCAACATTGCATAATGACAAAAATGTAAAGGTAGGTCTAATGAGATATTTCTTTCAATTCCTCCAGTCCGATTAAATTTATGTTAATGGGCATACTATACAAATGAGATTCATTTTTCGTCAGAATCTATTTTGGTATGGTCGTATATCGCTCACATATTTGGGGTAAAGCAAAAATGGTCTACATTCTATCATTCTTTAGCTAAAGGCTTTCTTGAGTTCGAACTAAGTTCAGGCAATCAAGACAGGTATTGGAACACGCCTGGAAACACCTTTCTGCTCTTTGTAAATGGGATGGTTACACTGAATATGATTTTTGTTTAGGGAATGGTGTGTTGCCTCTGACACCACTATAATAATTCACCGGCTGTACAAGCTCTTTCACTTGAAGTTTCCAAAAGAAAATGCCTACAGTTTTGACCACGCTGTTGAAACATGGGACAGCCTGTCCCTTGGATTTCCCAGTACATTTGCAAGATCTTTGTAACTGGATGAATGTGGTTTGCGTAGATCCAATAAAGTGGATACGGAATTATCGTTGAATCTTCTATGCGAATTCACCTATGATGGAATATCGTAATGAGGGGCAATAGGCAAGGTTCAGTCGCATGCGAGGGCAATAAAAAGCGTATTTAAAGCAGACACCACCGTTTCTGTTATATTTCGGATCATGGTATCAAAATCAAATGAAGAGGATTCGTCTGGAGAAAATGAGAATGCGGTGACTGCAAATACAGATTCGAACACAGGCTCCTCAGAGTCTGAACTAGCATATCCTTTGGACGAATCTCCAAGTTAGTACACAAAGTCGAATAAAACTTTGGTTTTGAAAGAAGGAACAGGAACGTAAACATCCAAACCTTGAATGCATCACGAACTATCAGAATGTTTTGGCACGTCTAATGCGTAATCCGTTAAGTACATTGAAATATATTGAAATAATCTGTCAACAGTTCGTTGTTAGAATAACATTTTTTAAAAAACAAAGGTATGTTATGCACACTACAGACTCATGTTTTTAACAGAAGCTATACACTTTATCGCCAACGCCTTAGCAGATACCTTTGACGCAACTAGGAAGTGAATACGATAACCTTGAATCACTCATCAAATACTTGATTAAAATTATATAAGTTACAAGTGGTAACTGAAATTCTTAAGTTTAGTAGAAGATAGAGAAGTCACGCTCATACCCAGTCCGTACAGAGAGAAGATTCATTTGAGGTAAGTAATTTTATTTTCATTATCACACAGTTGCATTGCTGAATCATGATTATTCTTGACCGTTTAATATGGTTATTATACTATTTACAGATTCACTATTAGGGCTCTTATTTGGTTTCTGGAAGGTCTTTTGTACAACCGACTTCTACCAAATACGACAACTGACGCTTCTGTTCAATTTCTTTTGAAGTCTTTTAGGTGAAATCGCAGCATTTATTATTGTGCCTTTAGTCTGCAGTGGTTAACACTATTAACGAGAAGAGATTATAATTCCGGCGCGATCGTGCTTTATAACAGGTAGTCAAATTCAATGTGGGGTTGAGAAAAATACTTTTTAATATATCCGTCCATTTACCTTATACCTTACAGAGTTTTCCACAACGAGTCCCCTGGAATTGTGATACTTATATTCTGACTTGTCCACTTACTGAATTTGTTTGTTTTAGAATATCCTAGGAATTCTCTTTTAACTTTCTATTTTATCTACGTAATTGCCCGTGTTACATCTGTTGTTGTTGTTTTAATTGTTTGTACACGTGCCGTTTTCAACATGTGATATTGTTATATGATGAGGTCTGCTCCCATACTACAGTACGTAAATATTCTTTCCCGTTAAAATTTGAATGTGTGTTTTGCATGCATGCCGATATTTTTGTCGGTGTTTGCTTTATCTTTGGCTGACAACTCTTTACGTTTTTGTTGGGGTGTTTCATGTAATGTCTAAATACTAACAGTTTTAAACACAAGATGTGGAGGTTTGTGTAAATAAAAGGTGAAGTGTGTCCGCACCTTACGTTGTCTGATAAAATGTTCCACTAGTCAACGTAAGATGAGAATTCACCTCACCCTTCATTTATGCTAAACTCCTAATCCATATCGTGCTTTTAAAAACTGACAATGTTTAGACTTCACAAGGAATTCAAATACGAAATAAAACTAAACAAAACACCAACTACACAATCTACACCCATCAAAACAAAAAATTATGCATGTTCAAAGAGAGAGGTTAATTAACTACAGGTTGAAACATATAATTTAGAAAATTTTAATTCGCAATTTTAATTGAGACCTTATATTTTGTATAGAAATTGCTTATATCCGAATAAATCAGCTTTACCTGCTGATTTTTGTGGTGATACTTGTTCATAGTCCCTGCAGCCGAAACACGTTGTGTATATGAATAATATATTACAGAAAAATGTTGCCATTGACGCATGCATAACACCTTCCTCAGTAACATAACAACGGGATGTCTAAATTGAAATTTATTTTCTTTCGCAGTAAACCAACCGTGCATGAATATAGATTCAACTGCACTTCAGACAATGAAAAACTGTTCTAATAACTACGGGTAAGAACGCGTGACTGGCCATTAACACGGCGTTGTACATGAGGCATCACTGTCTATTCTACATGAGACAGAACGTATCTTTAACGTGACTTACGCCGTTTGGTGGAAACCATTCCAATCGCTCATGCGGATTACCTGTCTTTTCTGTTCTTCTTTTGTCTGATTTGGTGTGTCCACGTTATCACTTACAATGGAGGGAAATAGGAATGACGAGCATATACCCTACACATCTACACAATATCTACTCAGAACCTAACTATTGCATTGTTCCAAAATTTTACACGAGATGGCAATAGCGATCTATGAAAACCACTAACGTAAAGGCGTAAACCGATGTAGCCTGTGGATTACCATGAAACCACGCTTGAAACAGCATTAAATCATATAACCGGCCCAGAGATTTAACGGGCTTTTCCATACGTAGTTTCTTTCGTTGGTCCAATTTTCCACCCGAATCGTTTCATCGTTACTTGAATTATTCAACGAAACTACTGAAGTTTTGTGTAGAGTTTATATATAACCTCGCTTTCTGGGATACGTCCTCTTTCTCAATCCAAAAATCTCCGTCCGGGCGTGTTCTTAAAATTTGTACAAATGCTCGGTTTTTGAATGTTTTGTTTTTCTTTTAAAGTTTTTGCACATTTTGTAGCACTGAAAACTAAAACATCAACTACTTTCTTCAGAAATAAACAATAAAAATTATATTGTTGGTGTCCGAGTAAATAAGTCCAGCATTTGGCCGTCATAAATTCTGGGAAAACTAGAGTGCAGAAATTCTGCATAACTTTAACTCAGTGACAAACATGCTTCTAAAACGTCTTCCTCTTAATTACATACCCATGAAGTTTAAAGAAGTACTAGCAGAGAAAAGATGAGATGGACTTTTACTTAATACAACAGATTATTTATGTCCTTTTTTTAACCTATTTTTTCGCCGATATGTTTTCTTGTGTGTGGTCAATAAGTGAATTAAAAGGTTTGAAGGTAGCAAAAATATTCACAAGGTGCAGGTGAGGCTACGAATGTAAATTAAAATCAGCAGAATTGTACCATGAAATTTCATGAAATTTTAAAAAAGTAATCATGTACCTCAAAAAAATCTATAACATGGATGAAACCGAAGTATTCTTAGGTGAATGGGGGGGGGGGGGGGGGGGTAAAAAAACGAATTCCCCTTTAAAAAAAAAAAATTTCAAGATTGGAAAAAAAAAAGCCAAAAATTTTAAAAAAAAAAGCCAAAAATTTAAAACCACCTTTTCCCCACAAAAAAAAAAAAGGTCACCAT
>Ga0123354_10014759_pt1 | contig 12165 bp, 5 predicted proteins | sample TergutLab28metaG_2_FD_97872 | JGI IMG/M metagenome (GOLD analysis project Ga0123354, IMG submission 97872) | Labiotermes labralis P4 segment gut microbial communities from Petit-Saut dam, French Guiana - Lab288 P4 | ecosystem: Host-associated > Arthropoda: Insects > Digestive system > Gut ... | reverse complement strand
GACGTTTGTGTTTCGTACCAGTTGATTACGTCATTAGTGACTGTGACTCTGCTAGCTAGTCGGTGACCACTGTCAGTGGCTCACTGGAGATTGCAAAGGCCTAACGGCGTTGCCTGAGCGACTAGTCTGCCGTATTTTATCTCGTGGATATCTCGTGAGAACTCCCAGTGCTAGAAAGGCCTGCCCATTGCATTCATAGCGTCACGCGACCTGCCTACCACGATTGCGAAACGCGATTTTGGTTGCAAGTGTTACGGAAACAATGCGGCCCCTATTTAACCGGGGCCTACTCTCTCCCCCCGCCAATGAATACGTTGGACGTGTTCAGAAAGTGTGAGAACTTTGTTCTTAACAATTAATTGGCCCACCAAATAAACATTTAAGGATGTTGGGATTAACCCTTTTACAATGTTGTTCGTTGGTTATTGTTTTGGAACGCTGTAAGAACTGCCTTAGGTAAGCAAATTCGAATGTGCAATAGCGGGGCCAGTACGAAACATGGATTTGGAGAAGGAATGGGAAATCTTTGACTTGCATAAGCGAGAGGTTCCGTTGTTGAAATTCCGGGGAACCAAAGAGTGCTTCCGCATTCGGTGCTACCTTGAAAAAGATTGAGGGTCAGTTAATACCAACGGAAAGACGCGGTTTGTCAGCATAGGTCAAGGGCACTACCATTTCGTCACCAGAGTAGGGCCACGGATAGAAGTCCCATAAGTGGTGGAGCTGATGGGGTTCAAGGCTTTACCTTCGAAGTCTACTGTTATATTTTCCTGCAGACGCCTCTCGCCTACGTTAACAAGCCCAAAACTTTTGCCGATATTATAGGTTATCACTGCAGCATTCGTGTGAGCATGATAACTAGATGACTGGAGGGGAATCTAGGGAAGTACAAAGATAACGGGTTGGACGGTTCAGGTTTCGATCATCGGCAGCAGCAAGAAGTTTCGCTCTTCTCGAAAACGCCAAGACCGGCTCTTGGGCCCACTCAGCGTCTCGTTCCATGAGAACTGAACACCTATCCCCAGCGATCAAGCGGCCGGGTAGTTAAACCGAAACCCCTTTTCTCCGTTTAGTAACGAGACTAAGGACTAGTGGAGCTGTACCTCAACTCGCCAATACGATTTCATGGCGTGTGCAGGTGCAGCTTTTCTCTACCTTTTTTACGTGGGAGGCAGCAGCGCCACTCTTCAAGGAATATGAGCAGGGTATCGAACACTGGGACTTCTTTCTCGCGACTCACCGTAGTTCACTCCATCCGACAGGACAACGGCGAGAAGCAGGATTCTTCATTGCGTGCTGTTGGACTGAGCAACCAAGTCGTAAGTCGGTTTTCGTACAACCAGTCAGCGTGTATTCGTTTGCCGCAGGACGAAGAACACAAGCGCCTTAAAATATTCGTTACGAAGACGTATTGTTGAGGGTCATATGATTTTGTGAGTAGATTTATTATAAACTCTTAGTATATTTCTCTTGAGTTTTAAATATGTGTCAGAGAAACCGACTGGATGTGAACTTGCCTATTGGGGTTGTGTGATGTCTTCAGTTTACATATCATGGGGGAATTTCTTTGACAGATGCAAACTACCCAAGGAATATTTTGTAACATGGAGGCAGTCATTGGATCTGTGGTGCACGGGTAGGCAGCAATGAAGGTTCGGGTGGCTCCTGATAAGTGAATTTCAAATGCACTAAAGGGGCTGAAGACAGATGGCAAAATCTTATTACTGTGTACAGTACTGTCGAACCATTTAGGGACAATTTACCGAAAACTACTACAACAGGACTAATCAATACCTTGTTCCAAGTTTTACGTAAACCAATGTATGCGATCGCCTTATGTAGTACGTCGTATGCCCTGACCCGGTCAGTACGGTAGGTGAAACTTCTTAAGGGATACGAGTGGGGTTCATCGAATCGAATAAAGACTATTTTCTTATTTCTTCATTTATTTGTATCTGAGGTGCAAAGTCTGCTGTTGTCCAGTTAATCAAATAAAAATCATATTCTTAAAAAAAAAAGTCACTTCCTTTCAGAACTAGTACCCTGTGCTGTAGGAGACCTCACTATGCACAACCTTGCTTACACCGCTCGCTTACTAGACTGCCAGCGCCCAACTTTCGTGGTCAGTATGAAAATTCATTTTATTTGTTTATTTTGGTCTTGGGTGGAAAGTTTGCTTGTGTTAGGCTGTCGCCCTTTGTCTGTTGCTAACAGGATTTCCCACTCAAAGATCTTTGTATCCAGCCCTTCCTACTTATCACTAACGATTCCTTGGATGGGAGTTGATAGTGAGATTTATGGCGGATAGTTTTGAACCACCGGTCACTGAGGCCAGTAATCGCTCTACCTGATGTACCATATATGATCGCCTGCACCACCTTCGTGTGGTTTAAAAGATGTACTGCAGTTCATTTACACGCCAACATGTAGACGTTACAAGCTGTAACTGCAGGTGACACTGATGTCGCTAAGGCATAATAATTAGAGTGTGTTAGAGCACGTTCGAAACGTGATGGCACACGCGCAGAAACCAGATTTGGTCTTTCAGCAAAACGGACGAGTCCATTTAAATCGGTGGCGGGGGTCAGTTCAGTCGACTACTGGCAGTCGAGGATTGCGGATCAGCGGATAGACCATGGATAGACCATGTTCCGACGTACAGTGCAAGGCTGCTGGCTACCCACTCCATTCGCATCTTTCCCCTTGACTTCCCCTCCCGTGCGTCACCGTGTGCCATCAGGTTCCGAACGGCCTATACATGCAGCGTGTCTTGAAACTGAAATAGCGCCTGATGTGCATGTCCAGTGGTCGCTTGGTTGGTCAGATAAGAAGGGAATAAAGGAATTAACGATAAGAGGAAGAAAGAACGGAAGTAGGGGAAAAAAGAATAAATAAATAATAAATAAATCATATTTATCAGAAAAATGAGTCAAAAGGTTCCTTTTGTGCACGTGGCTTTTCACGTCCTGAATTGAACGTCGTGACGGATGGTTTTGCTTGTACTGTACAATGGGCGCATAACGAGTTTGGCTGTCACAAACGGAATGCAGTGAAAGTCGGGGAAATGACATGTAGACCTAAATGTGGCTTTACGTGCAGCTGTGAACGATCCGTAACAATACCCGCAAAAAGCTGAGCACTTATTGAAGAGTTTATAGTTGCTGCCGGTCCCTATAACCACTCCGCTTTCGCAAGAGACTGCAACTTTACCGTTTGCTGAGCCAGATAAATCTGGTCGACCCTGTCCGTACAACTCATTTCTGTAAGAACCGTTTTAATATTCTGGGCCGAGATACTGTAGTCGCTATACTGAGTAGTTACGAGCTGGACGGTCCGGGAATCGAATCATGGTGGGGGCGAGTTTTTTCGCACCTGTCCACACCGGCTGTGGCTCCTACCCAACCTCCCATACAATGGGTACCTGGTCATTAGCGGGGTTAAAGCGGTTGGAGTGTGACGTTAATCATCCACCGCCGTATTGCGCCAAGGTTAAAGAAATACTATAGCTCTACCTATACTCCCTCTCCATGCCATCATGTACTGTTGCAGGGTGAAGTTTACTTTTACCTTTTACCATTCTAATTTTATCCTTCCTTCTACGTTTGGAAATTCAGCAGGTCTACTCCACCTTTTCATTCCAAACTTCTGTACCCATTTATGGGTTCTACCACACGTGCTGCATGCCCATTTCACCTCGTTCTCTATGATTTGGTTTGTCCTAATAATGTTAGGTGAAGATGCTAAATTATGAAGTTTCTTATTAGGGAATTTTCGCCTGCCACCTGTCGTCAGTCTCTTTCCCTTGTGCGCATGTGTTATCATTTTCAATCTATTATCACACACAGTCTGTGTTCTTTCCGTAAGGTGCATCACGCTTTCACACCCGTTCAAAACAACAAGCAAAGGCAGGGTTCTCTCCGTGTTAACAGTTATGTCTTTAGATAGCAGTTTGGAATACAAAACTTCTGAACGGTATGGTAGCAAACATTCTCCAAATATAATCTACCTTGAACTTGCTTATCGCTGTAATTATAGTTTGCAATTTTCCCCATTTTCTGGGTTTTATTACCCGTCTCTGATTGCGATTTTGGCCTGAATTTTGGTGACATGCCATTAAGATACAATTTGTTCTGTCTTAGTTCATCGTATGACGGAGCACGGTAGCTCTCAAGGGATAAACCAGCAGATGGAAGCTTTATATGTGATAAATCTGCAGTATTCACCTACACGATAAAAGTACACCCTGTGTATACTCGTAACTAACCAGGTGAAGTGTACAGTAAGGTACGCATGTGATAATTTTGTGTTTTACGACGGGGAATCAATAAGTACTTTACAAATAACCGCCAGAATTAAAGTAAGCAAGAAATTACTATAATGCATAATTTATTTGTCCATAGAAACCCACGAAACCTTAATATACTTGTCCCATCATTTTACCGGCTTTTCAAAACCACTGATTTTCGTCCGTTTGGACCTCTTAGAAAACATCTGGCTGGAAAGCAGTTTTGCAAAAGTCACCAACTTGAAGCAAGCTGTCACCGCCTGCATAAAGACACGTGACACTGATTCTTCTACGCAGCGATTCAAACCTTAGTGTCTTAGCGGGATGATGGTGACTCCGTCTAGTCTGTGTCACTCGCTGTCGGTGTGCCATTTATAATTCGAAGTGTAAATAAAGTTCTCGGCATCAGAGTGTTTGTTTCATTGTTTGTTTTAGCGTGTGTGTCATTGTATGTTAATTTTATGGGCTTTGTGTAAAGAACGCTTCGATGGTGGTTAGAAATTTAAAACAAACGAACATATTGTGAGAATATAACAACAGCAGCGGTGATCACGTTGCCTTTGAGACAATGCCAGGTGAATCACTAGGCCACCAATGTTTCGGGAGAATAATAATTTACATTCGTGGGATAAACAGAGGGCGGTGTACCTGACCGGATGTATTGAGGTGTGAACAGCCCACGGCGCCATATTGCTTATCTGTTGAATACTAAAATTGCCGGAAACAAGGCGAATTGCGTGTGAATACGGAATTAAGGGGATTTGTGTGGCGAGCGATGAGTTTTGGATTGAAATCCGATTTTGAGTTAGGATTGTTTGTATGACTGTTTGAAGAGCATGGTGTGAAGTCATACTTCCTGTATGTAGTACACGACCTTCACTGCAAGCATTCTTGTTATGCACTTGATTAGAATACTGTACAGACTGCACCAAGAAACAGCATTGTGGAGGATGGCACTGCTCTTCATTGGTCGGGAGATTTCGAGCTCAAATCTCGATCCTTAGGTGCTAATTATTTTGACATGTTATTTGTGATTTTTTCTCTTTCTTCTGTTGTTTTACTTTAAGGCACGTCACTACACCCTCCTTCCCCAATCTTCTTAGTTCATGTCATACTCTTCCTGTCAACACTATACCTTTGGGGATAAGCAGCCGTAGCGTGAAGCTGCTAATTTCCTTCCTTCCAGCGTCGATTTCTGGAACGTGTGATAATTTTTCTGCGTCCGGTGCACGATTTGGTGATTTCGTCAATGCTCTAGTAGGTCATTTGATAGTCTGTTGTCGTGAAAAACCAGGCAAAACTGGCGAATGGGCCCGATCTGCTTAAGACAAGGCAAGAGAAGAATATTTGTTTTGTTTATTCCGCTGTCTCTGTTGCTGTAAAACTGACTCGCTTTTAGGCTTCCTCTTGAAATTTTCACTGACCATAACTAAACAGGACAGGCAGTGTACGTATAAGTGAAACATCGAGGCACGTTCTCTTAAGCATTGTTGCCGTGTGAAAGCAACAAGTATTACATATTCAGTGTGTGTGTCTGTAGCCCTAGTTATTCAGCATACAATTCGCATGCGCCATATTGCATATTCGTCTGTGGCTTTTCTGGCTGTCCCATTTTTCCACATTATCTTATAAACGGCAAGATTTTCGGAGATACGTTATTGAACATAAATGTGCGTTTTGAATTTCTGTACAAATTTATCTGAAATATTTCTTATTTTAAGAAGAAACATCATTATTAATTATTACTATCAATGTACATAGATCTTTACGTAAAGAGCCCGTTATTGTTGTCAGAATAAATGACACTTGGAATTCCTCGACAGATTTTTAAAAATATTCAAGCTTCAGATTTAATGAAAATCCGTCCAGTGGATTCCAAGTTGTTCCGTGCGGATGGATGGACGGACAGACAGACACACGACGTAACGAATAATAATTTTTCGCAATTTTGCGAAAACCCCTAAAAATGACAAATACCTGACCTATTTGTTTAGCTGTAGCAATGTCGGTACAATTTCAAGGTGTCACGTAGCATGTGTTGAAGTTATGTCACATGCTGTTATTTCAAGTGAAGTATGCTGATCATTTCAGCCGCAGCCTGTAGTAGCCACCTACACGTACATATTAGTGTTTCTATGATGCACACTGCCATTAAAATATGTAGGGAAATGTGATTAGTTGAAGAAATTGGCAGGTATTGCTATCGAGCGATGGGAATGCTCTTGGTTCAATTATTTATTAAATTACGGTTTGTTAACTGTGTATGTTACATAGTGAGTAATTAGGAACTGCAGTATTTTCTTCTTTCACGAGTCAGGCTGTGTTCAGAATCGTGTCCGGGGTTCGAATTCTTTGGCGTTCTTTCCTACGAAGGCGATGATGATTCGGTTTGCTAAAGGGCCCGGAATTGGACAGCTTAAAGGAAGTGACACATGTAACAGAGTTGGTTATCAGTTCAGTGGTAATAAGTGTGAAAATTAACTGCGTCATCAGATATGTTAATGAGGTGTAAGTTGAGAAAGAGAATCATTTAATTTATTGCGTACTCAAGTTTTGGTACTGGATTGACTAACTGCAAAGGGTTGATAGCAGTAACAATCTTGTCACGTGACTTCACAGTTCACTGCTGTCGCATTACATCACGTAACTCTGAATAAGCATTCACTAGCCTAGCGTATTCTCATCTAAGGCTTTCCAGAATGTGTTTCGTAGTATTTTATTTTGTTTGTAAGCTTTATTGAGAATGTGGCGTGTACAGCAAAATCACGTTCTTGTGGAATTCCAAGGGGGCGCAAACTCGTTCGTCGTTTCATATATACTTTGTTCTAGAAAAGAAATGTTGCACAGTACGTTTGTTTCCCCATACATTTATGCTTCAAATCATAAGCCAGAAATCAATAATACATTCTTACTTGCATTCCATCTTGATCCCTCTTTTCTGCAATACATTCTGTTTTGCTTTTGCCATTATACCATCAAAGGGGGTCGGGAAAGCCTAGTCTGTGTAACGACTGGCTACGGGCTGGACGGTCCGTGGATCGAATTCCGGTGGGGGGCAAGATTTTCCACACCCGTCCAGACCGGCCCTGGGGCCACCCAGCTACCTGTAAAGTGGGTACGTCAGTAAAGCGTCCGTGGCGCGACGTCGATCGCCCACCTCCATCTAGTGCCAAAATGAAAGAAAGAGTAAAGCTGTACGTCTACGTCCCCTATGTGCCTTCATGGCATGTTACAGGGTGAACTTTGCCTTTTATCTTTATATCAACATAAAACAACGAACATTTAAGCAAACTATTCTGCTCTTCATTTTTAACTTATTTTCCTTTCTTAAAAAGAATTACGTAGGCTTACGGGGTTACCAAGGTGCATGAGTGAGTGTGTGTGTGGGGGGGGGGGGGGGGTGGCTAGAGGACCCAATCAGTTAATGCTGTATAGGAATATAATAGCTGTTGGTTCTGAGAATCATGTATAAATTATTACTGCTGTTCTGAGATCCACGTGTAACTCATAAATACTGTGTGGGCAGAGCGCAGAATTCTTTATATTCCTCCTGACGGTATTTAAAGTACTCACTGGATTTTAAACAATTTATATCCCTTTCCTACTATACCATTTTTCTAATGCAGTACAACAAGGCTTACATTTTGGAACAGTGACTGCTTTTCTCTTTGCCTTCAACGGGCGCTGACAGCCCGGATGTTGCATACCAGCAAGGGTGTAAACCACCTCACCATCTCTCAGGTATCGACAGTTCTAAGCAAATACTAAACGCACATGTCATTGAAGTGATGGATTTTAGGGTTCAGTGGAATAGGCATATGCTGTAATACCAGATAGTTTGAACTGATCTCTCAGATCTACAAAAAAATTTAATTTTCTTCAGTACCTCAGAGAATTGCAAGAATTATACAGAAGAAAGGTGTTATGTCTGCTTGTAGGACGATGCTGGATGGTATTTAATGGCATTGTGTGTAATATTACATTAAAAATACTGCTGGAATTATCGCTTGATTTGTTCTCGGCATGTTGGCGTAAGAAATTCACTTTATTTATTACAATGATTATCCAGCTGTCGACATCTCATCTCAGCAAACTAACTGTTGTTTTCCTTTAAAAACATAATTTTCAGTATCTTAAAGGTCTGTCACAGTACACAACTTAACACCCTGCACTGAATAACGCAGGCGTTCATCTGTGCTGCATGTGGGATCATCCCGTTTCTCCATCGATAGAAAACAGTAGATGCCTTTAAACTGCACAACTTCCGCATTTGGCATTAAAGTGTTTGGCTTCACTAAAAGTGGGACTTACTTAGTAGCTGGTGATAAATACCGTGTCATAGTGGATAATGAGCCGTTGCTTAGCCATTGTGAAGCTCAAGGTTTTCCAGGGCTTGTACAAGCTCTGCAGCCTGCAGTTAGAAGTTGAAGTTTTGTATGGGAGAGGAAGAAAACGATGACCTGAAATATGCAGAATATCTGACTTTATTTGAAATATTTGGTGTTGAAACCCAGCTTGACCCCCTCTAGACATGTTGCTTTTCATTTAAAGAATCCTAGCATAGTTGGCCTATTGACTAGGCTGTCAGTAGGACGATCGAGGAATCGCGTTTATATACCCGGTGAGGGCAAAGGAGTTTCCTCCGAACTGTCCAAACCAAATCTGGAGCCTGCTTTACATCCTGTTGAATGGGTATCGAGGTCTATATTCGGGGATAAAGCAGCCGGGGCGTGAAGCTGACCACTTTTTCCATCTCCTGCCTAGGTTAAAAATGCGTGGATCGATACATCCAATTCCCATACCCCCTATGCCGTGTAGAGGGTCAGCTTCACTTTCACTGTATTTATTGTAGTAACAGCCTTAAGAATCCGTAAGGACCATCGCTTTGATCGCTCCATTGAATGTTATGATGGGCTAGTTTACCCAGTGAACACCATAACCCGATGGTCCCCAAAGTGTGCTCCGCGGATCTCTTGGGATTCGCGACCATTTTTCATGGGATCCGTGGATACATTTCTTTAATAGCCACTTTGAAGTTTACTTATTTTTTAAGTAAAGGAATAATTTTTGTTAAAATAGTGGCGGAATTTCTTTACTTGGCGATATGTTTATTTCTTTTGACAGAATATCTAATTAAGAAACCCCCTGTAACCATGAAGCGAGTGACAATCATTTTAATTAAGGTAAAATCATGCAATTAATTATTACGTATGTTACTGATAAGTATTATCTATCCAAAATCATTTCTGAGATATCATTTTTTAATTTTGGATACCTGACATCCGGACACTATATATTCGTGAGCAAGAATGTGAGGATCCGTGGTTATTTTTCGAAGCCAAAAGTGGTCAGCGAGCGGAAATGTTTGCGAAACACTTGCCTAACCTATTTTATTGTTTCCTTTAGTAGGAACTGGAATGTTACTTCTACTGATTGTCCTGTTATCTGCTAGTACCGTAGAAATAGTCTTCGCACGTGAAATTCTCCATGGAAAATTTTGAATGCATTTGTTATTTCTCCTTTGCCCTCGTTCATGTTATACATTCACTGTTAATGGTAGGCATAACTGGAGGCTTAATAGGAAAGCACACTCTGCTGGACATGTTCGAGTTTCCTGGGCAAAGAGACAGGCAGTGGACGGGCTGCAATAGATGAATCATTTTAATTGAGGACAACTCGCAAGGGGGCACAGATAGGAAAGAGTCACTGAGCAGCGGTTATGGAGGTTGCTGCCACTCCAAAGAGAAATGCTTCAATTGTGTGAAGAATCTCTGTACTGAAGAATAAAAACCAACTAGATGCTACTTATTATTTTATTGTACTTCTTATAGGCTCAACTATGCCCATCATCAGGAGCTCGCAACTATAATGTTGATTACCACATTGGTCGTTCTTGGTTTGCTGTAGGTTGGAGGTTAGGTGGTGGTAGGCTGGAGTAGTGTCCGGGCTGCAGGCTAAAGCACGAGTCGTGCTTTAGCCTGCAGCCCTTACCTCAGGCTGAGTCGACCCCAGGGCCATAGTGCAATCGGAAGGATTTTATGTAAATAAAAAATCCACTGACACCAGCTGGGATCGAACCAGCGGCCTTCCGATTTGTAGCACAGCACCTTAACCAAACTGGGCGAGTATTCCACACAATTAACTTATCTGATCAAGTACAGGAGTACAGGACAGTGTTATGGCTTCTAGAGCTACAAATCAAGCGTGGTGGAAGGGTTAGACGCAGGTACAGTACATGCTGTAAATTGTAACAGCCCAAATGGTTCCCAAATTAGATAAGGAATTCCCAAAGTCCTCTTCAGCGGTGAAATTTGAAGGTCATCATCCGAATAATATTTTATTTGTACGTAAATAAATATGTAGCATAAAATAGCCGTATAATTTTTTCCCTATTTCAAACTGTCAATGTAGGCTATTTTCAAAGAAAATCCAATTATCCGGATTTTCTGCATATTCTGCATTTCCAGATAGCTCGCCGTCGCAATAAATCCGGATAAATGGAGTTCTACTGTAATTTATCGTTCGTGCTGCTTTCGCCATAGAGGCTAGAGTATTTAAAGGAGCTCTGGTGTTGTAATTTCTTCCCAGAACGGCTTCTTGTTTACGGTTACACGTCTACACGGCCCTCTATGGACCCAGGAGCCCACACAGGTTCGTGTAGAGTTGCTAGGAGATTACGGGGTAAGCGGAAAAACCTTTCGGATGCTACGAAAGTCTTACTTAGATCGGTATAAGTTCTAGGAGCGTAATACACGCATGTAAACATATAAAGACAGTTTGAATAAAGGTTGACCAACTAGATGACACTTGCTTTATTATCTACTGCTCAACATGTTTCAGACGTTAATACGTCCATCTTCAGGAGTGTCATCTAGTTGGTCAACCTTTATTCAAATATCAAGATGATGCACGGTCCAATACGCATAAGATATAAAGACAGGTTCTGTAACCTGTTACGATACGTGTTCATTGCTGACCTTTATGAAGTCACTGTCAGACACCAGCACCTAACTCCAGTGGGTTCGGAATCAAATTCTTCTGAACCGCTAATGGAATGAATTTATAGAGACTTCACGAAATGCTTCCGCACCACCACCACCACCACCATCATCTCTTTAGCCACTGTATCTTCCTTCCGTTTCCGAGAAATTTATTTCGACTGGTCGAGCAAGACGTCATGGCAAAACTGAATCGTCGATTGTTGCTGCAGAGAATTGGTCTTGCAACAGTTGTACAAAGTAATTAGTTTTAAATATTATATTATGAGACGTTACCCAGTTTTTCCTGGTGCCCATATTGCAGTGCGAGGCCGTCGACTAACATAGAGGACAGTGCGTACCCGGCGGGTCTTTAATCTTCATTCATCTATTAATTCCTCATCAAAATCGTCTACAATCGATTGCGGGGACGGTTTCCGTTTGTTTTTGCTCAGTGTGGAAATTAATGTGCTAGGAACCTCAATGGTTTCCATATATTTTGTTTCATCGACGACATACCAAATGATATGTGAAGAAACACTGGTAACCTTAGCTGGTCTGTTACAGAAATCTCGTAATTGAAATTGAGTTCCATCGCTTCCTTCACCTTCGTTAAAGCATGCACATTGTTCACAATTTCTGTAGCTTTCTGTGAAGTTTTTAAGTTAAATTTAGAGTTACTGGAGCCAAATCACAAATCGACTAAACGACCGAAATGTTTACAACGACACGCTTAATACTTGAGTAGACTATATCGGTGATCTTGCTTAGTATATTATTCATCATTATCATCATCATCATGTTCCTGAAGGGTTAGGCGTGTTTCCTGTTCCTTGATCCTCAAGATGAAGTTGGTCCCTCCATCTCTTCCTCGGTCGTCCTATGTTCCTTCGTCCTTTTGGT
>Ga0123354_10014758_pt1 | contig 12165 bp, 7 predicted proteins | sample TergutLab28metaG_2_FD_97872 | JGI IMG/M metagenome (GOLD analysis project Ga0123354, IMG submission 97872) | Labiotermes labralis P4 segment gut microbial communities from Petit-Saut dam, French Guiana - Lab288 P4 | ecosystem: Host-associated > Arthropoda: Insects > Digestive system > Gut ... | reverse complement strand
TCTTTTTTTTTTTTTTTTTTTTTGTTTTTTTTTTTGTGTTTGTTTGTGTGTTTTTTTTTTTTTTGTGACCGCCTTCTAGGTCATTGCATCTGAGTACACTGAAACAGATCATGACAGCATGGTCCCACATTCTCAGATCACTGTTCATAATTATCGTGACATCTGTTGTCTTATGTTACATAACATATGGCATTTTTAAATATTTTTATCTGGCCTTGTTCGACTATCTTTATGTGTGTTGACACTTCAGTTGAATTAACTGTTAAGAATCTACTTGACATGGGAATGCTGCCTAACATATTTTTAAAAATACTTTGCTGGAAGTCAAATGTGTGTTCTGTTTGGCTGGTAGGGTCCAAGGGTGTCATATCAAAGTCCATATTCCTTACAGCTAGTATGTATATTATGGGAATTTTCCTCCCTCACCAAATTGGTGTTTAGTTTTGGGCTGCAGTTTTTATTAAAATTTTCCAGTATATACAGTAGTTGTTTCATTATTTACATAGATTGATTTGAATAGCATTAATTTTGTTAGTGATTGTTTTCGTTCATTTTCTTATATAATCTGTTTTCTTTATCAGATGATGGCTTAGTAATTCCAAGCATAATGCCAGAGCTACACCGCCAATTGCTGTTGGTTGCTGAGCGACTGGGTTTGACTGAAGAACGCCAAGCTGAGCTCATGGGAAGAGCTGCTACTGAAATGGCTCTGCAGTTGCTTGGTGGTGGACATAGGTTAGCACAAAGTAAAGATAGGTGGTTTAAGTGATAAAGGTTATTCTTATTTGTTTAATCTAGTGACAGTACAGTTGTCTGACTTTTGGCCAGGACAAGGGCTATTTTGTTCATCAGTTCTCAAGTCTTGGGCAAATTCTGGGATATGATCTGAAAATAAATGAAGTAATGACCAATTCCACATTCATGCCTACTTATTGTATGTAATTATTTTGCTATTCATCATTCAGTGCTACCTGATATGAGCAGTTGACTCATTGTAATTAAGTAACTCAAGAAGTAAACAACATTTCAAGTGCAACATGTTGTCAAGTGATCCAAGTAATTTAGGAATCTTACAGAGAAAGTGGATGCTTTGTGCAATTTGACTGTTACTGAAATAGTTTTTTTATAGTTTGTGTCGTGTTCCCTTCTGTATTTGGTCTTTGAAAGTTACGCAAAGCTCAGATATTCCTACAAAACTTTAACTCTAGTTTCTGACTGAAATGGAAAAAGCTTGTCCTGAAATTGTAAAGTAGCTGTTTAATTGTGAATTTTTTATATGCAGACTAAATCCACACAATGTACATCAGTGGCCAACTGTTGTTGCCCTTTGTGGCTCACATCGTCAGGGGGCTGTTGCAGTTAATTGTTCTCGCCAGTTAGCTAGTCATGGAGTTAAAACTATCGTCTTTTTGTTAGATCCAACTCATATGACAACACATCTTTCCCATGAAGTGGCACTATTTAGGTATACCAACAACAAACTCATCACCACTGTTCAAGGTAAGAGTTCTTAATAAACTGTTTCTGTGTGTCACTTCTTTGCTGATGGTAACTTCCAGTAGGACTATCAGTCTTCATAGCAGCATGAAAATTATTTAACTGGGGATGAATTAAATTTTACATGGCAAGGATATGATTTGCCACACATTTTGTAGGTTTAAAATTGCTGAATGTCAAAGGCACCAACTTCAAGGGTTACACATCCACTGAAATGGTATCTGATTTTTACTGATGTCTGTCACAAAATGTCTGCTTTGGTTTGATGATGCTAGTGATAAACTGCTTCATTCCATAACTGCCCTTGATCAACATGGACTGTTTTGTGTGCAAGAAAATACTTAACATGAGCTGTTGATAAGATGAGTACATGAAGTTTATGTTAGAGCAGTCTGCATATTTGGCAGAATAGTTCTGTTCATAATGCACAGCATTCTGTTTCCATAATAGTGAAATAGCTACAGAATTATAGAGAAGAGTCTTCTAATTTCTGTTAAGTTCTTGAATCTGGGGCTGTTTAATATGCTAATTGAGTTGTTTTATGTGTTCATTTGTATTGTATATGCTGTTCCTTGTGTCCACTTCTGAATTAGTACTTCATTCTATTCTCCTTTTATTCATGTTACTTTTCCTGTTTTGTAATTTTACAGATTTACCAACAGTTGCAGTAGACTTGATTGTGCTGGCATTATCAGATGAACTGGGTAGTCACTCACGCCAGGCTCGATACAGGGCAGCAGCAGAATGGGCTAATGAGAATCGTGCTCCTGTACTGGCACTGGATCCACCTCCAGCTGGTACTCCAGGAGTTGACACCAAGTTTTCTCTTGTATCTGTCCTGCCCCTTGCTCATAGCCTTGACAATGGCAAGTTGTATCTTTGTAACTTGGCATTTCCACAGCAGGTATTCAAAGAGGTTGGAATCAAGTATAGTTCCCCATTTGGGCCAAAATTTGTTATTCCTCTTCATCCTAATGATACCTAGTGCAGATATGGTACATAGCTTTTCCTATATACAGATATGCTTTCAGGGTAAAGTCAGTGTATTGGTGATACCATTAACACTGAGAAAGTATGAAGAACTGTTACTCATACATTCAGAGTTTTGGAGGTTTGATAATATTGGATGGATTTTAAATATTTTAATCTTGCTGTACCACATCGATACAATATTTGTTGCCTCAGGAGCATATGAATATCATAAATTGGACAGATGTTTTCAGAAAGTTATTTATTTTCCTACTTGTAGTATATAGTACCTGTATTGATATTTTGTTTGATTGTAACTTCACATACAAATGTTGGTTTTCACATTGTACAGTGAATCATGTTCCTGCCTTCAGATGTGATATTGACTTAAAAGGATCTCAGTGGGAGTTACAGTTTTAAGCCTGGATGGTCATGTATTGTTGCCCATGATTGTCAAATTACTTTTGTAAGCAATTGTACACAAGTGGCATATGACATCCATAATTACCAATAGCAGTAATCACCATTCCACATATATTTGAGCATGTCGTAAATATGCAACTGTGTTCTTTTCGACCAACATAATGTAGAGTACAATTCAGAGGTGCAGATTGATAGTGTTAGCCACAGTTTCTGCTCAGATATTGCCAAATGAGAATTTTGAAAAATACGTAATGTATGTATGGATGTTTTATGGGAAAGCTGGTTAGTAAATTCGTACGTACTTGCTCATTACACACGTTTAAAATTGTTCATCATTTATAACTTAAAAGTTACCTTATTTTGAGCACTGATCATTTCCATTAATTGATGTGAAGCCTCCGCTAGTCACTATATTGTCTGGAAGTTATACTGTCTCCTGTGTAAAGTCTGGAATGAATTTTAATGTTCCATAATACAGCTGAATAGAAAGGTCCAACATAAATGCAAAATTTGTACCTGTGAGACAATATGTCTAGTACAATAAATTTTATGTTTTAATGAATACCTCATCCAATCCACATACTGTTTGGATGAAGTATTGAGAGCAATTAAATGTTTCCTTATAATGTGAGAAAATATGTTAGATTTAACTATTAGTGTGGGAATACTGGCACCTTAACACATACTGGGCAATGATAGAAACATAAAACTTGAAATGTTAAAGATGTCAGTAACAGTAAAGACAATGTGATCAACAAACTGTCATTATTTAAATGTTATAAAAACACTAAGAATAATAAAACATGAAGAGTAATACCAAAATTACATTATTGGGGTACAGAATGTAATTTGTATGACTCCTTGTTGGAGACTAAAGGTCATAAGTTGTCTTGCCAAGTTTTGCCAGAATTATTTCCACAAAGTTCATAGTTTTATAGATAAAGTAGACATCTTAAGGCATGTGAAATGTACAGATGTTGAAGTGTGTTCTTACCTACTTTCATTTGTCACAGTAGAGTATGTTTCTTAAGGGCTTTTAGAAAATCTTATGTAAATTTTAAAACACACATTGCACTGTTAGAAAAACCAAACATATGCCAATTTCATTGACTGTTCAACATAAAATATGCCATGTTAGTGACTGGCAGAATTGGATTCTCAAGAAGACATAATGTTCTGTAGATGATATTGCATTCAGCCACCAGATATTTATGGAGACATTTCAAGGAAGTTTGTGATGTTATAAGAACATACCCAAAATGGTTATTGATACTTCAAGTTTTTGATGTAGAGTGGAATGTCCATTTAACATTGTACTGATTTCAGGGGCACATTCTTTTAAAAATATTCATTGTCTGTATCCTCACTTGCATTATATCTGTGTTTAATATTCTTTGTACATGTTTTCCTCAATTTAATCTATTATCTGTGAGAGAAACATACATAGTTAAGTCATGGTATAAATTTCAGTTTTAGAGCATGAAATGCTCAAGATACTGATACAAAGATAACATTTGTGACAATGTGCGTGTGTGTGTGTGTTTTTTTAAATTATCATTGGGTCAAAATTTTTAAGTATAAGTATAATGCAGGTACTTATTGAACCACTCTTGTGTCTCAAATAGGTGCTGTATATTTTGGAACACTTTATTATTTTTGCAAGTTGTTTCAGGAATACAGTTTTACTCCTTATACGTAATAATGTGTGTATCCAAGCTTTGAAGGTGGTATATCTGGTTATTGCGATTGATTAAATTAAAGAAAAAACTTTTAGTGTGTATGTTTTGTATTGTTTCAACATGGTGGTTAGTAGATGTGTTAAAAATAATGTGTGTTCTGTTTCTGCCTATCCCTCTTACATATTTTTTGTGCTAATATTACATACTCCTTTCATCTGTATTTTAAGTACTTTGTTAATAAATTAATTTATCAGGAAGAAATAAAAACTAAAATTAAGACTAAAGAACACAATAATAGAAAGAACTTTAACATATGCATCAGAAATGTGGATACTAACAAAGAGAGATATAAAGCAAATAAACATTTTTGAAAAGAAAGTGTATAGAAGAATTTTAGGCCCAGTATATGACAGTGCAAAAGAAAATTGGAGAAGTTTATGCAGTGGTTAAAAAAAAACCACTATAACAGAGACAGTAAGGTTAAATAGATCACTTTGGTTTGGGCATGTACAGAGAATTGAAGAAAATAGAATTCCCAAAAATGTATTATATATGAATTTGTAGTCAACAAGGCTGAGAGGTAGACCAAGAAATACATGGCAAGATGAAGTGAGGGAGGATGGAAGACTAGTTGGTGGAAAAGGGTGGAAGGAAAGGGTATATAACAAGAATGGAAGAAGCTCCTGAGTATGGCAAGGAATTGTTGCATTATGCACATGCCAATGGAATGACTGGAAGAAATATGGGGTCCGTCAATTTGTAATGAATCTGACAGCTTTGAAATCTGTGGCTGGCAGGCTGCTGATTCCATCTGCAAAAATTAACAAAAAAAAACCCCACACTGGCTTGAAACATTGGTCTGTCCTTTTTTTAGCAGTTGATGGGTTTATTTATATGATACAGTTGTGTGTTCTGAACATAAAATATATTTCATAGGAAATGTCTTGATAGTGAAGCACCTACCAAAGCAAAGTTCACAGAAGATTGGCAGATTTTCCTGGAATGTGATCAGTGATGGCCACAATACTCAAATAGAGATGCACTCAACAGACTTGATGTTGGTACCTGATTAGAAGCAAGGCCAAAGAAGCTGCTACAACCCCACAAAAGAAAAGCTGTATGCTGTCCTGTGCTTCTGGGCTTGTAGAGAGAATTTGTTTTGTTACTACATGTTTTTGGGAATTTGTGTTTCTATGTGTGTGGCAGAGAGGTATGCTGTTACTGTATGTATGCACCATATGATACAGATTTCTGGCACAACAGTGTGAATACTTTTGTGTCTTTTGATGTTCTTGTTTACTGTTATTTTATTGTTCATTTAATTAAAATTTGATATTGAATTATTTCCATGTGTGCTTGTGTGCACACACAGACTTCATGGAGTAGAGTCCCTCTTGCGGAGCTTACAGTTCCTTAGCTGTTCAACAAATTTCCCACATTGTATGGAATTCTATGTTTCCTCATGATGTTCAGAAGAACTTACCACTTGTCCCCATCATGAGCGAGATTAATGCAATCCATGGCATCCCATCTTACTACTTAAAGATACATTTTAATATTGTCTTCCCCCCCTATTCTTATATCTTCCCAGTTGTCTCATTCATGTTCCCCCACCAGAACCCTGCATATATTTCTCTTCTACACCATATGTGTCACTGTATCCAGTGACAGTTAAGAAAATACAAGATGATGATTCACGCATGTGGATTTCTGTTGATGAAATGGCAGATGTTGTAGTGTGGGACATTGCTACTTTAAACACTGGCAGCTTGTAAAGTCAGTACCCCAAGTACTATTTATTTTGTTAACACCACTACATTTTTGCATCTGAATGGCATTATTTCTGTTATTGCTACTGGCAAATATAGCTGCATATATGCTTGCAGCAGGTGATCTTCTAAAGAACAGTGAGTGCCTATTTGTTTGGTTAAAGGAACTGTATAGGTGCCTAAAGATTTTTTGTTAGTGCCTAATGTCTGATGTCTAGCCATAAGTCACAGTTATGTTCAAGTGCAGTGTAATCCCCAAGAATCAATTTGACGTTTTATAATTGCTGAGATATAAGAATGGGACAGGGTGTACTTTAGTTGAGCTTGCAATTGCCAAAATTCAGGAGTTTCTGTTGCAGGGCAGATTACCAATGTGTTACAGAGCATATGTATCAAAACACTGAACTTGGGTAGTGTAGTAGATATAATAAACAGGCTATAGGTTGGACAGTCCTGGGTTAGATTCTGGGCAGGAACACGAGACTTTCTCTTGGAACTAAAGTGGCAAGGCTTGTTAATTTCACCACACACACTCATGTATTGCTGGTTAGGAATGAGTGGAGCCATGCCTTTTTTTTTACATCTAAAAAGGCACGATTTTTGAAAAAGACAACTTATTGAAGACAAAATATGTGTTTTGATTTCTCTACAACTTTTGTCTAAAAGATCTCATTCAAAGACGACTTCAGAGATATAAATATACATAGGTCTTCCTGTAAAGTACCCGTTATTCTTGTCAGATTTTAATGAAACTTAATTTTATTTTAGGTCCAAAAATTTCATTAAAAAAATCCGCCCAGTGGGTGCTGAACTACTCCATGCGGACAGGCAGACACGACACCTAATGGTTGCTTTGCGCAATGTTGCGAACGCCTAAAACACGGGAATCGAGCGGAACTTGACCTTGGTATGTGTCACATGGTTATTTGCAGTACAACGAAGTGGTGACATGAGTGGTTGCTGCATAGTGCTGTACAGTCCTTGGACTGTGTAGACAGATGGTGTGTTGTGAATGATGTAGGTAGTTGAAACCAGCATGATACAACGGCGGTAACTGTAAATTAGGAAGATGTCGGGTACACTACAAGTAACTACAGGGAACCCAGAGCCACCCCCAAGGAGACGGCACTCCTGGACCAGCAGACGACGGTCCAGTGTGATTACAATACCAAATACTCATAGAGCGTCCCTTTATGGACCTCTAGAAAGGGTAAAATAATTCTGTGTGTGTAAGCGTTATAAAGTCTGCGTAGTTCACATTCCAGTATTTGTTCATCTGGTCATTGCAATTACTCGTCGGCCAAAGTTTCTTAACCTAGCACGCCCGTTAAATCGAGGTACCAAGCGAAATAGCCAATAATTATGAATTTCAGTGACGTCACTCATTTATGTAAGGAGAGTTAAAATAAATGGGCCATCTAATCATATCATTTGGCTTTGGGATTGCTAAGAGCGATAAGACGAACGATAACAGATGTGATATGTACAATGGACAAGTTGACAAGTGATGACGTTCGGTCGGTACGATAGCGGATAATAGCGTTGGGAATGAGTATGGATGTAAAGCAACCTGTAAGATGTTATTGATTTTTAGATTAATTTATCTGTTTAAATGAATGAAATAATTTGTTTACCTTTTAGAAGTTTTGAGACATTGACTTGACTCACTGTGTTACGATATGGTGGTCGGTGCTAGTTTTTGGACCATTCAGCCAAGGAGTAGCCTTACCCCTATATCTTTGTAAAAGGGGGTGGGAACTGGGTCTTATTAGAGTAATATAAATGCCGTTGGACAATATTGGTAGTAATTTGATGGCCGGAAGAAATGTGTACGGTTGTGTGCCATCGGTTGGAAGTGACGAATATGTAAGTGTCGACGTCTGTTGTGACGAGTGGGCATAATATACACCGCAGAAACGTGTGCAGTTAATTTTTATCTGTTGGTTGATCGTGAAGAGGAGCGTTTAAACAATTTTTTTTTTCAAACCTGTTTTCCGCACTCATCTTTCACATTCGGGTTTTACAGTGTCCATGAATGTTTGATGGTACCCAACTTTCAATATCAGGAGCAGAATTCTTCTTGACAAGATACTAGGTCCTCAGCTGGTGAACAAATATTCTGCATTTGGTGGAACCTGAACATTCATTGCTGTGTTTACAACGACCCACAGGTGTCTCTCTCCTCATCAAGATGTATGAAGACAACCCTCCCAACCTGTTTCTTTAAGGTCAATTTTTAATATTATCTTCCAATCCACACCTAGATCTTCCATGTAGTCTCTTTCCTGTAGGTTTTCACCTCAAGCCCTGTATGCATTTCTCTTCCCATTTCTGCAACATACCCCACCCCCCTTCATACTCTTTGATTTGATTACTCTGATAATGTTTGATGATGAGTAAATATTATAAAGCTTTTCATTGTGCAGTTTTATCCATCCTCCTGTTACTTCCTTCCTCTTATGTCAAAATATCTTTCTCAGAACCCTGTTCTTGAAATCGCAAACCATTGTTTTCCCTTTAATTTCAGAGACCAAATTTCATACCAGTACAAAACAACAGGCAGAATTTCCCTTCGTGAGAGTGGTTATGAATATTTGGGTTTTATAAGGCAGTATTTTTTGACCAGCTGCTCCAGGAAGACTTTTCACCAAGAAATTAGTTTGTTAGGTGTCAGTGGTTTTATAGTAGCAGTAACTTGATATATTATTGCAAAGGAGGGTCTGATGAGGAAATATGTGAGGTGAGATATCATTTGCTAAGTAAGATTCTAAATAACACAAAGAAAATAGCAATGCTATTTATTTGTTCATACAACTAACTTTTTTGGTTAATGGTGGATGATGCAAAAGTTTAACTAACTGTTAATGTTTTACATTCATTTTACAGATGGATGAGACAACATTTGCACTGAGATTGAAAGTTATAGCAGGTCATGAATTAGCAAAGAAAGATATATTTGGAGCCAGGTAAAATCCATAGTATTGGTATTGTTTGTCAGTATTTTACTGGATGTTCATAGTAGCTATGACAACAGTCATTGACTACCATAGTAAAGGTTTATCTAGCTAATTCAGAGCATAGTCTTCTGGATTTTTACACTCTGCAATGTTGGAGGTTTGACACAGATGCTTCAGAGAAACATGCTGCTTCCAACTTCACCATTGAAGGAATTGGGGCTAGGTTTATGTAGAAGTGATTAGGGCAAGGATGTGGTTTGAGAATATAAGTTTGTTGTAAGGAATGTGGCCAATCAAAGCCACAAGAACAGGACTGATGTTTTATGGCCACAAGAATGAGAATTGTGAATAAGAGTAAAGAGGGTTTGGGGTGGAAATTGCATATATGTGGCCCTTCTCTTGGCTCCAGTAGATGGCCAGTAGAAAGTGAGAGGTGACAAGCCCCATTTATGAGGGTATATGTAAGGGAGTGTTTCTGCTGGGAGGGTGAACTGACCTGTGCTTGGAGGACATTGTCTGCTTTTGATCCTTAAGGGCATTGGTTTGAGGTTGTGGAAGCCTTGTGTGCACTTCATGAAGGAAAGGAACAGAAAGTTGATTCATTCTGTCTGAGCACCTTTTAAATACCATTTAGACAATCAATTATCAAGGTACACGAAGTTTGCATATAAAAACTGCTTAATTATCTTGTGGTTAGGGTTGTTCCCAAACCTTTCAGACATACAAAATCCAGTGTTAAGTTGTCGGTTACGTATATGAATATGTGGAGTAATTTGTCATAAAGTTGTATGGTGTTTGTATGTTACAAATGTACACCTTGTATAAAATTATTAATATGTAGTTAAGTATACCTGTGTGTAATTTGTCAGTGGGCTAGAATTCGAATAATGTTTGTGTCACTGTTTAGTTGCATGTCAAGAATCTCTGAATATCATACTTGTCCGTAGATTCATTTACATGGTCATGTGTGTTAGTATATTTATGTGTAATTGCAGCTGTTTATCTCCGATATGGTTGCCAAGCCATGCAGTATGCCATTTAAAAATCTGACATGAGAGGTCATTGCATCATGGATGGAACTGATACTCTTTTATGGGAGAGTTAAAGAAACATATACTGTTAGGTGACATTTATAAGAAGCTTGGCTTCCTGGACACTGAGTAGGTGCTACATATGTGGCCTCTTGCATCACGCTGCATTTGTGACGTATGCACCATACAAGCTGCATGTAGCAATTTTGTGACAGGGGAACAGCATTGTGTTGTTATCAGTTGAATTCTTGGAGGCATATTTTTTGAGAAAGAAGTTGTTCATATCTGCCATTTTATGAATTAGTGCTGCTATATGCAGGTTAGAGTTGTAGGTTGGAGGCAGGTATTTGTGGAGTTAATGGTTACATGGGGAAGTGCAGTTTTCTTTATTCTATCACTCTTTTTGATATAATGTAACATAAAATATTAAGAAAATGGACTGCTTTGATTACACTGTGTTCCAGGAATTCTTGTCCGTAACTGAACGTCCTTCAGCAGATTCAGTGTCCACCACCATTATTTGGTAAAAATATGAATCTTGAAAAGCTTAATTTTTGGTGTAACTTTTTTCTCCTTGTTGCAGTGATCCCTATGTAAGAATAGATCTGAACACAATCAATGGAGATGAAACTGTTGATTCAGTTCTGACGAAAACAAAAAAGAAGGTAACAGAAGAATTGTGTTTTACTGTTTCAGAATAAATATTTCATTTAAGAACAAGCTTTGCCTTTCTGTGAGCAAAGTTTGTAATGTGAGCAACTGTACATTAAAGAACAACTATTTTGAAGCTTATTCATGTCCTGTCCCCTTTCTTTTTTGTTGTCTGATCCTGATGTACATTTTCATGTCCTGGAGTCAGTGATGAGCATTAATGTCTATTTTGCAGACGCTGAACCCACAGTGGAATGAAGAGTTTGTATTCCGTGTAAGTCATTTCAGATTATACTATTGTATTTTAGATGTGAAATCAGATGCAAATAGATTTAGTATCTGTAGGAATAGATCTTTGGTTTGGTTTCCAGTCATGATATAAATGAGGACTTCCAGGTAGCATTTGTTGGACATAAGGTCAAATTAGTGCATAATCACCATGTTTGTAACGGTTAACTTACAAGCGGCATTTCATGTATGATGCGTAGGTAAGTTGGTCTAACTGCATACCAAATTTCACATGCCTAGCTCCAGTTGTTCACTAATTATTACTGTCAAACTGCAAGTTAGCCAGGACCACATTGTTTATATAGTGACTAGGCTATGGTCTGGACAGTCTGGAGTTCAAGTTCTGGCAGGAACAAGATACTAGTCTCTTTTTCAAATTGTCCAGATGGGTTGTGGGGCCCATCTTGCTTGTTGTTCAGTGGGTACGAGGGTTCTTTCTCCAGGGTAAAATGCTGGAACGTGATGTTGGCCACTTGCATACACCAAGCACCAAGGTTAAGAATGAGCAGAGCTGTACCTTTGTTCCTCCTCTGTGCCTTCATGGTATTGAAAGGACAGCTTTATCATACTGATAGTTAAAGGAAGGTTGTCACCATGTTATTTTATGTTTTACAAAAGTACACTTGAACAAAAGTTACTTATCTTTCTAAGATCTATTAAGATATTTCATTTCAGAACCTGAAAAGTAAGTGGTGCTAGTGTTACACTTACATCACAAGTTTGTACATTTTTCGCATAGTTATTACTACCTGTAGAAAATTGATAAGTGCAGTGGTTGGGTGATGTGGAACAAGGTTCGCATCTAGTTTGTTAAAATTGGTCATCTGCTTAAGACGTTAAAATATGACACCTGCCCCCCCCCCCCCCCCACCCACCCCCCTTTTTTTGTTTGTGCCGGGCG
>Ga0123354_10014757_pt1 | contig 12166 bp, 7 predicted proteins | sample TergutLab28metaG_2_FD_97872 | JGI IMG/M metagenome (GOLD analysis project Ga0123354, IMG submission 97872) | Labiotermes labralis P4 segment gut microbial communities from Petit-Saut dam, French Guiana - Lab288 P4 | ecosystem: Host-associated > Arthropoda: Insects > Digestive system > Gut ... | reverse complement strand
CCCCACCAAAAAAGGGAGTTTCCTGGGGGAAGAACACAAAAAAGCAAAAAAAAAAAAGGGGGATTTTTGGGAAGCCCCCCCCCCCCCCCAAAAAAAAGCAACCAGTTTGGTATTTCGGTGCGTGTACCGCAAGGAGAGTAAGCGTAGATATTTGCGGTGAGTTATAACGTTGGCGGGCATAGACACTTCAGCCACCAGTAAAGACAACTTCACCTTCACTTCATTAATTACGTAGTCTGAGGATAGACCTATAGCCTCTTCCAAAGTGACTTCTCCATAGAGCGCGATCTAGACTTCCTCTTTCAATGTCCAGTATCTTCTCCTTTCTTTAAGGTCATCCAGTAGCTGTTTACATATTGCACAACCTCTTGTTTCCTCAGAATGACAAAACTGGGGCAAAACACTGGACGATAACGGAGGTTATTTCAGACTGACGACACGTAAGCAAAGGAAAGCAAACCTTAAATTTGAAACTACAGTAACTGCTCTAAATAATATTATTTCCTCCGAAGCAAATGATACAACAGTTATGGCTTGATGAACTGATTTACTTAATTTCGTTAGTGCCATTTACTTTACCCACATGTAATCATTACACAGTATGATATAGCTACGACCCGGTCGTCTGAGCATCGTTTCCGACAAGTCGCTTTACATACAACTTAATTTTGGAATACGATTAGCGAAGCTTTGTGTCAGAAGTAGGAGCCTAACGGACTGTGAATTGAACGTCATGCATTTCTTGGCTTTATGCTGAGTCTGCAATGTCTACTAGCCATATTAAAAGCAATTTAAATGCGTTCTCTCTGTGTATTTTGAATCTGTAACTTATACTGTTCAGATTAATGCGATTTAATTGCATTTTCTGAATTCATTCTAAGACTGTAACATCTAATTTTTCCAAATCAGCGGCTGAAATATGTTTTCTGGGCTTATTTGGGGTCTGTAAATTCAATCCGTTTTTGCGTTGAAAGTTTTTCCTTTACGAATGATAATTTCGCCGGTCCCAGTGGCCGCACGGTCTAAGGCGTAGGTCTGCGGCAGCTCGCCTGCTGAGATCGTGGTTTCGAAACCCACCAGGGGGTCGCGCCAAAAAAAAAATATAATAATAATTCCGCATTGGTTTTTATATTCATGGTTCTGGAAACAATTTAGGTAGAAATATATTTCCCCCTTATTTAAATTCTATCTGAAAGATGTTTAAATCCACTTGTTTTATAAATCAGTTACATGCTCTGCATCAGCAATGGGCCGTGAATGAAAAGACAGTTGTGAACAGCAGCGATGGTGGACTGTTTAACGTACGGTGAATATAGTCTCTACCGTGTTCTACTCTCCTGGGAATTATCTGAGGTCATGTAAATGTAGGCTTAGTCTGCGTAGTTCCTCTTATGCTTGTTGCTCACATTCTTCTTTATAACAATGTCTCAAATTTCTGCTTTGTAAGCACAGTGTTTAAGAAGTAGGTAACAGATAGAAGACGTATGACACACGAGATTGTAACACACGCTTGAGAAGTCTGCGACTTCGAAGCGCTTTCTTATCGCTCTCCTGGGTATTGTGCGCGGTCTTCATATATAATATATTCATATGAATTATATATGTGTATATATATATATTCATACATATTCATATATGTAATGTATTCATATGAATTTTAAGAGGCTTGGAAAAAATAACCGTTATGTTGTTATTAAGGGACATAATCTCGATTAAAAAAGATATAAAAATATTAGTTGTTGGTACTTGAGTCACTCTGTGCTATTTATTGGAACGGTTAGCCAGGGATGAACCAATATAGGGAGCGGGATCGCTCGGGAAACTGAATTTTGTACTGTGGCACCTAATACAGTATTTACATGATTTCCATCTTTAGGGTAGAAAAGCAGAGGATGGCACAAATATATTCCTCCGAAACGTTAGTATATAATATACCAAATTACATTGTACAGACCCGAATAAAGTTTTAAATAACACTGTTATGTTTCAGGAGAGCAACTGTTTTTATGTAATGACGTTATACGGTAAAACTTTTCAAAATGTACGGTGAGTCGGCTGAACTAAGCGTCGTTTTGTTCTGCTAGTCCACTTCCTTTTTAGATCTTTAAAATACCCACAATTACTTTACACTACATTGAACTTTATATCAGCCTATTTTCAAGTAGCTTTTAATAGGCTGTCCAATCACTCTGCAAAAAAAGTCCGTAGCGTGGATGTCTGGAGCATCATTAGCGAAGTGAATATGACCTTGTTATGACACAAACTACCACGTGTTCTGTCACTAATTTATTTTGCCGGGATTCGATTATCTGTTGGGTCAGAGGAACCATTACGTCCACAGCAGATCCGACTACCACACCGTCCGGTAATTTTCGGAGGTTCCTTCCTCCATGATAGAGGGCCCTGAGCGTGAATCATGTATTTGGCGACAGTCAACGTTAGAATTTTGGGCAGCTTCATTTTCAGGTTACACATACGTATATTGCTTCACGGCTTGTTTTTTAGGCATAACTAACACACCACATGAGCAGAGCCCTTCTTGGGGAGCTCATAGTACGTCGGCTTGTCAAAAAATTTTCCACATTTTATGAAATTCGGAAGTTTATTACCATGTTCAAAAGCGCCCGCCACATGTCCCTGTTCTGTACCAGATCTATCCAGTCCACGCCGTCCCGACTGATTTCTTTGAGATTCATTCAAATGTTACCCTCACATCTACGCCTATGTCTTCCGATTGGTCTTTTTCTCAGTTTTCCCCACCAAAACCCAATATGTGTTTTACACCTTACGTTCCACACGCACCACTCCTCTCATGATTATTGATTGATCACCCGAATAATATCTGATGAGAAGCAAAATAATCAATTTCTTAATGTGCAGTTTCCTCCAGTACCCTGTTACCTCATACCTCGTACACAAAAATATATTCCTCACCACCCTGTTCACGAAAATCCTCAGCCTCTCTGCCTCCCAAAATGTGAAAGATCTATTTTCATACCCATATAAAACCACAGGCAGAGTTAAGCAAACGGGAAAACAAAAGACTAAGGACAGAATGGTAGAAGGAATCTCCGGAGTTCAGTCTGCTCTTAATTTCTTCATAAATGCAATTGTGACTTGTTGGGGTTGTTCCCAAATAGTTGTTTCGGCATAAGATACTTATAGGTTTCTTAGCTTCCGCAGCTGTTTTCCTGTTTTGATCGAAACTGAGGGGCTTTGTTTAAGAAAGCTCTTAGGATTTTTTGTAAAGTTTATCATGTTTCGGATTTTTTAACATTTAATTAAGACCTTAAAAATTTTAGCCGATGTGAGCACTATAAACCTATTTAACTCTTACCTCAAAGCAGACATCATGCACTTATCGGATTATGAAATTAATTTTTTTTTGTTTATTCTGGAAACCAACTGGATCTCTCCGGACAAAAAAGTCAAATATTTTAACCTGAAGCCAAGTGGTACGAATGAATGACACGGTCTATGAAAGAACGGACAAAATCTTAAGTCGATTTCTTCCATTTTGGTCTACAAATAAGCTGTGCTTTTAATAAAAGTTTCAATCCCTTCACCACCAAATCCACCTTTATAAATTCATTTTGTAAGAAAAAAAATTTCAGGCATTGGGAACAGAAATCAGCAGCAGCCTGTATGCATATGCAGTTAGGACCACTAATATCAAGTTTCGTGAGAATCCATTCACCCACGAGACGTGTTCACTCACACTGACAGAACGAAGGCACCTAGCGGTTGACGCTACTTATTGCAGCTGTCTAATGATTTCTTAGTTTTTCTCAGGACACTCCTGTCTATCAGTTGGCCATGAATCTACGCTGCATAACATCCAGGTAGAGCGAAAAAAAAATTGCGGGGATGCGAATTTAATTAATGTTCCCCAAAACTAGCTTGATCTTGTACCATGACCGACTTACATAGCGCGGAATCTGAAATCGGTATATGTTCTTTTATGTGATATTAAAACTCCCCTTTTGTGTGGTTTTCTTTGTGTGTGGTCATCGTTACGTTTAGCTGCATTAGCTGTAAGTTGTTCGATTGTAGTTTTGAGCCCCAGCATCGGAACAGATCTTCTTTTCGCCATTATGTACAGACCGGCTTTGGGGCCCATCCATTCTCATATCTAAGGGTAACATGGTCTGTTTCCCCGGGCGTTGAATGACGGGAATGTGAAAGTGATCATTCACCGAGGTTAAGAATGCTTGTACCTGTGTCTCCATTCACCGAGGTTAAGAATGCTTGTACCTGTGTCTCCATTCTCCCTAACTTTTCACGACGTCGTGCTTCATTAAGCACAGCGGCAACATTACTGTTTAAGGAAAATACATACCAAATGTTAATTGGACAGCCTGGAGAGAGGAGAGTGTTTGCAAGAACACGACTTAGACGGGTGAATGATACTAAAATTGATCTTCAATAAATTTGTGTGTGTGTTTGTGTGTGTGTGTGTGTGTGTGTGTGTGTGTGTTTGTGTGTGTGTGTGTGTGTATGTGTGTGTGTGTGTGTGTGTGTGTGTGTGTGTGTGTGTGTGTGTGACAGCGAGTGTATATGAAGATGTGGACTGGATTATTCCGACTCAAGACAGAGTCCAGCGGTGGAATGCTTTGAACAACGTGATCAAAATTCGGATTCCGTAAAAGATGGTATATTTATCGACTGACAAATTGGTAGTCCATGAATGAGGACCCTGAGACCGACCAAGCCGGCTCAAGCAATAATGATTCTGACTTATGCGGCAGGTGACCTGTTCTAATCTTAACCACGACACTGGGTAAGATGAATGAGTTTCGTGGTTTGTCTCAGTAACCCCAGGCAAATGCTGGATATACCTTAGGGTTGGGCAACGACCTCTTCTTTCAAAATCCCCTGTAGCTTATAATTCACTATCTTCCAGCCACTCGACGCTGTCAGTTTTGAGTCGCCTTGCAGCGTTGTTAAAAAAATAACAAATAGTATGAGGGCTCCGCTAACTGAAGCTAGCTGCTCAGTGTAGAAGCATTGCGGTGGAATGAAGTCCCGTCCAAGCAGCCCTATCAGATGCCAGTCGGGATAAACCAGACATCTATTGCATCAAAATTGCAGAACAGTGACTATAAATTGGGTACTTGAGTTCTGCCGCAATTTGTGTCCTGTAAAACGTGTCGTGTCAGTTAAACCGGACGTCTCACATTCTGGGGTCGTGACATTAATCAGTTCATCCTTCATTATGCATTAGCCTTCGCCGGAAATTGGATGATTACCAACCAGGAAAATGATCACTTCCCACAATACCGTGGTGACGGATATAGTGCAGTAATATCGTGTTAACGTAGCGGAATGTCGTGTCATAATAGAATAACGCCCACGCAGAGAAGGCGAGATCAGATTTGAGGCAGTTAATGGATCAGTACTTATGAAAAGTAGTGTGATAAAATTACTAAATTCAGGATTTTAGGAACATTTCTATGCAAGGTTGGCGACATGGGATAGGAGAATTAGAAGTCTCGTGCAAGGAGTGAAGGGGGAGAGATGAAAGTATTACAGTAAGAGTAATTGGAATACGTATTTTATAGTGGAGGACATTGTACACAAATTAGACTTATACAGATGGCTTCATATTGCAACAACTTGCTGTTAGCGGATGCAGTCTTCTCTACATGCGGACTCCATTATTAAATATTCACATTTAAACAAGGTAATTCCGATATAAAGTTTGATTAGGCGCTCTCATTACATATATATTATTTTCTTTTCCATTTTAAGTAAATTCCGGGACACAGTACTCTAAAGTAAATAAGACTGCTTCCTCTCATGTGCCCCATATGTGTTTTCCACAACAATTGTACAAATATCATATCTTTGTTCGCGCTAAGTAGACTTAGCATTGGCTGGAGTGTCGTAAACCGAATAACTACCGACAGTAATTGTAATAACAGCGTCAGCATCAGTAATTAAAACAACGATGATAAATAATTGTCACAACAGAAGTGATATTAATAATTAAAGTAGAAATAAAGTATATAACAGGTAGGAAAGTAAACTGTCTCACCAACTTAATAGATCCTGTGTTATTGACTGCGCTTCATACCCTACTTTGCTGACAGCGTTTTTATAAATAATACTATTAAAAATAACGATGATGAAGATGACAACCGTGATGCTACATACAGTGTAAATACTTATATGCATACATACATATACCCTACATATGTAGTACATACAATTATGTATGTTAGGTTGTTAGGAAGTATGCCTGTTTTGCAAGAGATAATCAATACACGGATGTGGTGTTCATCGAAACAGACGATAACACGACAGCTGTCGCTGTTTGTACCAAAGGAAGCGTTTACAATAATCCTTATTAATGTTCGTTTAAATGTCGGAATGTTTTAGCTTGGCGTGGAAATCCTTGCACTTCCGCGGCTTCCTTAAATCACAATCAACCGATCATGCAAAACTGCAAACCGGATTCAAAGGCATACTATTCTCATTCGTAAGGCATGTTTTAACATAGGCTAGGTGGGGTAAACTCTGTGCCCGAGTTCTAAAAATTTCTGTCTTTTTGTCCTTGTAATGCACTAGTAAGCCAAAGTGCAAGTGTGTGACACATGGAGTTCATGTGTATTCCAAATGCGTTCTTTGGGCAACCCCATCGGCCTTGATGTACATTTACTGAAGTTTTGTTATTATCAACACTACAAATGTCACACTACACAGTCAGAAATTGTTCTTCATAGTTTTATATCCATTCAAGAAGATATTACAAAAACTGTAGTAGATAATTATCTGCCGTCATCAAACCAACGTTTAATGAACCACTTCCCATATACCAAGATACACTGTTTAACTACTATTACGCGTTTCATCGCTTGTCGGTGTCACCTGAACTGTTAAATTTTCCGACACATCAGGTGGCCGTAAACAATTGTCCAAAGATATATTGCAGAACTGCAGGCTTCAAACCTATACACAATTTCTAAAACTTCATGAAGGTCGCTTCGACGATTAATAGTTAAAGTGGGACTTGAGTCAATATCCCGGACACACATGCAGTAAAACAGGGACGTACATAATTTAATAGATAGCATCCAGCGTCGGAATCTACACATTCTACAATACTCTTGCAATAAAAACCAACGAGATGCTCTATTTCTCAAATTTATTTTGGTATAGAACGCTACATTTTTGGACAGGTTTACTGTCCATCATCAGTAGTCTAGTACTGTATACATAGCACAGAATTTGTCATAGAGGTTATGCTGAATATTTGCTAGCGAAGTCAGTGTGAAACTCCATGAACTCCGTGCTAGCGAGGTCAGGATGGAACTCCATGTGTTACAATCTTACCTCGCTAGCAGACAGTCAGCATAACCTGTATGACAAATACCTATTGTTGTGTATACAGTACTAGACACCTGATGATGGCAGTAAATCTGTCCGAAACATGTAGATTTCTATACAAATATAAACTTAAAAATTAGTGCATCTCATTGGTTTTTATCATAAGAAAACATCACGATGCACGGTCCTCTCTGAATGTCAAATCTTACAATACATAATGGACGCTATAAGAACAAAAGAAGCCATGGCCACATTCCACATGTACCTGGCATTATAAAAACAGCTTTTAATTGTTTTATCTTTTAACCATCCTAATACACAATGTCACAACAAAGGACAACGAAAGGTTAAATACTAATCGTCGAAAGACCTTAATGAAGTTCTAGAAATTGTGCATCCGTTGGAAGACCGCAGATCTGCAATGTATGGTTGGACAAGTGTTGATAGCCAATTGATGTGTCGAAAAATTTAATGTTTAAGGCATTATTCCCTGAGGGCGGCGCCAACGAGCGCCGAAATCCGCCGGAGTATTAGTTAAACAGTGTAACTTAATATATGAGAAGTGTTACATTAAAAGTTGGTTAAATGAAGACATAATTATGAATATAATACACGATATGTACAACATTATAATAAATATCGTAGATATCAGTGAGATATGTTGTTATCGCGTAGATCTTCTGATTATTTTTATGATGAACTGTTTGAGAAATTCGATTCCTTTTAATTTCAGCTTCGAATAAAATAAATATAATATTGGGTGATATAAATTAAAATTAATTTACCCGAAATATTTTACAAGAAATGTTCTTCATTAGGAAATTTCATGGAACTACATTAACTATTTGCCGGAATGAGATCTATAATTCCGAAAAATTTTAAATATATTTATTTGTTTCTTTAAAGGTTTCTATTCACTTCAGAGGTACATAGCCTGTAATGATAAAATTATGGGAAAGAATAAGTACTGACTTGGTAAGAATATGGAGGAAGGTCCCACGTCAGATTATCGGTCCTCAAGCCGATTAGTTATGGCATATGCTACAGAAAGAATACTGATTTGAACATCATATGAAAAGAGCTTCTGTGGCCTATTTTTAAAGTTTATTCTACGTAGATGAGGGATGGCGAAACCGTGGCACTCGAAGTGCGTTTGCTTGGCATATAAAGTTATTTGATGAGCCGCGATACGTTCTTGTTACAGGAAGAGTCATAATTTGAGTGTAGAACTGAAATACTCAACCCTCGCCATTGCGGTATAGGCTGGAGTTGTGTCAAGTTTTGTACTACGTGCATGCAATATACGTATTTTTTTTTATAATTTATTTAAAAGCCGTCCCTTTACATGCCAATCAGGCGGTGCGGTCACGAATTAGGCAGTTAAACACTTCTTTTTCATTATCCGTACGCTATACGTATAACTTATACAGTCTGACCGTGTCGCTAGATTCGCGACTGTGAAAACGGGTTACATTTTTTTTAAGTCTGACTGGCGTCAATGCTTACAGTTCTGAAGGAGCAGTTCTGCTACATATCTGGGGGGGGGGGGTCTGGTTCGAATCTCTGCCTAAAGACGGCTCTCTGGATTGAAATTCTTCAAGCCGTTTTATACACCATAGAATGAAAAACTTGAATAGTTCTTGAAATGGCCGCGGCCATTTTGCTCCAATACTTTATCATCGTAATTTATAAATTATCATTATAATTACCGTCATTAAGTACTAGTGATATATTTGCGGCCGACAAACCATAAGTAAGTAAATAAAAAACACATACAAGCACACTATGCCTTTTTAAATCTTTTATTGGCATTTATTATTTCGCTGTCAGAAGCTTTAAATATGCGAAAGGAATTTGTTGATGAATCGGTTAACTTCAGAAAATAGTGCACAGCGCGGAGACCTGGACGTGTTTAACCTTTTTTTAAGAGGAGCTACTGTCAATGGCATACCCGCAGGGTCACGTCGGTAGAGGGAACGTTGCCCAAATTTTGTATGCTAAAAGAATGGCATTGCAAGGTACTGAAAAAAAATCTTGTCATTTTTTTCAGAGTTCATTTAACGCCCGATCGTCAGTTACGTATGTTAGTTACGTAGCTTCAAATTAAGATTACTATAACTGATCAACCGAGAGATAAGTGAAAGGAGGTGGCAGTGGCTTATTTTAGGAAACTATCCCAGCAGTCGTGTTTAGAAAGTGAGATAAACGACATGAAAATTCAGTTTGTTCCGAATTGGCCAGGATATTTTGAAACCTTAATTCTAATGTCTATACTGCAATGGTCGGTTGTTAGTGACATCTTAAATATGGGAGTGGAAACGTCCAGACCTAATGGTGAAGGTGAAAGGTCAAGTTGTCCCTTCGCACGCCATGAAGTCATATAAAACGAGTGGATGCATAGCTCCAATCATTCTTAACCTCGGCACTGTTGGAGATGAGTGGTCAGCTTCACGCCCCAGCCGCTTCACCCCAGACCTTTTGAAGAGAACAAATATCATGCTCCTACCGGGATTCGAAATCCGGATCCTCCAGCCCGTCGCCTAGGCACTACACCGATTTTCAGTCCGTAATCTTTCATATTACTAATTAAATCATATGGCTATCTACACGTACCACGTCCTCTAAAATGCCGAGTATTTGCGTTTTGTCAATAGAGGGTGTTCAGGGATATGGGTGTCGTATAATTGACAGACAGTGATTATTTCCCTAAACTGCATTAACCGGTTAGCCTCTGCAATAAAGACGTAGTATGTTTCCCGAGAAGTAGGAACCACGTTTTTAAATACAGTATTATATGGATGAACTTCACGCTTCAGAGGATTAAAATTTGTACGATGGTCCGCGCAAAGTATGGAACTATTTTTTTAAAGTGAAAGACGGTTTCAGACTGGACTGGCTGTGGAATCGCAGGTTCCAGTCTTGAACATGTCATGGTCTGGTTGATTCCGTGGTTATATACCAGCATTTTTGAAACCTACAGATGACGCAACGTCGAACGACATGGAAAGGTAATGGGTGTGGCAATCATTACTTATTTCAGTGTAGTGTCCTGACATTTTTGTGGAAAGACTGAGTACAAGAAAGATAAAAACTTGTGTTAGGCCAGCCCACATCCGAGCAGGTTCCGTCTTATAGAACATGGATTCTCAGACTCAGGATCACCAAAGCTTGCGTCACGAAAGCCTTCTGACAGGCCGCTAACTTCAGCCCAGCGAGTTTAAGAGCTCAAATGGTGTATTGATGGTTACTGATAATAATTTTATCGCAAGGCCAATATGACTCACGATAAAGGATAACGAACAAAAACGTTTGAGAAACGCTGCCCTAGAATACAGAAAATTTGTCTTTTATCTCTAACAGTCACCAATTTCACAGCCATGATATCTTCCAATTTGGGTATTACTCACTGGAGTAGTATCCCCAAATTGATAAAACAGGTACAGCTTAATAATCTTTGATGCTATTCTTAGTAATGTGGGAACCTTGCAAAGATGAAGGCAATACTTATTAGACTGTGTATTTTAGTCTTTGGCAATCAACGCCAATCGGTGTCTACGAAAAACTCACACTTAGCAAGCCGGTCAGGCAAGCATTCGTCCAGATTCCAGCCGCTACTGCATTCGTCACTCTTTCATTATGATCATACATCCATTTTAAGAAACATCCTGTATAACAGCATGTCAGTGGTATTTTCCTCTCATCCGAATCGACAGAGTTCAAACAAATGGCGTTCAATCTATATCTTGTTGCACTGATTCTGCTGAGACTTGGCATTAAATAAGTAGATAAATTGCTTGCGGGATGCTTCAGAGTAATCTTAAGAGAAGAAAGGATTCCAAATTTCAAATCTTACCTGAGTGACACGCTTAAACAAGGACAGCGGTATTATCTATCTCAGTTTACAGTACAGTTTGCTTCCTGTGACGCGAATATCAGTGTATAAATGATGACTTACTTTTCTAATTTCTAGACAGAATTCAGAAATGAATTGATTTACTGAATTCCTAGAAGCATTGTAGCAGTCATCAAACCCTTCCAATAGTAATTAAATTGCTTTGAAGATTCAGGTCTTCTGGGATGGGATGGCGCATCTTTCGGAGCGTACGTCCCGACATTTCTCAGAAAATAGTGCTTCTATCTTGTTGGACTAGCGGCCTAGTGGCTGTGCAGAAAGATAGGGTAGATCATATAGAAGTGAGTGGCGAAAGGAGCTTTTCTTTCCGAAAAGTTATTCTTCTTGGACCGCTAGACCTTGAAGATGAAGGAAATCGTTTCCTTCGAAATTTTGGACAATTTTCTTCCATCACACAACATCACAGTGCAAAATACTTCAGTCTTCAACGACACTGCTGTGACAACCTCAAATATTTTAAATCATTTCATCGTTTTCAGATGGCCGAAAGTGAAGGAGAGTTCCAAAGAAGCTCTTCTCAGAAATAATCTATGGTTGGCTACACTTATTTATTTCAGTGTTACCCTTCGTTCCTTAAAGTGATTAGGATTTGTGGGATCTGAGCTGAACAAAAGAAATCTCATAACACGCAATCGTTCCTAACCCACTGTAGTGGATTTTATATACTTCATACACAGTGATACAAACCTCATCAAGAAATTTGACTGTGCTCTACACTGCTGGCCATGCAGAAAGTAAGAATTCAGGAACATGCTGCTCTATCGGATATTATTTAGTGCTTATTGGGAGATACTGGGGTCTACTCAGCCTCTAACAGAAATGAGTACCAGGAATATTTCCTGGGGGTAAAGGCGGCCGGTGCGTAAGGCTGACAACCTTACCACCATCCTGTGCCGTTGTCACGAAATCTGGGAGCCTTAACTT
>Ga0123354_10014755_pt1 | contig 12167 bp, 8 predicted proteins | sample TergutLab28metaG_2_FD_97872 | JGI IMG/M metagenome (GOLD analysis project Ga0123354, IMG submission 97872) | Labiotermes labralis P4 segment gut microbial communities from Petit-Saut dam, French Guiana - Lab288 P4 | ecosystem: Host-associated > Arthropoda: Insects > Digestive system > Gut ... | reverse complement strand
CAAATGTCACGTCTTCCCACCGAGAAGGTTATCGTATGAGTTCAATAAACTTCTCGTGACAATTTTTAATCATTAATTCAAACAAACTTTAGTTCTGTAGTGCAAATTTTATATCCGCCCTCTGTTTGTCATTGGATAAAAAATAATACAATCTAATGCACTGAATCGATGGAACAACGTTTATCAACAGACGAATCGAACCATTTTAAAACCGAAGAGATGGAATAATATAGCACTGAATTGAAAACATCTGTTAATTGCGTGCTATATAAATTTTTTTATTATCATATATAGACGTCATACATGATTTGTTTATTTACATTAACTATTATTTAAATAAAACGCCTTAAATATGTCCAGGTACTTTACAATGTTGGCAAACACATCAGAGCGGGCAACATCAACATTATTATCATTGTCATTACATTTATTACTATCATCACCGTCATCCCAAACGTCATCATCTTTATAATGGTGATCAGTCAGCGTTATGACCGTCGAAAATTGAGGGAGAACGTAAAGCTGGCACTGAAATGAGTCACACAAAACTGGGAATTTTATTTATTGGTTGAGTGACTATTAAATTAAAAAAGATTTCTCCTGTGGAATTATTTTCATTATTATTATTTATTACTCATTATTATTATTATTATTACATTTCCATGTAGTGGTTTTTCTCTGTTATTCACAATAACTTTCTCAATTTTCACGCAGCATTTAGGTAACCCTGCAGTTTAATATCTTCGGCGCAAATTAGATTATTTCCACTGTTATACAAAACACACACACACGTACTTTACCTGAAAGTTAGTTTAAAATTATCAGATGATTAAGTTTATAATAGATGCTCCCATGAATAATCTTTTATCAAAGAGCGTCATTTTTTTTTTCACAATTCCAGACATCTTGTGCCTCATCCGGAATCGTAAAGATACTAGAAATTAAAGAATATTACATCAGCTTTTCAAAATCACAAAGGTCTGGAGTGCGGAAAGCGAGTGTAAAAATGAGGTAATCTTCTCTTTAGTTTTTGACCCAGAAGTGAAGTGACGGGATGACCCGGCCGAAAGTGCTAGGTCATAAGAAACACGCGATACACTGGAGGTGAGACTCCAGGAAACAGCTGACAGCTCTGACTGACTATAAAACTTGCATTTCGACACACCGTTAACCTTCTCACGTTTTTAGTTGTTACCAAATGCAGTGCGATATTCAGAGGTCAGAGGTAACTTGTCTAGCCCCTGAACATTAGCCAACCATCCAATTATCAGTAAAAGGATTTGCACGTAGAAAAAACAGGAAATAATGCAAAAAATCTATAATTGTGATATTTATCTGCTACTTTACGGGGCACGCGATGGTACGGTTGTTTGAGAAACAGCACCACAAGCAGCGAGGTCGCTGTTTCGATTCCCGGTTGTGTCATTGGAATTTTTCATTGACGTAATCCTTCCTGCCGCACAATGGTCCTAGAGTAGACACAGCTACTAATAGAAATGAATACCAGGAATATTTCCTGGGGGATAAAGGTGGCCAGTGTGTAGGGCTAACAAACTTGCCACTTTCATGCACCGATTGTCTAGAAATTCGAACAGCCTCAACCTTCTGGAAACCTCCGGGTCTGTACAGAGATTGATTTACCTTTTTCTGCTACTTTATGGAGACATCTAGAAATAAGTTACGTCTATGTTTACTTGCAGATGGCGGAGATCAAGTATGTTTGTCTATCAGCCCATAGTCTGAGCCTGATGGTACAACCCACATTGTCATACCCTCTTTCCTTAGGGCCCATTTTAATTCCCTCGTGCTTTCCAATCAAAGCTCTTTATAGAAGGCAGGACAAAACTACCGATTAAACGTACCTTATAAATTCTCTAGAATGTGGCAAAGTTCAGAATTTTTGGAAGGACATTAGAAACTCAGAATTGCATGCGTGGAGTTGTGAAGGACGGAATAAATTCAGGCAATGTTTGCTACCATTTGGTCCAGTTTGTCTTTCCGTTCGCTTTTTAATAACATAATATTAAAACGTACAGAATTAAAATTTAACCTGTCACTTTATTTGCGTATAAAACTTGGTATCTCACACTAAGGCGAGGGTATGCCACAGGTTTCGAGAACAGAGTGTTGAGGAATCTTCGTGAAACTAAGAGAGAGAAAATAACAGGAGACTGGAAAAAATTACACACTGAGGAGCTTTTTTATTTTTATCATCACCAAACAATACTCGGATGGTACAATGAAGGGCGATCAAATGTGCAGGAAATATGGCACCTAAGACGGGGAATTAGAAATGCGTACAGGAGATCGGTAGGGAAAACTGAAGTTAAGAGAACACTTGAAAGCCCTAAGCGTAGATGGGGAGATAATATTGAAATGGATCTTGAAGAAAAAAAATGAGAGGGCGTGGACAGAACTTATCTGACTCAGGATAGGGTAAAACTGTATGGCCTTTTATGCATGGTCATGAATCTTCCATAAGATACTGAGCGTTTATTCCTCTAGATGAGGCTCCAGTAGCTTTTCAAGAAGAACTCTGACCTGTGACGTTAGTAACGAGTCTCTTATCTCGTGCAGTGTACTACATAGATACTCATGCAATTCTTGTTTGTTTAACAATTCTTACAAAATGCAGTGAATAACGCAAAATAGAAACCTCCGCAATGTGCCATTTTCTGTACCCTTCTGTACCCCTCACTACCTATAAAGGAAACAAGACAAATAATTGTATAGAGCCTATATCCATGTAAGAATGGGCCGGGTAGCTCAGTCAGTATAGCGACTGAGCTACGGGCTGGGTGGTCCGGGATCGAATCCCGGTGGGGAAGAGATTTTCCGCCCCTCCAGACCGGCCCTGGAGCCCGATCAGCCTCCTGTAAATTGGGTACCGGGTCTTTCCCAGGGGTAGAGGTGGCCGTGACGCGGGGCTGACCCCCCCACCCCATCTAGTGCCTAGGTCCTAGAAAGAGTAGAGCTATACCTCTACTCACCCTATGGACCTGCGTGGCCTATAAAAAGGGCGAAACTTTCCCAAAATATGTCCATGTAAGAATGGCCCATATTGGATCTGATGTATAGGGCAGGCCTATTTTAGAGACTTTTTTTATGGCTCGACAGCACTTGTGGGCCTAGGCCTCCTCAGTGAGGTTCCTCGATAGCACAGACACACCGCATTCGGTAGAATTCATGTGGACGGGTGAGAGCACCGTCGCGGAGACCTCTACCTGACAAAACACAGCATTCATGAGCCACAGACATCCATGCCAGCGGCGGGATTCGATCCCGCAATTCCAGCAAGCGAGAAGCCGCAGACCCACGCCTTAGACTGTCCGACCGCTTGGATGGGCATTTTTAATGTACATGCGTAAAAACTATATATTTTATTTTTAAAGACGATATGTACCATTATTATTTACCTTTTGAATGTAGCTGTTTAACACGTTCCTTAGCAGGATACTACATTTTGTCGAAACACAAGCATATAAAATAACGGGTTGTTTTTATTTAAACGTTAGGCACGCTATTGTAATATCCTCTGCTTTGTCCAGCTATATTTTTAGTTAACTTTTATAGGAAAGAAAGGCGAAAATTTTGCCACAATTTAATTTTCTACAAGGCAATGAAATTACATCTTCTACCTTACATAAAGCTCTTGCGCTAAAGACGAACCCAGATCTTTAAACTTAAACATTTCATTTAACAGCTAATTGTATTGTTAATACGTGACGAAACTTCAGTCGTCTGAGAACTGCAGTGGGACGATGATTGGTGGATCATGAGCAGTCTGTCTTTTATCTTGGACACGGTCACGAAGATTTCCAGGTCATGGATGGCAAAACTGTTGGTTATTTAATCATAGAACGAACGTCAGACGGCTCATCATTTCGCACACTTCTGACACCATTTAAATTAATAATAATAATAATAATAATAATAATAATAATAATTATTATTATTATTATTATTATTACTCCAATTTTCTTATATATATAATTTGTTGTTCCTCTATTCTAAAGTGTTTTTTTCAGAATTAATGCATATTGAACTTTATAATAATATCGCTCAGGAAACAACAATTTATCGTAACACAGATACACAATTTTACAGCAGATATAAGTAATTTTTTTGCGAAAATATAAGAGAAGGCAATTTTTTTGTGGGTACAATATTTTGACGGGAGACGTCTTTGCAACTCAACTGTGTAATAATACGGGAACCTCAGTTTGACGAATTGTGTGGGTTACGACAATTTGCCGTGTCATGAGCGAAATGCAGTAGATGTGACACTATTATTTGTTTACAAGATAAAAAATATCTTCTACATCTTATGCACTCTTTTTGGCAGAATACACTTTTGTAAAGCGGCAACATTTTCTCCAATTTAACTCTTGACATCTTAATAAAACTTCCATTCTTCTTCCCATTTCTCTTACTCTTAATTTTTCTCTTCTTCCGCTTGGCCAAATTCATTTTCACACCATCGGTAACTAAATAATATCAACACCAAAATCAACAACAGCTACACAGCAAATATTATGCCTTAATATGACATCCCCTGGATGTTACGCGATCAGAACTATCATTCAAGTGTTTATTTCAGTATTTAACCAACCTGATGCACAAAATTTGTTTCACAATAAGTTTTATTTCATCCCTCTACCTATAGGTGTGATGATACCAGAGGCTGTGTAATGCAATTTTGACCTCCTGATGACGAGCACATGTGCTCGAAACATGTAGAGGAATGAAATAAAACTTATTGTGAAACAAATTTTGTGCATCAAGTTGGTTAAATACTGATATAAATATACTGAGATGCAAGGTCAGCGAAACGTCGAAATTTATCATTCAAGTGTTTCGCAAACTCCTTCGTCCTTCGCAACATTTTTTTTTGCTGCACTGCTGCAACCTAATCATAACCACAGCCGCAATGAGGTGAGGCTTGGTGCTTATTTGCTGGACGGACCGCCTGCACAAATTTTACAACTCAGAACGATAAATGTCTTTGCTTTAGAAACTTTTATGTACACACACACACATATATATATATATATATTTATATATATACATATATATATATATATACACACATACATACTTACATATATCATATATACGTATACACACACACACGCGTGTATGTATTATGTATATTTATATATATACATATATATATTTGCTGACTTTTCTGCAGTGCTATATTATTATTCTATATTACCTATACAATCGTTATTATTGCACTTTGTGTGCTCAGCTTATTCTCTTAAAGGGGACGTGGTTATTCAATGCTTATATCCGTGGGAAACTTCCCTTTAAATGTACAACAGATTATTCCTGTTTGCTGAAGCGTAATCGATAAAGATGTGTAAATCTGCACTGGACAGTTACCTCATCAGGGTTTCCATAAGCCGGTGAAAATATTCGAGACGACCATGTTACATAATCCATGTATAATTTCAAATATTGCTTGTTAAAGTGAGGTGGGAACTTCTTTATTCCTCCTCTTTTCCAGCTTTTCTGTGCCTTGTCTTTCGGTGTCCATAAAAAAAGAAGAAACAATAACTCTGCATTATAATAAATGATAATGACCTTACGTCGGTCTGTTTTTTACCTCCCCAGGGTCAGACAATAGACGCTCCTTTCTCTCACGCATATAACAAACAAGGAAACAGTTTCGACAGATCCACATCCTGCGGTAGGTGATGTACAGGGCCCATTTCATGCGGCACACAGGCTACCGTTTTAATGTGGTCGCCGTAAACATGATTAATGTTGATACGGCTTCATCATCAGGCAATTTCGGTTGTCATGAACACATCGCCGCCAACACATGCGGAATATGCCAGTTTTTAAACTTGTGTTATTTCACAAACCACTATTATTTACGTTTTTATATCTTAAATTGCTCGGAAAAAAAGCGAATATAGCAGTAAGTTTTGTAGTAAAGTAAGTGCATATACGGAGAAGATATGATAAGCAAGGAGGTTTCGATGAGACAGATCACATCGAATGCCACATTCAACTGTTTTCACTTTTTAATATGTGTAATTTTACTGTACCGTACATACTTTTAGTAGATGTGTTTTATAAATAACACATGTGTGGAGTTTAACTGCTAACGCAAATAGCAGAATTTGAGGTTAGAATGGTCTTAGAGACCGAAATATATCGAGCTATCGTTACGTATTTCCTGCTTTCTTATAATTCATTTTAATACAAAGATTTAGAACAAAACTTTGAAGCTGCAATGATATTTCGAAAAAAGAAATCTTCATTTCTTATCTTTCATGATCACATCTTACTTCTACAAATTACGTGAAAATACATACAAAAAGTACAGCAAATAGGTTCCTTCTTTTTACGACCTCTTTGTCTAGCCTCTCCTCTTCCATTCATTCCTCCTATCTATCTTTCTTTCTTTCCTTAAGTTTTGCACCTCTCCTTACTTCGTTCACGACGTCTTTGGACTGAATATAAAATCTGTCTGATTTCCAGCTTGGTTTTATTTGTTGTTGAGGCAACCCTTATGTTTTGTTGGCAGATAACAAGAAGAAAAGAAACTAAAGGAACACGTAAATGCAGGCGATGTTTAAGTTACTTTTCAGTCAGTGGAACAGCGAATGGTTACGAGCTGCATGTAGTAGTAATTTTATATACTACAATCGATAGTCAAGGCTAGAACTTCGTCATGTATACAGGTACTTTGGTAGGCCTATTGATAGGAAAACGAAAGTACAGGTTTTGCAGGTAACTGCATACGTAACTCAAACAGGGAAGGAAATATAGTAGGGAAATGTAGTCAGCATTATGGAAACAAGATTAAAATTAATGTGGGTCTTGAAAATAACCTGTAAAGATTGGAGGTCGATGGAACTGGTTTGTCCCTTGCGGGCAGGATCTATTGCTGGCCTTATTGAAACTTTGTGGTCCAGAAGATACTAGAATTTCACAGCAGTTAAATTCTAATGTGGCTACTTCTGCATTTCGATGACAGTAAATACGAGTGGTCGGATACACTTTCTGCGTCCATTTTCAAAGCAAATTACATTTACGATTGCTATAGTCGTAACCTAAAGTCGGCGATGCAGTGTGCGACACTACAGCACAATCAAGTAGAAGAGTCCGTATGAAGTCTATATTTCTATTAACAGGGTGTTAGTTGAATAGTTTGCATGTGATAGGAATGTAACCGTGGCAGGCAATTCATATCTCCTTTGGCCAAGAAGCTGTTAATTCCTCAGGCTATCCTGGGTCAGACAGTGTTACAGGAAATCGCACTTTACAAGCAAAGGTAAGAATTAACTGCACGGTAGCTCATCTTTCCGTGTTTGTGTTTACTTCTGACCCATAACTGTTGAGAACGAGATGTTGTAACATGGGCACCAACTGAGCGGACTCATGATAACTTTACAAACAGAAAAAACTTGACACGAAAATGTACAATTTATAATTTTGAACATCACTGTAATTAAACATCCTTGTTAAGTCTACGAAGATTAAAATTATTTCTATATAAGATTTAAACATTTTATTTCTGCTTCATAAAAAATATAAAAAATCTGTCAGTTTGGACAAAAGATAATAAAGCCTAATCTCGGAAAAACATAACGCTAAAAAAAACAGAATTTCAAGGAAAAATTTAATTCAGAATTACAACGTGATCCAAGATATTTGGAACCCGACACCCTCAGCAGTCACCCGTAAGATAGAAATGATGAAAAAGAACTCAATTTAGGATACATTATTAACAACAAATATGCTTTTAGGTTATGTGGAACACAACTCTAAATTAAACAGGATCAGAAGACTAAACTCTAAGTATTTTCAGCCAAAAGAACCTCAAATCTGAAATTGGTGTATATATTACACAAGCAGGAACGGTGCCTTCTCAGTTTCCTACATCGTGTAACTCTGAATGTGAGGAATATTTGTGAATTATGAACTGAAAATAATGTTATAGACAATTAAACTTTAAATTATGTCTATGTACCCAATGACGTAACGTACATTTACCTCTCTCCAGTGATCACAAGTTTTGATTTCTGTGGGTTAGGACCTGAACAGCATCGCAAATTATAGGAAATTCCGCCCTTGCGAAGATCCGGTTTCGATACAGTCTCAATCCATATGAGAGATTGGTGGAAGAAGTGCTCCACACGAACACTTTGGTAGCTTTCTGTTAGCATCATTACATCAACGCTCGTACTCATCTTCGTCTCAATGCTATTCTTATCAGAAGATTCAGGAGACGTGTGGGCACTCTAAAGGCAAATCAATATTCTTTCGAACGTCTGTAGGACTGGGAAGAAAAGTTTGTTTTTTACTCTGTCATCTTGTCAGAATTGCCTAGTCTGTATCTGATTTGTGGTGGATAAAGCGGTAAGGTATATCTGTATTTCCTGTCGGTCCTGTTCCACCAGCTTTCCTTACAATCTTCATAACAAAAGATAATATTAACAGAAGGAAAAACTGATGAAAGCCTGAAGCCACTGGACTTTCCAATAAAGATGACGTTCAGTATGAAATCTGGTATCATCAAAAGAAGAAAATACATTCATTGTCTTTCTTATCCTTCGTCAAAGACTTATGTTACGACAGTATTTAGCTTTTTCCGATGTGCTGTAACTTAATGACGTGATAGCTACAATGGGGTTTCGTAACAACGAATGAGATGAAGCCTGATGACTCAGAATCTTGAATATTGAAGAACCTCACAGGAGAAGGCTTTGATCTTTGTTAAGGATTTAGCCGTTTGACCGCGGTAGCACAGTGGTTAAGGTGCTGTGCTACAAATCGGATGGTCGCTGGTTCGATCCCAGATGGTGTCATTGGAATACTTTATTGACATAAAATCCTTCCGATTGAAATATGGCCCTGTGGTCGACTCACCCTCTAACAGAAATGAGTACCAGGAGCATTTCCTGGGGTTAAAGGCGGCCGGTGCGTAAGGCTGACAACCTTACCACCATCCTGTGCCGTTGTCATGAAATCTGGGAACCTCAGCTTCCTGAAACCCTCTAGGCCACTCCAGACCTGTAACGGGACTGCTTTACATATTATTTAGCCGTTAATGTTTCTGTAATAACTCACGGAAGCTATGAAAAATTCATCAAGAATCTAGGTTCATAGCCGAAATTCGAACTGATCATGTCCACAGCGAAAGATGCCTCGACCCTTATCCAACAAAATCCATATTTTCTTACAGCGGTGCTGATACGTTCTTAGCCCGACCAGGAAGAAAACAAGCTAATGTTTCTGTCAGAATGGCGTGAATTTCCTTCGGTGCCTCGCCTTGCGGGGGAAAAAAATTTGATGACAGCTCGCGTCTCGATATTGTTGAAATCGCGCGCGTCCCTGACATGCTTCCGAGCTTGTTTCCTTCCTGGTCGGTCTAAGGACTTGTCAGTACCCCGGCAGAGTGGAGGATTGCGATATACTTCTAAACATGTTATAAAAATCCTTTCGTAAGTTGAAAATTAGCAACATGACATTACTTCGCCCACATGAATCTTGCGAGTATCTGAGTAATTAGAATTAATCCCACATACTGAATGGGGAAACTGTGACAAAAAGTTGCGGGGGCTGTGGAATTGCCCAGGGCTACTCAGCCCACATTGCACTCAGAGTCCATCTTGCACTTGCTGAGTGCTGAGAGGGCGTTATTGTCCGGAGACACCTCTACAGGCACCGATAAGAAGGCTGTGTTTGTTGACGTCCCTTCAAGCTGCTTGACGTTGCTTTTCATCATATGGCATACGCATAACTGGGCATTCTATTGTGCAACGAATGCTAGTTTGTTTAGTTTCTTCATCCAAGGGGCCAGTTTTCATGAGACACCTGTATTCACACCACCGCTACTGACTTTGCTCATGACAGAACAAATGAGCCGGGATATGTCAATCAAATGGCGACTATAATGGATAGCCAGAGTTTGATAATTAGCAAAGGGCACGGATTGTTCTCTTTTTCATTGTATTTAGACTAACCTTCGCGTTTCACAAGCTTCTTATGCAAAGGGTAGTGGGGGTAAAATTGTCCGTACTTGGTAGATTTACCAGAGCTTGTATATTTCAGGGGATAAACAGCATAAGTTTAACCCTTCCAGGAATAAATCTAATCCACCATATTTAAAGACCCAGTCCGTACCGCGCAGAAAACGTCAACTCGGCTATGAAAACAAATCATTGAACGTTGTGAATTCGATGTTTATCCTGAGATACATGCAAAATATGAAAATATACTGTGGGCAGAATGAAGAATTTTTAGGCGCGTTCGCAAATTGCAGAAAAAGACTATTAGCTTTCGTCATGTCCGTCCACTGTCTGTCCGCATGAAACATACAGAGTCCCACTGGATGAATTTTCAGGAATTTTGAAATATGAATATTTTTCGAAAATCTGTCTAGAAAATTCAAGTTCCATTAACATCTGACCAAAAAAATTGGTACGTTACCTGAAGACAGATATATATTTTTATCATATCTCTCTCGCTTATTTTTAAAACGAAAAGTGTTTCAGACAAAACATCCAGACTAAATCAAAACCCAGATGGTATTTTCAATAACGTTTTTTCGGAAAAATTTTGTCGTTCATGAGATAACGTGGGGAGAGCAGAACAGGCCACAGATGACAATATGGCACTTGCGCATTGCAAGCTAGATATCTGAGGCTACTCAGAATTGTAACAATTTTTTTTAAATTTTCTACTCTAACAGTGGTAACGTGAAAGTGCATCAGTGTTACGGTATACGTATATCGCCTGTCTTGTTAAATACTAAAACTGGTGGTACATACAGCAGCCGCTAGACATTAAAGGTTTCAAATATTTTATTTTCAATGCTATATTTAAAGTTCTGTTTGCTGTAGGTATAACTGAAGGTTAGGGCCTTCTGAGGTGTTGCCAAGCAGTCGGTTAGAAAATCTGAGTGCTTTTTAAGTGTCTTATGTTAAGATGTCGTGGATTATTACAGTTACATTACGTCTTTGATGGACGAATGAGAAAGTACGAAATTTTGGTGGCATGAAACCGTCGGGGAAAACTGAATTACTAGGAAAGAAAATCACTTCGTCCACCACAAATCCTACATTACTCTTCTGGAATTGAACCCAGGGCCCTTGCATGAAACACCTTCGACTGAACGCCTGAGCCATGGTACAGCTTTGGGTAGAAACTTATCGCGGCTTCTCAGATAGAGAAAGAAATCCTTGGTGTTACATTGTGGTTAGTTGGCAGAGATTTTGGGTAATTTTAAAGTAAAGACTTGAGACGGTGTTCTTGTAGAAGGAAGGACAAGGGCTATAACTAATATACATATTACATTGTTAGAAAGCCGTAGTGCATAATGCTATTGTGTTTTCGTTTTATCGGTAAGCAAATACAGCTTTTATCTCTCGAAGCTGACCATCGAGTGAAACCCTGATTTATACTAAGGAGGTACCGCTCCCTCATTTCTAATGACCTCCCCGACTGAAATTTTTATCGTAGTTTTCCCCAGTCTCTAAGCATAAGCTTATTATTTTATTTATAACTTTCCTCAGGCAAATTTCGTTCTAGGGCTTTTAAATAAATTAAGAATATTTCCTTCTACAAATTTTCATATAATTACATATTAATTACCCTAATGTAAGACGACCTTCCTGTTAATGGCAAGGGTCAGACACCTTTCTGCTCTCCATAAAGTCCAGCCACGGAGCCTGGGAAGAAATCTGGTCTGACACTTGAGTCACCCCAGTATATTCTAAGAGTTTTAGTGCCGACCACATTGACTACCCATCCGGAGGCTTTTCTACTGAATCCGTAATACTGGAATTATGAATCCGCATCCACCCCAAGGCATGGATGGAGAGTGCGTCTAAATTTTTACAGTAGGTTTCCTCCTTAAAAGGAAACAATTAGGCATATAAGACCATCACGCTCTCTCTTTGTCTTAAATTCAAATTTAGAACCGTCTGATGGAACCAAAAACAATGTTAAGAAAGAAGAACTAGAGTCACTTAAGTCCGGACTTTCAGATGACTTACGCTAAAGGATTCTGAAAGAATGTGAATATTCTTCTTCTTCTTATTCTTCCTCAGCTCTACAACTTTGTGAGTTTTGGCTTGCTCAATTATTCCTCTCCATGGTTTCCTTTCCTGTGCCTTCTGTTTCCAATTGTTTACTCCCATCTT
>Ga0123354_10014753_pt1 | contig 12167 bp, 8 predicted proteins | sample TergutLab28metaG_2_FD_97872 | JGI IMG/M metagenome (GOLD analysis project Ga0123354, IMG submission 97872) | Labiotermes labralis P4 segment gut microbial communities from Petit-Saut dam, French Guiana - Lab288 P4 | ecosystem: Host-associated > Arthropoda: Insects > Digestive system > Gut ... | reverse complement strand
GGGATCAAGACGGCATCCTCCTCATTGATTATCTTCCAAAGGGCCAAACTATCAACGCGGAGTATTACTCATCTCTGCCGGTGCAATTGAAGGACATTTTGAAGGAAGAACGCTGCGGGAAGTTCACCAAGGGGGTCTTGTTCTTGCACGACAATGCCCCGGCTCACCGGACACTTGCAACCCAGAAGAAAGTGGCCTACCTGGGCTTCCAATGTCTTGATCACCCACCCTATTCTCCGGATCTGGCCCCGTCGGACTACCACCTGTTCCCTGGACTGAAAAAACAATTGAAAGGTCGCCATTTTTCGTCCGATTCGGAAGTCATTGCTGCCGCGGAGACCTGGTTGGACGGACAACCTTCTGAATTTTTTTAGTGCTTGCAAAAGTCAAAGCAACGAGCCAAGAAGTGTATTGAGCTTCGTGGGGAGTATGTTGAATATATCCCGAGTTTGGTCGCTGTAGCTTGTTTCCTTCCTGGTCGGGCTAAAGACTTACCAGCACCCCGTCGTATAAATGCTGCCTTCTGCAGAGTGACACTGTGTGGCAAGTAAGTACGAGTGTTTGGGGAGGAAGTGCAGCCCCCACTTGCAGCGTACAGAGGCCGTTCGTGTTGTCCAGACATTCTTCATATGTACAGTACCAGCGTGTTGGGTATTGCGGCCTAGAACAGGGTTTCCCAAACATTTTTGCTCGCCGAGCCCTTTTGGCTTCGAAGAATAACCACGGATCCTCACATCTTGCTCATGTAAATATGGATTGTCCGGCTGACTGGTATCCAAAATTAAAAACTGATATCTCAGAACCGATTGTAGATAGCTGCCAATACATATCAGTTGCATACGTAACAATGCACTGCAATATTTGACCGTAATTAAACTGACTGTCGCTGTCTTCGTGGGTACAGAGGGCTTCTTAATTAGATATGCTAACGGTCACACGAAACTTGCACATCGCCCATTACAGAAGTTCCACGATTACTTTTAAAAAGATATTACTCCTTGAATTAAAAAATAAGTAAAATTCCATGTAGCCATTACAGAAGTGTATCCACGGATCGCAGCACAGTCAGTTCGTACTGTCTCACTGCCACCCTGCTTACACTTCACAGTCTTCCGTTTTACTGGAATATTCAGAAATTGTGAAAGGCGACTATCAGCTTCATCATATCTGTCCGTCCACATAACTGGACTCGCAGGGGACTGATTTTCGTGGAAGTCTGTCGTGGATACTAAATTTTGTTTAAAACTGGACAAACACATTACACTATACAAAGACTAATGTCCTGGTATGACACTGTCTTGCCGCTGCTAAAGTACAGAGGAATGTCAACATCGTGTGTGTGTGTGTGTGTGTTGTGCGGAACGAGGAAAGGCGCTTTTGCAATGCCCACGTTTTTGGTGTTCCTTTCAAATTGTTTAGGAATTTTAAGTACAGGGACAGCTACAAAGTGACGCCCCAGCAGCGGTACGTTACGCCAACATTTCCTAATTTCCTAAGTTGACGCGCCATTCACCGTGCATTTTATGTGATTCAGCAATAAAATCCATCAGCAGTGCAGAGTTCATTTTGGACAACAGCCGAAAAGTGCATGAGAACTCACGGTTGTTCTGCATTGCGGTTTGCATACCGCCGTCGGTCCGCAGTGTGCAGTTGTCTGCCTGTGCTACTGTTTGCTGCAACGTACAGATTTCTCGGAATGTTAAACTTTCATCACACTTCTCCAAACAGTTAAACTCTGCCCTTCGTTTCGGTTCGTTCCCACTAATTTGTATTCCAGGGAACAAAATAGAAATTCCGTTTGTTCTACTGTGTAGTTGTAGAGACATGCTGCAGTGTATCTGAAGGTCAGCATACGGATACACGAAAGCACTGGTACTGGTGTCGACTGAGGAGAGCGACTTGGGCCTTGACAGTGGTGGCGCATGGGCGGTCGGGCATGTAAATGTTCACAACCAGTTATTGATGTGAATTCCAGTTACAAAAACACTGGGCTGAAGCGCAGCTGTTTTTTTGCGCGCGAGTTAATGTCATTACGTATGTTGCGTTTAGCTGATTAGAGCTGTGCATAAATTTGACTTGTGGGCTTTTACAAACTGAACACCTGGCAATTGGCGGCCAGTGTCGAGTGATGCACGCAGTGATGGAGACCTGAGACCTGTGACTTTGACGGCTGCTGTGTTTTCTCCGCGAGGATAGCCTAGTCATCGCTGTCGAGGTCACAGTCTTTCTCTGCAGTCACCAACAGTAGATCTTCAGTAAAAGGTAATGTTTCCCGTTACAGACCCGGTGTGGCCCAGAGGATAGGTAGAGGTATAGCTCTACTCTTCCATGACCGCGGCACTAGAAGGGGGTGAGTGGTCAGCAGCACGCCCCAGCCGCACTTTACCCCCGGGAAAGACCCGGTACCCATTGTACAGGAGGTTGGGTGGGCCCCAGGGCGGCCTGGACAGGCGAAAAATCTCGTCCCCACCGGGATTCGATGTAGATCTTCAGTACTGGGTCATTATGGCAGCTAAGAGTAACTTATGCAATGTGTTTGCTGTCTGTTGCGACGCAATGAATCTCAGTGGTTACTATATTTACCACGTGATTGTTCTCTTTCCTATTTCTGTCGCAGTCAGACCTGATTGTTTCACTAGAGAGTATTAACAAGCTGGTCTTTGTAGTGTAGACACGTTGTGTTTTCTGTCCGGTGAGATATTTATGTATGTATGTAATTTAGGAAACTGGGGCTTTTAAAGGGATCAAAATACAGCAGTGTTTCTTTAATATTTCAGTATAAACTGTTCAAACAGCGGCAGTTATTCTTGTGTGTTCAAGTTTTTCTGAAAGGGCATTTTTTATTTCCCTCCGTAGCTCTGTGCTGTCTGTCGAACTGTCTGCGGGTTGTGCAACTTTGCTGATGAATGTGTAGGTTAGGTTAGCAATTGTGGTCACCTCGGATACTTTATAATGTCCTGCTTTTGCATTAACCCCATACAGCCCAGTGTTTACTTATGTACCGCACAGTGGTCATCATATGTACAGCACAGTGGTCACTATATACACCGCCAGTTTAACATTCAGCAATTCTACGTTCTGCCCACACAGTGTATTTATGTAATTACGTTGTGTAATAAAGTAGTTGTGCTGACGTACATTATTTCATATTATATTACATATATGAGCACATCGTGATGCCTCTGTTCAAATTTGCGGCTAGTCAAGCGAAATGCATCTACTTATATAAGTACTTACGAACAAAAGTCCAGAGATGATGCGCTAACATTTATTTCAATCAACAATGTCTCAAACAAGGCGTCATTCCAAAGTGCGCTCAGATCAAAGTCCCTTACACCTCTCCCGCCTCAATGACCACGCAAAAGAAAATGCAAATATCCCGCATTAGAGAAGAAATTAGATTTCTTTACAAAAAGAAAGAAAAGTAAACGTTTCTATGTAATTACCTTGTGTAATAAAGCAGTTGTGCTGACGTACATTATTTAATATTGTGTTACGTATTTATGTGTTTCGTTTGGATCTGTGAAACAGCGATTATTTCCCTTTACACTATTAACTGACTGGTGTTACAGAGACGGAGAGTGTTTACTGCGCGGTACGGACTGGGTCTTTATATATAATTGATGTTAATTTTAGTGTTTAAAGTACCGTTCCTTGGCTCAGACGGTCAGTCGCCGGCCGCTGACCGCTGAGGCCTCTCTTCGATCCCAAGCCATCCATGTGACATCTGTAATGGACAAAGTGGCACTGGGGCAGAGTTTTCTCCAGGTATTTCGGGTTTTCCTTGTCAGTATCATTCGAACAATTCTCAATATATTTCCATGTCGCAGCAGCCCTTTTGGGCCAGGGCCTACTGGATAGGACTCCTGTGCCCCAGTGATCAGCTCATCGCAGAGACCTCTATCTGCTAACCCACATGAAACAGACATTCATGCTTTTTGCGGGACTCGAACCCGCCATCCCAGAAAGCGAGCGGCCGCAGACCCTCGCCGTAGACAGCTTTGCTCCACTCTTATCTTTATCCATGTTTTGCCTTTACCAGTAGGACAAACGAGCCAAGCCTGAGAACTTTCAAACTAAGCAATGCTCTCTCGCGTATCAGGAATCGTTGACATAAAATTATATTGATATTGTTTTTCATCATTAAAGTATTAATCAATCTTCTTCTGTCCAAAATTAGTTCAACCTTGCATCTGTCTTGATACAGCTGTTTCGTTATTGACAAGCTGCTGAGCACGTCACATTAGTTGAAGGCTACTGTATGTAGTGAGACAAACTTTACATCCAGTGGTGGTCTTCTTTGGGGTTTACACACCTTGAAGTGGTTAAATGTTCTGACGTTTCGAGGAACGTGCTGCCTCCATTTTCATGGTGATTGGATCCGTTGAAGTGATGCTGAAAAATACATGTGTCGGTTACATATTACGGTTTGAGGGTGCTTGGTCGATTTGGTCGCATTGAAGATGGAGGCAGCACATTCCTCCGAAACGTCAGAACTCTAACCACCATACTTTGCAGAAACCCAAGTGACGACCGTCATTTTGTCAACAACCGCCATGACAACCTGAAAATGAAAATGAACACGTGTTCGTGCTAGTGGCTCTAATGGTATTAGCAGTCGCGTGTCCAGTGGCACTGCGGGGTCGTCGCATACGCGGTAAGTACACGCAGATTCTCGGTCGCTATCTTCATGGTTCACTGCGGTGCTGAAGAGGCCAGCCTGTAACCGACAGGCACGACGCCCGTTTTCTGTCCGTTGAAGAAATGTCCTCGTGACTGAAGCTGTGCTTGTTTTGTTACAATGTAGAGCCGTGCAGATTGGTGTCTTCCGACATGTTGTGCTGTGTCGGTGGGTGAGCAATTACTGACATTTCGAAGGGTCCTGTTGCCTTCATCTACACAGTCAAGTAGTCCACAGCAGAAAAGGACGGCCCTTCTCAACGATGGAACCTTCCACATCACTTCCCAGAAGTCGTGAATTTTCAGCCGGACCGCAGACGTAACAGCGCCTGTACGTTGCGAGGTGAGCCTAGCAGCGACGACGCTATTCAGTGTGTTAAGGGGCTCAGCTGGCAATCTGTCTGGTCACATCTTACATATCATTAATAAAAACTAATTGTATTATTCTTGGAAGTATTAAGAACAAATGGCGCCCCCCCCCATGACCCCATAATGTGGTTATGTCATGGTTATATCAGAGTGTCGTTCTAGGGTTAAATTGCTGGATTTCTGGACCTTGTCATGTGATATTCGTAACATCAGATGATGGTCAAAATCCAAAAATCGAGTAATACTACGTCTGTCTGTCATTGGCATGAATGTTGAGACGTACTGTTGGATACCCATTGTGTAGCAGGCTAGAGAACAGAACTGGCAGTGCGATGTGCGCAGATGATTGTCGACGGCATCCCGTTTGATCTGTGCTTGTTGTTAACACTGCTGTTTGTTGGTTTGTCCGTACAGGAAATGACAGTTCAGCCAAGATCGTTCAGTCCATCTTCAGGTCAATCATTTAAGTACTGGAAGATATACGTGACCCGCGACAGCTCAGTCGGTATAGCGACTCGCTACGGGCTGGACGGTATGGGGATCGAATCCCGGTGGGAGCGAGATTTTCCGTGCCCGTCCAGACCAGACCTTGGCCAAACCAAGCCTCCTATACAGTGGGTACCGGGTCTTTCCCGGGGGTAAAGCGGTCGGGCCGTGGCGTTGACCACCCACCCCCATCTAGCGCTGAGGTTAAGGAAAGAGTAAAGCTATACCTCTACTCCCCTCTGGGCCTTCGTGGCCTGTTCTAGGGTGAACTTGACCTTTACCTTTACTGTAAGATACACAGTGCTTATGGCTGTCCCTAATACCGTATTTAACTTTCGGGGACTGAAAAGAGAGAGAGAGAATGTAGTGAGAGGCGTTACATGTATTGTTACGAGGGGGAACAGAAATTTTACTGCGCTAATGCCCGCTTGTCCTTCTGGTGAAGGTAAGCTGGTAGCAAGGTAAAGCGTTGAGAAGTGAAGTGTTGGGAAGCGGACTGTTGGGAGTATGCAGCAGAGGGAAGGGGGTGAGCTTGTGTTTGGAAGGCAGTATTATCATGAGATGTTGAGAGGGTTGCGACTGAAGGCTGGATCAGCTTGAACTATAGTTAAAGGTTCAATTCTTACTGCGCGGTAAACACACTTTGTCTCCATTACAAACACGAATCAGTTAAGTAAGTGCCGGGAAACCGTCTCACACTGTTGTGTGAATGCAATCTGAGTGGTCGGTATAGTAGCCACTGGGCCTTAGAGGGCTGATCAACTGCAGCTTCGTAACATCCAGACGGGCAGACACGGAAATGGCCTCACCATTTTGCGTTCCTTTACGTTCGAGTACGTCATGCTCAGAACATTGAAAGTTGGTGTCCTTCACAGTCCACACGCGCAAATAATTGTGACTGTGTGTCCCGCTGGGGCGTCGACAGCTGTCGGTAACGCAGCAGCTAGCTGCATGCAGCCGAATCCGTGGGCAGCTACCCTCTGGAAGACGCAGGATCGCAGGACGCGCTGAGCATGACGACTGTGTGACTGCTGAACAGTGCACAATGCGGCACGGCCAGCAGCAGCCGGACTGCATGTTTCGGCGTTATAGGTTTTGGCTATGTACAGGGTGGCGCAAAAGACCCTTGATGTTACCATGTTGCCTGTAGTGTCATATGACTGTATTGATGTGCAGTTATACCCTACAGTGCGTCTTCTGACTTACAGCAGTAACGTTTAACGTAAGACTTAAGTAACTTCTACTTTGGGTTTTACATATTCTCCCTGATGATGTACCGCGTACCCTGGCCGAAACATCCAGGGGAGTACTGAACTTAAACGGTAGTTCTTCGTAACATGTTGTGTGCTGCTGTCGGCCCGTACTGTGGATTTACATGAAAGCGAATGGTGAATGAAGCTGCCTTTTAAGGTCTGCTTTAATAACATCACTCGTCTGCTAGCACTTGTTCCAAGGGGCTGGTATTAGATTTCAGCTCTATTTCTCTGTTCCCAATTCAGATTATGCCAGAAATACGTCGTCATACCGCGACGTCCAATAATAGCGCGAATTGCTGAGCTCCGTCCGTACTGGCCCCTGCCAACTACAAACATAACTACGGGCGCAAGTCGACGCCTCTCGGTCCGTTGAGCACGGACACCGCAGTAATTATGGCGGGGATTATGCTTACGCTAACGGATTTCCCACCTTGGCTTGGTCACCCAGAGAACTTGTGTTACACGGACTGTGTGACTTTTCTGGGGGGAGGGAATGCTGATTGGACGGATGTCTGGTGCTGGAACGTACAGTGGCTAAGGGCCTATGCGGACCGGACACTGGGCGTTTGGGGGGGTCCCATGGCCTCTGCCTTACAACTGAGGAAAATCGTGCGTATTTTCTGCCGCCTCGGTTCATTTTAAACAGTCGCCGTTACAATCTAAAGCAGTCCCGCTCGCGAGTGGCATTTTGTCCGCGGAGACGTTTGAAATTAGAGTATTTGCTGTAACTCTTCGCTGACAAAGCTAAGATAGAACTCCAAAGCAATGCTGAAAGCTTAGGAGCTGTTATTTGTTGGGACATGCAGTAACACCTAGCCTAGCCTAGAATGCGATATTTTCTGTTATTACCGGTATATGTTTATTACATATGATGCATAGACAAATACTCAGGTAAAATAACGCAAGTAAGTACACGTACGTGTGTGTGTGTGTATGTATGTATGTATGTACATGTGTATGTATGTATGTATGTATTCACCCTTCATTCTGTGTACTGAACTTCATGATGCCCGCATGCAGACCAAATATTGCCAAAGTTACTGGCACCACATAACAGGCTGAGCAGGCCTGCCTGTGCACGGTATCAGCTGAGCGAACCGGTTTGCAGCGTAGGTTGGAGCTCTGTTCATGGTGAAGGGCAAGAGTGAACTATTGCAAGGTTCCTGTCGGCAGACTGCGGCTCGTTTGTTGAGTGTCGTTGCATAACCGTCAGAAGCAGAGCGTTCTGAAAAACAGATGTGAAAATACTGGCCGATACAACGCTTCTGATATCTGGAAGAGCACTGCTTTCTGGAAGGTTTCCAGGCTTCGCCTGTTTGTCCTTATGTTAAGAGCAACATGTAGATGAAGTTTTTATCGTTGCACCGTGCATTTTGAAATCTACGCAGTTCACACACCAACAAATGCACTATTTATTAACTTGGTTAAAAGTTTTAAATTTACATTAAAATGCACAATAATATCGCTCCTACATGTTTCGGTCTTTAATGACCATCATCAGGGAGCTTTATCTGTGCCTAACTAAAGTCATATTTATGTTAAAACACTCGGTAAAATTACTTCGTTATATATATTAGGTGATGTGGCAACATGTCGTAGAGTGGCGTGTGTGTTGTGTGCAGTGTGTTGTGTGTTGTGTGCAGTAACCTAACCTAACCTAATATACTGTATATAACGAAGTAATTTTACCGAGTTTGTTAACATAAATATAACTTTAGTTAGGTACAGATAAAGTTCCCTGATGATGGTAATTAAAGACCGAAACACGTAGGAGCGATATTATTGTGCATTTTAATGTAAATTTAAAACTTTTAACCAAGTTAATAAATAGTGCATTTGTTGGTGTGTGAACTGCGTATGTAGATGAAGATAAGTATGGAGCATTGGTGTTTTAATACTGACAGGGGAAACTGAAGTACTGGGAGAAAAATCGGTTTCATTGCCACTTTGTACACCACAAATCTCACATGGAATGATATGGGATCGAACCCGCGTTTCCGCGGCGTCAGAGCACTGACTAAAAGCCTGAGCCATGCACGGCCTGGCACAGCGACCTACAGAAGCTGAACAGTGTGTCAAGTGCAGTTCGTACCGCTCAGTGAACACCCCGCGTGTCCTGTGACACGACCAGGCTGTTACTGCTACAGAGTGCTTGTGTCAGTGTAGGTGGTGCGTTTAGTTACCAGTGCAGTTGAAATGATTAAAAATGTAGAAACAGAACCCATAAGAGATCAACTAATAAGAAATGTCACTAACAAAGAGCATGATTAAATGGAGGAGGTTGAAAACGGCGAGGCAAGCTGCAAGTACAGGGGCAACCGGAAATGCTTACAAAATGTTGGTACGAATACTCAGTGGCAATATGTCACATTTAAGGTCTAAAAGGAGGTGGAAGGGCTGAGAAATGTACGTTCTTTCCAACACGTCAAGATGTACAGAAAAATAGTTTGATTTTTCTCTATGGAATTGTTACCAATATTTTGCTTTCCAACAACTGCTTTAGTGCAGGATTTTAGGTTCGGCTACATAAGTTGTACTTATAGTCTTGTAAAGGGCTGATTGTGTAATAAAAAGAGGCAAAACAACTGTTTAGCGACTCCGCTGCGAGATGCGCGCAGAAAGTGATACAGAGTGTCCGTCGGTATTGCCCGACCTCTGCTGAAATTGCAGTGTGTCCAACATGGCGCTCCTGGAAATTCGTTCACCGTATTGCTGCAGTGCCTATAACTGCAGTCAGCTGCAGCGAGCCGAGTCCTGTTTGAGAAGCTAACAGCTCTTAAGTTAGCCTTTATGAAACCCGAATGTTCGTCACCGTGTTCACAACAGCCTACCGCTTCACTCCCAGTCTGTCTGCAGTATCCGCTGTACTGCTGTTTACTGCTACGATATACCAACAGATACTCGTTTACTCGTGTCAGTATGTTCAGTCACATATTGTTACTGCTCAGCAACATGTTTCGGTCATTGCTGTGACCTTCATTAGGGTGTCTTATAGCAAGAGTACAGTCAATGTACAGGACAAACAGCACTCAATTTTACACTTAATTTTCTATGCCAAATCTCTCGGCCACAGAGCTTCAAAATTATACGTTAAAATGTAAAATGTTAAAACGTAGTACAGTAGGGTCTGTTTGTGTTGTTGTGGATGTGTGCAGCCGTTGTGCGTAGTAGTGGCGATGGTTGAGACGTGGAGCATGTGACGTCCACCGTCATATTCTCCAATCTATGCCTTCGTCTTCCTAGAAGTAGCTTTCCTTCATGTTTCCACACCAAAACCTCGTAAGTATTTCTCGCCTTCCCTCATACGGTCTACGTGCCCTGCCACTCTCCTTCACCGTAACATCAGCCGCGCCGTGGAGAGGCCTGAGACCGATACGTCAGATTGGTGCTCAGCGCTGTTATGTTGCTTGTGACGTCACTGGTGGGCTGTTTCTGACGCAACGATCAGCTGACAGCTGGCCCAGTCAGCTGATCGCCGCTGTCGTCCTGTTGCACCGTTCAGACAGCTCAGTCGGTAAAGTGGCTAGGCTGCCCACCCGGCTACAGTTCTGACCTGTGATAGAGCTTTGCTTTGCCATGAAGGCTCCCAGGCTTCGCCCGCTTGTCCTGCTAACAGTAGTATTAAGATGACGAGTATGGAGCATTGGTAGAATGGTACTGGCAAGGCAAAAGAGAGCCCGTGGCTGTGCCACGTTAGCTGCCTAGACCAGCGGGAGGTTTGATTCCCGTATTGTGTCGTCCTAACAGAAATGCTTCCTGCTTCTTGTGTCCTGTTTCCTGTCGCAGACTAAGTGGAGAACACTCGAAGATATTCCGAAGCTAATTCCGCACTCTTACCAATATGTACGGTAGCCACAGCTGTTAAAGCGATGACCACGTATTGCGGTACAGTTTTGAATCCCCTCTACCAATCTCTTCCACAGCTGTTCTACTCCACGGGGTTTTCGGTATCTTTGAGTGTGTAGAATCTACTGATGAATTGGCAGGGACGTGGAAGGGAGCGATCTTGGTGTGATTTGGGTTATTATTCAGAACTTGTCCGGAGTGGCAGTACGTAACTGTGGACAGCCGGACATGGCACAGAGGCATACAGGAGATTGCTGTGTGGGTTTGAACAGCAGAGAGGCGTTACGTTTGTCCCTGAGCTAATGCAGCGTACGTTTGGTTGTCTGTTCGAGACGTGGCCCACCACAGACGGCGGAAAAAAATGGTTTCTGTCTTAAGGATCGATGCCCTGTGGGACAGTGAACTGTGCAAACCTCAAATCCCGCAATTTCGTCTGTCGTTTCCTTTATCCCTTTCGTATGTGCATCGCTCCGCCCGCCCTTACCTTACCTTATTCCACTTCACATAAATACAGTGCCTTCACCCCTATTTTTACGTTCACTCGTCCCTTTCGTACATCTGTATCTTTCCCTCGTTTCAGCCGTGTTCCTGTAACATCAGATCTGTTTCTTCGCCCGACGTACTCGTATTCTCCGTACCCCAGTATCGGCGCGTTCCCTTTCCTCCACCATGACAAAGACTGACCCTTATTTATGACGTGGATAATTATTGCATGGCTGACTATGTACGTATGTGTAAGCAACTTGAACTTAAGTATAAAAGAGCTGACCTTGTCCGCCTGAAGGGTCCAGAGGATGCCAAACAAAACGAACGTCGCAGTACGATTGCTACAGCCGTCATTGTGCAGCTTTGGTGTAGCTTTGGTCTGCAAATTATGATGGCGGCTGCTGTTCTCCTTGGCAACAAATTGCGGGTAGTTTTCACTGCATTACGTCAGCCAGACATTCATTTTGCTGCTTGTCCTCTTCAGTATCTTGCGTGATGTAATCCAATGTCAAGTGACGAAATGCGGCACATGAACTCATTATTTGCCAGCCGAAGTCGGCTTTCTTTTCAGCCGAAATAAATGTTGAATTGCAACACAGATTGTAATAGTGATATCTGTGTAGACACGGAACGGAACGAAACGGAACAATGGCACTACTGTAAGGTGGTTTGTGAAACAGCACATGTTTCACTCGCACTACGTGGAAGCTAATGCTGTTCCCGTAACTGTGTACAGCCCAGTTGTCACTATAGGTACCGCCAGTATAACATTCACAATCCTACGTTCTGCCCACACAGTGTATTTATGTGTTTTGTGTGGTTCTGGGAACAAACAGCGATTATTTCCCTACACAGCATTAACTGACTGGTTTGTGTTACAGAGACGGAGAGTGTGTACTGCGCCGTACGAACTGGGTCTGTGTATATACTTACTTACTTACTCCATGGTGCAGAGTCCTTCTTGAGAAGCTAACTGGTTTGCAGCTAGTCAAGAAATTCCCCGCATTTCACGGAACCCGAAGGTTCATTACCGCACTCACAAGC
>Ga0123354_10014752_pt1 | contig 12168 bp, 6 predicted proteins | sample TergutLab28metaG_2_FD_97872 | JGI IMG/M metagenome (GOLD analysis project Ga0123354, IMG submission 97872) | Labiotermes labralis P4 segment gut microbial communities from Petit-Saut dam, French Guiana - Lab288 P4 | ecosystem: Host-associated > Arthropoda: Insects > Digestive system > Gut ... | reverse complement strand
CAAAACGACGGGTCAATGGACGCTGCTCACCGCCGTCGAACAGCCGTTGGCGCTGGTATTGGCTGACATGGAGGCCGCGGGCTTCGAGGTCGATTCGGAGGGCATCCGCGCCTTTCGCAAGACCCTGTCCGCGCGCATCCTGGAGCTCGAGGCGGCGGTGACCGACGCGGTGGGCTATGTGTTCAATCTCAACTCGCCCAAGCAGTTGGCCAAGGCGCTGTTCGAGGATTTGCACGTCCCGCCCAAAAAGAAAACCAAATCCGGTTATTCCACCAACGCCGACGTGCTCGAAGACCTGCGCGCCGAGTGGCCCGTGGTGGACAATCTGCTGGAATACCGGCACGTGGCCAAATTAAAATCCACTTACTGCGACGCGCTGCTCGAGGTCGCTGACGACCACGGGCGCGTGCACACGCGTTTCAACCAGACCGAGACGCGCACGGGGCGCATCTCGTCCACGGAGCCCAACCTCCAGAACATTCCCGTGCGGCAGGAGCTGGGGCGTGAGCTGCGCCGGTATTTCCGCGCCGCGGACGGCTTTACGCTGTGCGACGCGGATTATTCGCAGATCGAGCTGCGGATTTTGGCCGCCATGTCGGGCGACGAAACCATGTGCGCCGCGTTCAACAACGGCGACGACATCCATGCCATCACGGCGTCGCAGGTGTTCGACGTGCCGCTGACGCTGGTGACGCCGCTCATGCGCTCGCGCGCCAAAGCGGTCAATTTCGGCATCGTGTACGGCATCGGCGCGCATTCGCTGTCCGAGGACATCGGCGTGACGCATTTCGAGGCGAAAACCTACATCGACGAATACCTCGAGCACTACGGCGCGGTGGACGCGTTCATGCAGGCGTGCATCGCTGGGGCGAAAAAGGACGGCTACGCCGTCACGCTGTTCGGCCGCCGCCGCCCGCTGCCCGAACTGCGCGCGGGCAACGCTTCCGTTCGCGCGTTCGGCGAGCGCGTGGCGCGCAACATGCCCATCCAGGGCACCGCGGCGGATGTCATCAAGATAGCCATGAACCGCGTGCACGCACGGCTGCGCGAAGAGGGGATGCGCGCGCGGCTGATTTTGCAGGTGCACGACGAGCTCATTGTGGAAGCGCCCGAAGAGGAGGCCGACCGCGCGGCGGCGCTGCTCAAAGAGGAGATGGAAGCCGCGGTGGAGCTGGCGGTGAAGCTGGAAGTGGATGTGCATATCGGGAAGACGTGGTATGACGCGAAAGGCTGAAAATGAGCAGTGAGAAGTGAGTAGTGAGTAGTGAAGCGGGAGGAATGCAAAGGATGATAAAAGAAAATACAGTAAATCATAAAAGCCGTGTGTTTGCAAAACGAATTATCCGGCTTTATCGGTATTTGTGCGATGAGAAAAAAGAATTTGTCATGTCGAAGCAATTGCTGCGTTGCGGTACAAGCATTGGTGCGAATATTACGGAAGCGGAATGCGGGGTCAGTAAAAAAGATTTTTTAGCCAAAATGTATATCGCATTCAAGGAATGCGCGGAAACGGCCTATTGGCTCGACTTGTTGCGAGAGGATTATATCGCTCAGATTGAATACGATTCCATCAGCACCGATTGCGATGAACTGATGCGGATGTTGACCGCCATCACGAAAACCACTCGCTCCTCACTCCTCACTACTCCAAAGGAGCGACGGCATTGAGCAACGTCGGTACACTAAATGAAAAATCCCTGCACGCGGCTTTGAAGCTCTATTTCGAACCCAATCCCGCCAACCACGAGGTGCCTGTGGGCGGCTATGTGGCCGACATCGTGGGCGAGCGCGGCATCATCGAGATCCAGACGGGGAATTTCTGGGGCATTCGGGAAAAGCTCGAGGCTTTTCTGGCGGTGACGGACGTCACGCTGGTGCACCCCGTGCCGCGTGTCAAGTGGATCGTATGGCCGGACGGGACCAGGCGCAAAAGCCCCCAGCGCGGCACGGTGTATACCGCGTTCGACGAACTTATCCACATCAAGCCGCTGCTCAGCAACGAGCGGCTGCATGTGTGCGTGGTGCTGGCGGACATGGAAGAGCGCCGCGAGCGCACGCGCGCCACAAGGCGCGGGTCAGTGCGCGTGGACAGGACTATCAAAGAAATCGCCGACATCGTCTACATCGACGATTGGCGCGATCTGGTGCCCGCGGAGCTTTCCGAACCGTTTACCAGCAAAAATTTTGCCGCGGCAGCCCACATCCCGGTGCCCGCGGCGCAGACGGCGCTGGGCGCGCTGTACGCGGCGGGCGCGGTGCGCCGGGAGGGCAAAACGGGCAACGCATATTTGTATGTCAAAAATGAGAAATAATCGTTCGGGCAGTTTTTCCGACAGATTTTTGAAAAACGTCAAAAAACTTTGAAAAAACAGTGGAAAAATCGGGTTGTTTCCTGTAAAATAAAAGCGATTTAACTGTGCCGTTTGGCACAGAACTGTGAACAACGATTTTTTAGAACGGAAATTACGCCGTCATGCACATCGGCAATCTTTCCATCGCCGCCAAAGCGGCGCTGGCCCCCATGGCCGGCGTGGCCGACGCGGCCTTTCGGCGTGTATGCGTGGAGCATGGCGCCGGCTATGTGGTGGGCGAGATGGTCAGCGCCAAGGGATTGTGTCAGGGCGACCCCAAAAGCCGCGCGCTGCTGCGCGTGCACACATGGGAACGTCCCGCGGCAGTGCAGCTGTTCGGCAATAAGCCCGCCGTGATGGCCGAGGCGGCACGGAGCGTGATAGAAGAAGCGCGGGGCGGAGCGGGCGCAGAGGCAGATACGGCAGCCGATAGGGGATACGACGCGGGCCCGGGCGACGCGGTGCCGCCTGCGGCATGCGTGCCGGCCGCCATCGATATCAATATGGGCTGCCCGGTGCCCAAAATCGTATCGGGCGGCGCGGGCAGCGCGCTCATGCGCTCCCCCGCGTTATGTGAGCAGATCGTGCGCGCCGTGCGGTGTACACTAGACGCCGCGGGCGCGAAAGAGGTGCCCGTGACGGTGAAGATCCGCAAAGGCTATTCCCCTCGTGAAGTCAACGCCGTCGAGGTCGCGCGCGCGTGCGAGGCCGGGGGCGCGGCGGCGGTAGCCGTACACGGGCGCACCCGCGACCAGATGTACGCGCCGCCTGTCGACTGGGACTGCATCGCCGCGGTCAAGCGGGCGGTGGGCATCCCGGTCATCGGCAACGGCGACGTGGACAGCGCCGCGGCCGCGGCCGCGCTGTATGAGCGTTCCGGCTGCGACCTCGTCATGGCCGGGCGTGGGGCATTGGGGCGGCCGTGGCTTTTCGCCGAGATAGAGGCGTGGCTTACGCACGGGGTAATGTTGCCACCCCCGCCGCTGAGTAAACGGCTGGCCGTGCTGCTGCGGCAGGCGGAATACGCTATTGAGGACAAAGGCGAGCGCGTGGCGCTGCTCGAGATGCGCAAGCACGCGGGCTGGTATATGCGCGGCCTGCCCGGCGCGGCCGCGCTGCGCGCGCGGGCGAGCGGACTTTGCACGTGGGACGATCTGCGGGCGCTGTGCGATGAGACGATGCGGGCGGACACTGGGGCACGCTGATGCGCGTATGCTTTTTCGTAAATACCCCAACGTTGAAAGGGGATTGTATGAAAAAGTTTGTGCAGGATGCGCTGCCGCTGGACGTATAGGCACGGGCTGGGGCACGGGGCTGACCGGCACGGGGCTTTCTGCCGCACCGGCAACGCACACGGATGTATGGAACACGGTGCAGCACTCCGGTCGAATATGATTGCGCGAAAATGTGATGATGACGTCGGTCAACACGATTCATATGATCTTCGCCGCGGCAGCGGCGGAGAAGATGGGGATACATAAGTAGGGCGGAATAAGCAGTGAACGTAAGTAAAATTTGGGATTCTGCGCTTGTGCGGCATGAATTCTATTATCGAATTTGTCCCTCCCCGGGACAGGGCTCAGACTTTTTGCCACGGCGCAAAAGAGTCCGGCGTCAAGCCTGCGGGTTTGACGGACGAAAAAAGCCGTTTAGGCGGGGGACCAGAGGTCAGCCCGTAAGAGCCGCCCGTAAACAATGCGACGGCTTTCGGCGGCTCTTTGAGTTTTGAAGCAAAGCTCCAAAACTCCCAAGCTTGTTTATGCGACGGTTTATGGCGACCCCGTAGAGTTTGGAGCAAGCCCCAAACTCCGCACTTTAGAAGACCACCCCCACCAAGCTATATTATCCGGAGACGCCATTAAAATTAACAAGAAGCACAAGGTGTTGCACTGCGCTGGCATAGCTTTCTGTGGCTAGACATCCGCTCTTGATATGTGGGGGGTGTAGAAACCCATAATTTTGCTCAAACTCCAGCCAACATAGCGTATCCGGTTGGCACACACTACCGCAAAAATCGGCGCACTGGGTACGCTGTATACGGACACTTTCTCTAAAAACACAGCACCTGCTTCCCGGTTAGTTTCCAAGACAAGCCCGCTACTCTTGTGGTGGAGGGTGGTTGTCAGGAGGGGCGACGGAGCCCCTCCTGACCGGCCTTTTTCGTCCAGAACTTTTTGCGCCGCGGCAAAAAGTTCTGGTTCCGTCGCGAACAGCGACAAACTCTTGATAGAACTCGTGCGGAACAAATCGCAGAATCAAATCTTTACATAATCATCTCAACACAAAGGAGCGCCTCCATGTTTCAACTGCGCTGGATCTGGCGCTATATGGACAAAAGCTGCCACGTGCGGTTCGTGTTCGGCATGATTTTGTCGGGCGTGACCAGCGGGCTGCTGCTGGTCAACCCGTTTTTGTCCTCGCTGCTCATCAACACGGTTATCGTCGGCCAGAACACGGCGCCGCTGCTGCCGCTGCTTGGGCTGATGATGGGTGTGACGGTGACGCGCCTCGGCCTGCGGTATACCATGATCCTGCTGCTGGAAACTGCGTCGCAGAACGCGCTCTTTAACCTGCGCTGCCGGCTGTATCGGGGCATGGAATACCAGGAGATGCGGTTTTTTGACCGTTACCGCACCGGCGACCTGATGACGCGCCTGTCCGCCGACCTCGACTGGTGCCGGCACTTTCTCGCGTATCTGTCGTTCAACGTGGTGGACACGGTGGTCATGTTCGTGTCCACGCTGACGTTTTTCCTGTTCATCCAGTGGGAACTTGCGCTGATTCTGACAGCTATCACGCCGATCCTCATGCTGGTGACGCGGCGGTACGCTTCTAAAGTCAATCCGCAGTTTGTGGACATGCGCGCGCGCTTCGCGAAGTTGAACAGCGCGGCGCAGGAGAACATCGCGGGCAACCGTGCGGTCAAGGCGTTCGCGCGCGAGCCATACGAGAATGAGCGCTTCGATGAGAAAAATCACGCGTTCCTGGAGTCCAATCTGCGCATCAACCGCACGTGGATGACTTTTTTTCCTTTTCTCGAATCCATGGCCGGGCTGATGACCATCATTACGATTTTCATCGGCGGGCTGTTCATCATGCTCGGCCGGCTGGATGCGGGCGGGCTGTTCATCTTCACCTCCCTCACCTGGGCGCTGGCCACCCCCATGCGCAACCTGGGGCCACTGCTCAACGACCTGCAGCGCTTTTTCACCAGCGCAGATAAAATCATCGAGGTATTCTACGCCCGCCCGCTTATCGCCGACAGGCCCGACGCGGCCGCACCGGGGGCGGCGGGCAAAGCGAACGGGAATGCGGCAGATACAGACGCTGAGGACAAAGCGGACGCTTCCGTCATTCGCGGCGCGGTTGTCTTCGACCACGTCTCCTTTTCCCACGGCAAGACCGGCATCCTGCACGACGTTTCTTTCACCGTGCCGCCCGGCAAAACGCTGGCCGTCATGGGGCCGACGGGCGGCGGCAAGACCACGCTCATCCAGCTGCTCGCGCGGTTTTACGACACGGAGGAAGGCGCGGTGTCCTTAGACGGCGTCAACGTGCGCGACTGGCCACTGCACGCGCTGCGGCACGCGGTGGGCTGCGCGACGCAGGATGTGTTTTTGTTCTCCGACACCGTCGAAGGCAACATCGCCTATGGCGATCTCACCATGAGCGAAGAGGACGTGCACGATTTCGCGCGCCGCGCGGCGGCGGCGGAGTTCATCGAACACATGCCGCAGGGGTACGACACCATCGTGGGCGAGCGCGGCGTGGGGCTGTCCGGCGGGCAAAAGCAGCGCCTCGCTTTGGCGCGCGCGCTGGCCATCCGCCCGACGGTGCTCGTACTCGACGACACGACCTCGGCACTGGATATGGAGACCGAGGTGGAGATTCAAAAGCAGCTGCACGAGCTGCCCTTTGTCTGCACAAAGATCATTATCGCCGGGCGCGTATCCTCCGCCAAAGACGCGGATGAGATCCTCATCCTCGACAGCGGGCGTATCACAGAGCGCGGCACACACCGAGAGCTGCTTGCCGCACGCGGATACTATTACGAGACCTATCTGCTGCAGAATGCGTCCTTTATTCCGCCTGAAAGTTCGCCATAATTGTGGTGAATTTTTTCGCCTGTCAAGGCGAAAGACCGCGGGAATACGCCCGTATTTCAAGGGCTTTCAACGCAGATAGACGGAAAAAGGCGCCATAAGTATGGCGGAGTTTTGGGCGGAATAAAGGACGAAAGGGGTGGACGCGCTTGGCTCGCAATAAATTCGACATCGACGAAGAGCTGGAAAGCCCGTTCGACATCCGCCACTTAAAACGCGCCGGCAAGTACATCGGCAAACATAAGGGCGCGATGATCCTCGCGTTTTTGTGCAGCAGCACCGCGAGCGTGCTCGCGCTGTTCGGCCCGAAGATTTTGCAGTGGACGCTGGACGACGCCGTGCCCAACAAAAATTTTCGGCTGCTGTTTTTGTACGCGGGCGCTTATCTCGTCATGGTGCTCATCGGCGTGGTGTTCGCCACCATCCGCTCGCGCGTCATGGCGCGCGTGGGGCAGGAAATTGTCTACGAGCTGCGGCGCGACGTGTTCGCGCATCTGCAAAAGCTGCCCTTCTCCTACTACGACAGCCGCCCCCACGGCAAGATTCTCGTGCGCGTCATCAACTACGTCGGCTCGGTATCCGACATGCTATCCAACGGTATCATCAACATCTTTTTGCAGATAACGACGCTCATCTTCATTGCGGTGTTCATGTTTATGACCAATGTGCGGCTGGCTTTGATTGTGGTGGCGGGGCTGCCCGTGTTTGTGGGTATGATCCTGTTCCTCAAGCCCAAGCAGCGGCGATGCTGGCAGGACGTGTCCAACAAGACCGCCAACTATAACGCCTACCTCGCCGAGAGCATCGACGGCGTGCGCGTCAGCCAGCTGTTCGACCGGCAGGAGGAGAACATCAAGGTGATGACGCGGCTGGCCACGGCCTGCCGCCGCGTGTGGATGCGCACCATGTGGATCGTCAACACCGTGTGGGTCAGCTCGGAGCTCATCACGCAGATTGTGTTTTCCTTCCTCTATGTCGCGGGCGCGTACTGGCTGTCCGGCGGCATCGTGCAGTTCGGCGTCATCATGGCCATGGGGCTGTATGTGTCGCAGTTCTGGCAGCCCATCACGGCGCTGGCCAACATTTATAACACGTTCATCAACAACATCGCTTACCTCGAGCGCATTTTCGAGTTGCTCGACGAGCCGGTGACCGTGGACGACGCGCCGGACGCGTACGAGCTGCCGCCGATTAAAGGCGCGGTGGAATTCCGCGACGTGACATTCGGCTACGAGCCGGACACGCCGGTGCTCGAGCACTTTGAATTATCGGTGCACCCGGGCGAGAACATCGCGCTGGTCGGCCCCACGGGCGCGGGCAAGACCACGGTGGTCAACCTGCTGTGTCGGTTCTACGACGTGCAGAGCGGTGCCATCGTGCTGGACGGCGAGCACGACATCGCGAAAGTGACACTCGCCTCCTTGCGCGCGCAGATGGGCATCATGCTGCAGGACAGTGTCATCTTCAGCGGCACCATAAGGGACAATATCCGCTACGGGCGGCTGGACGCGACCGACGAGGAAATTGAAGCGGCGGCGCGCGCCGTGTACGCGCACGAATTCATCCGTGACATGGAGCACGGCTACGACACCGAACTCGGTGAGCGCGGCGGGCGGCTGTCCGCGGGGCAGCGGCAGCTCATCTCGTTCGCCCGCACGCTGCTGGCCGACCCGAAGATCCTCATTCTCGACGAGGCGACCTCGTCCATCGACACGAAAACCGAGCGCCTGCTCCAGCAGGGCATCGCCGCGCTGCTCAAGGGGCGCACCTCGTTCATCATCGCGCACCGGCTGTCCACCATCCGCCACTGCGACCGAATTTTGTACATCGGCAACAAGCGGATTGAGGAGGCGGGCAGTCACGAGGAATTGATAGACCGCCACGGGCTGTATTATCAACTATATACCGCGCAGCGGGAAGCCACAGAGGGATAATCAGTGAGTTGTTAGTGGTGAGTAGCGGCTTTATCGAGTGCTATAAAAATCCCATGACCCCTTTCCTTCATTACTCATTATTCATTTCTCCTTTTTACATTTCCCCCTTTATTTGCCTCCCCCTCTTTCTTATGTTATACTGAACAAAATTCTATCACTTAGGAGCGTCCTTATGTTATCCGACATCGACATCGCCCAAAGCGTAACCCCCGCGCCTATTCTCGGCATCGCCGCGCGGTTAGGGCTGTCCGCCGACGACTGCGTGCCGTTTGGATCCGACAAGGCCAAAGTGCGCTTAAACGTGCTGGAGCGTTTAAAGGACAAGCCCGACGGTAAGCTCGTGCTGGTCACGGCCATCAACCCCACGCCTGCGGGCGAGGGCAAGACGACCACGACGGTGGGACTCGGCGACGCGCTGCGCCGTCGCGGGAAAAACGCCGTACTGGCGCTGCGGGAGCCGTCACTCGGTCCCGTGTTCGGCGTCAAGGGCGGCGCGGCGGGCGGCGGGTATGCCCAGGTCATCCCCATGGAGGACATCAACCTGCACTTCACCGGCGACCTGCACGCCGTGACAGCGGCCAACAACCTGCTGGCCGCGCTGCTCGACAACCATATCCAGCAGGGCAACGCGCTCCAGATCGACACACGACGCATCACGTGGAAGCGCTGCATGGACATGAACGATCGGCAGCTGCGGCAGCTCACGGACGGCCTGGGCGGCAAGGCAAACGGCGTGCCGCGCGAGGACGGCTTCGACATCACGGCCGCGTCCGAGGTGATGGCGGTGCTGTGCCTGGCCGACGGCGTTGAGGATTTGAAAGCCCGCCTGTCGTGCATTGTGGTGGGGTATAATACAGACGATCAGCCCGTGACCACCGGACAGCTGAAAGCCGCGGGCGCCATGGCCGCGCTGCTTAAAGACGCGCTGCTGCCCAACCTCGTGCAGACGCTGGAGCAGACGCCCGCGTTCGTGCACGGCGGGCCCTTTGCCAACATCGCGCACGGCTGCAACAGCCTTTTAGCCACGCGACTGGCGCTCAAATGCGGCGACATCGCGATCACCGAGGCGGGTTTCGGCGCGGATCTGGGCGCGGAGAAATTCCTTGATATCAAGTGCTGCGCCCGCGGGGCCGCTGGGGCACTGTGCCCCGACGCCGTGGTCATCGTGGCCACGGTGCGCGCGCTGAAACTGCACGGCGGCGCGGCTAAAAACGCGCTGGGGGAAGAAAATCTGGACGCCCTGCAAAAGGGGCTCGGCAATCTGCAAAAACACGTGGAAAATATCACGCGGGTATTCGGTCTGCCTGCCGTGGTGGCGGTCAACCGCTTCCCCACCGACACGCCCACGGAACTGGATATGCTGCAAAAGGCGTGCGAGGACATGGGCGTGCGCGCGGCGCTGTCCGAGGTGTGGGCCAAGGGCGGCGAAGGGGGACTTGCGCTCGCCGACGCAGTGCTGGAGCTGTGCGGCGAGGCGAACGGCGGGGGCGGGGACGCATCCGACGCACACCGCGCCTTTACCCCCCTCTATGACGGCGCTCTGCCCCTCAAAGAGAAAATTGACCGTATTGTCCGCCGCATTTACGGCGGGGACGGCGTGAATTTCGCGCCAGCGGCGGCCAAAGAGCTCGACCGCCTGACGGCGCTCGGGTACGGCGCGCTGCCCGTGTGCATGGCCAAAACGCAGTATTCCCTGTCCGACGACCCCACGCTGCTCGGCCGCCCCGCGGGCTTCACCGTGGCAGTGCGCGGCGTCAAACTCGCGGCGGGGGCGGGCTTTGTGGTCGCCCTGACGGGCGACGTCATGACCATGCCCGGGCTGCCCAAAACCCCGGCGGCCGAGGGGATTGATTTGGACGCCGCGGGGCGCGTCACGGGGCTGTTTTAAAGACAGATTTCAGACAGCAGACGGATAGATGGCAGATAGGGGAGACGGCAGCCATCGGATTCTCCTTTTCAAGGGCAGCCGCAAAGGCAGTCGACAGATTTCAGACAGCAGACAGCGAAAACAGCGACAGGCAACTGCGGATTTTCAAGCCGCAGAATTTCAGACGGCAGACAGCAGACGGCGGATACGGGAGACGGCTGTAACAAGTCACTTTTCCCCACAAATCTATTGACGTGGGCGGCGATTCATATTATGATAGCTAAAGCCATAGAATAGCGTTCTATAGTTTCCTAGTGCTGTTCGGATTCTCTGCACAGACATACATGCACATATAAACGCACATTAAGGAGGAAAACAATCATGTTTTGTCCACACTGCGGCGCGCAAAACGAGGGGAACGGCGGCTTCTGCGCCGCCTGCGGCAAGCCCCTGACCGCCGCCCAGCCCGCGGGCCCTGCTGCTCCGGCGGCAGCCCCGGTTCAGCCCACTATGCCAGCGCAGTCCGAGACTCCAGCACAGGCTCCGGTCTACGGTACGCCGGCACAGGCCCCTATGCCCGCGGCGCCTGCTCCTACGGCCTCCATTTACGGTGCTCCCGCACAGCCCGAGGATCCGGCACAGACCCCCGTTTACGGCACCCCGGCTCCCGCTGCGAACCCCATGTTTGGTGCGCCCGCCCCGGCTTATGGCGCCCCCGAAGTCCCGGCAGCTCCAGCCCCGGGCAAAAAATCCAAAAAGCCGCTGGCTATCGGGATTGCCGCGCTGGCGGTCGTCCTCGTGGTCGTGCTGGTGCTCACGCTGCTGCTGTCTGGCGGCGGCAGCGGCGCGATGCGCAAGCATAGCCTCTTCACGTTCACCAATTCCGAAGGCACATATGTCTCCTTTGACGGCAAAAAGGCCGTCAAGCTCCTGGATACCGTCGATGCCGGCACCGTCCAGCCCAACATTCAGCAGACCGCTATCCTTTACGGCGACACCGACGGCGCCATCTACTACATGGCGTCCAATGGCAAGGCCGTCAAGGTCAGCAACGATGCTACGTGGCTGTACGGCAGCGACGACGACAAGGTGCTGCTGTATAAAAACAGCGACGATGCGTACTACAGTGTGGCGGCCGGCGCTACGGGCGGCAAGCAGATAGTGGCGAACGCCGACCAGATGGAGATGTCGGGCAACGGCAAGCATTTTGCCTGGACCGTGGATGACGGGCTGTACATCGACAAAACCAAGATGGCCAATCTGGACGCGACGAACATTTCCATTGAGTGCCTGTCCAACAGCGGCAAACTGGTGTACTATTACAGCGCCGACAAAGACGCTTTCTACGTCAAAAACGGCACCCGCGATCCGGTTAAGCTGACCAACGGCGACTTGAGCCAGGATGATACGATGTTCTTCAACGCCGACAGCTCCCAGGTGCTGTACGTCAAAGACGACGGGTATACCTATCTTTCCACCAATGGCGGCGACCCTGTGAAGATCCTGGGCAAGGCGGTCTCTCAGATTGCGACCAGCAACTGGCAGCTGCAGTACGTATCCTCGTTTAAAAACGCACTCATTGTGACGACCGATTACGGACTGTACCGCCTCAACGGCACCAAAGATCCCAACAAGCTGGCTTCCAACTTGAGCGGTCTGGCGGTTTCGCAGGACGGCAGAACCGGTGTGGTCGGCCACGACAGCAAATTGTATTATGTGACCAATCTGAATGCCAGCATCAATTTTGATACCCCGATAGGCGGCACGGGGACCACCATTTCCACATTCCGGTACGGCGCCAACATGAAAGAATTCTATTTCCTGGACAGCGACGACAACCTGTGCTACGCGGCCGGCAACGGCAAATCAAAAACGGTGGCTTCCGATGTGACCAGTATCGCCAGCGGGCCGCT
>Ga0123354_10014751_pt1 | contig 12168 bp, 7 predicted proteins | sample TergutLab28metaG_2_FD_97872 | JGI IMG/M metagenome (GOLD analysis project Ga0123354, IMG submission 97872) | Labiotermes labralis P4 segment gut microbial communities from Petit-Saut dam, French Guiana - Lab288 P4 | ecosystem: Host-associated > Arthropoda: Insects > Digestive system > Gut ... | reverse complement strand
GGGGGTGGGATTGGAGTATGTTATCTGATCTTGCGATGCGATCACCTCTTCGAGGGTTTGGGCCGAGATCGAGCTCACCCCCGTCACTCCGCTGCCGCAGGCTATGGTTTGGGGCTGAGGTGAAAGGCTCAGTATCAACCTTTTGTGCTGAACCCCCTGAATATCATAGCCCCACAGCAGGGACATGGTAACATTTGTGCCGCTCGCATTGAAGGTCGTGCTCGGCGCGCCGGCAAACGACAGCCTTTGGATGGACGCGGCGCCGTCGAGCGCTTCGCCCAACATCCTAAAGCCGTAGCCCGAAGCGCTCATCTCCAACGATTTGATCGCCACGGTCTGGGTGCTGCCATACGATATGGGGATTTGGTCGTCATCGCGGTAGATCAGGGCGATCTCCTTTTCAGAAGATATGTTGTGGTGGCAAACGAATTCGACCTGCGGGATGAGCAATATCTCGGCCGTGTAGAAGACCGTGTGCAACGCCATGATCCACTGTCCGATATATATGTTATTAGCCGCCAGAATGTTGTATTCGGTGAACCATATCTTCTTCCCGGGCAGGGTGGAGTTGATGTAGTCTACATTCTGGTTGAGAAGCGTTTGCGTATAATAAAACGACTGGGCGGGAGCGGTGCAACTCTTGCTGCTCGAATAGAGGTGGATGATGGCCGCGTCGGCGTCGAGACCGGCATTCATCAGGGTCTGGTTCCATGTTACCGTGCGGGTGTGCGCCATCCAACCCGCGTTGGGGCCGTCGTAGTTGGCTGCGTTCCAGGCGATCTTGATGTTGGGGAACACCGCGCGAATCGCCGTTATCCACGCCCGGCAGTCGTCGGCATAAGCCTGCGGGGAGGGAAAGATGGTGGTGTAGTAGCCGGGGGTCTTTGTCTGGAAGCTGCCGTCGGGGCCGTAAGTGAGGTAGAACTCGTTACCAAGCTCCGCATATTCGACCGGCATGCCAAGGGCTTGCGCCGCCTTTAGCATGTTGATCTGATCCTGGACGTTGTCGGTCAGCTGATTGAGCATGAAGATCGGGATGGCGCCCGGCGAGCAGCCGAGCGCGCGCTGGAGGTCTTCGAGCCTGTACTGGTTGATGCCCTGGGTAACGTTCATGGCCGCGGTGGGTATGGGTATGGCGGCGGCCGGGGGGGCCGGGTCGCGCATGTTTTGCGGCATAAGCCCTTTCCATTTTGCCGGATTACTTGCATTTACCGGAGCACTCCAATTCCAGTAGTTGCCTACGTTGCCACCCGGATAACGCAGGTTTTTAGCGTGCAGGGTGGTTATCTGGTTGAGGAAAGTCTGGTCGCTCCACGATGGGCCGCCACGGGTTGCCGTGTTGATACCCAGCGCATTGGCCATGAGCTGTTTGACGCTGCCGGACGCGGAAACCTTTATCGCATTATTGGTCGAGTTGTTGGTCGTATCGCTGCTGTTATTATTGCCGTTGCCGTTATCCTGGCCCGTGCCCGGATTGGATTTGGGCGCGGGATTGGATGGTTTGCCGCCGCACGAAGCCATGAGCAACGCGGCCGACAACATTATAAGTTTACCCGCAATTTTCATGGCTAACTAATATGTTATAAGGTTCATCGAGCAGGCCGGCACCGTCACGTTGCCGTTCATGTCGGCCACGGGATTGGAATATGTGATCTGCTTTTCGGAGGTTATCACAAGGGCGAGCGAGGGGGCCGAGGCCGAGCGCACGGAGCTGACACCCGCACCGCAAGCTATCGTTACCGGCACGTTCGAGAGGTTCAATATCAGTTTTTCGGATTTGGCCGCTTGGATAGCGTAGCCCCATACCAAAGGCATCGTGGTGTCCTCGACCTTCATGGTCGGCGCATCCGGGAAATTAAGGGCCTGGAGCGAGCGGGCCCCGACCATAGCATCGCCGAGCATGCGGTAGCCGTAGCCCGAGGCGCTCATCTCCAGAGGTTGCACCTCGACCGTCTGGTCGCCGCCACGTTTGACCGGCACGGCATCTTTTGCGTTGAATATAAGGGCAATGGGGGTTTCGGCGGTGAGGTTGTGGTAGCAGACGAAATCGCCTTGGGGAATGAGCATCATCTCGCACGTCTGGAATATCGTGTGCAGGGCCATCATCCACGAACAGGGATAGCGGTTGCGGTCGGACTTGATGTTGAACTCCGTGAACCAGATAGGCATACCCGGCAAACTTTCATTGATCCAGGTTACATTTTCGTCGATCCGTTTCTTGGTATAGTAAAAACTTTGCGCGGGATCGTCGGCCTTCGAATTGTCGGTGTAGATATGGATTATGGCGGCGTCGGCCCCGGCATTGGCGGCCATCAGCTCGCTGTTCCAACTTTTCGAGCGGGGGTGCGAAAGCCACGGCGAATTGACGCCATCGTAGTTCATAGCGTTGATGGCGAGCTTTATACCGGGGAATTCCTTCCGCAGGGCCTCCATCCACCGTTTGCTTTCGTTGGCATAGTCGGTGGCCGTGGGGAACCGCCTGACATAGTCGCCGGTGGTTTGTGTCTTATAATCACCGCCATGATAGGAGAGGTAATATTCGTTGCCCATCTCGGCGTATTTTACCGCGATGCCGATCTTGCGGGCGTATTTGAGCATCTCGATCTGGTCTTGGAGGTTGTCGGTGAGCATGTTGAGCATGAACACCGCCGTAGCCCCCGGCGAGCGGTCGAGCGCCTTTTTGAAGTCGTCCAGCGTGTAGCGGTTGATCTTTTTAGCCGCTTTGTTTATGGGGACGGGGGTTTTCGGATCGTGCATGTCCTGTTGCATGAGCATACCCGTGCGCCAATCCCAGAAATCGCCTATGGTGCCGCCAGGATAGCGGATGTTCTGCAGGCGCAGGGTGGCTATCTGGTCGAGGAAACGGTGGTCATCCCACGAGGGGCCCTGCCGGCATTGGGTGTTTACCCCCAAAGTCATTGGCGAGAGCTGTCTGGCCGCGCCCGAGGGGACGGGAGTGAGGACGCCCGAAGGAGCGGGAACTGCGCCGTTGCCGGACGTTTGGGCCCGAAGAGTTGAGAAAGCCGTCGATCCCGCCAACAACATGGATACAACAAAAATAATTTTTTTCATTATTGTGAAAGTTATTTTATTTGCCGGATTTAGTGTCAAATTTAGAAATTTTTTTCGTATCTTTGGTAAAATAATTTTCCATATTATTCCAAATACATGACCAATTATGAAAAAAAGCTCAACCGAGGCGCCTTATAAGGCGCCGGAATTGGAAGTTTACGAAGTCGCCACGGAGGCGGGCTTCGCGCAAACGGCAGTCCCGGAGTCCAATCCCGCGGGTTTGCCTTGGGACAGCCTGTTATCTTAACCAGCTAAAAAACAGGACAATGAAAAAGATTATATTGTTGAGCCTTTTGTCGGCCGCCGCAGTGGCGCTGACGGGTTGCGTAAAGGACAAGACCGCTCCCCGTAGCGCGGGGCAGCCTTCGGGGATAACCTCGCTTACATTCAAGGCGCCGAGCCAGGACGACCAAACCCAGAGCTCGACGCGCGTGACCATTGTGCGCGATGCGGGCAATGTTGCGGATCAGGTAACGTGGAGCGCAGGCGACGTGATCTGGATGTGCCAGGTCAATGCGGGCGCCTTCACGGGCCAGAACTTCTCTTTCAAGGAGACCGGGTCGACCACCGACGGTGGCCTTTTCACCCTCGATGAGACGCAGACAGGTTGCACCACGGGCGGGCTGGTCATGGGCGATTATCTGGCCTTCCTGTGCAAAGCCAACGGAGGCGGTGTCAAGTGCGCCGTGCCGCAGGCGGGCGACACGCACCTCTTCTATACGAACCCGACCACCCCTGCCGGCCCGTTCTCTGTCAATCAGAAAGGGACTTCGCTCGACGCGCTGGGACAGAACATCCTTTTGGTGTCGGGCCCCGTAACCATCAGCGGCACGGCGATGCCCGCCATCCAGATGAACCACACCATGTCGGTGGTGGAGTTCCAGGTTTCATCCTCGGGCACGTTCCCCGCTAATTATGTGGTTTTGGGCTTCGGCCCGGCCAACGCCCTCAGCCTGACGACACCCGGCGTGATACTTACCGCCTCGAACACCGGCGTTGCCGGCGATGCGGTGTTTGCCCAGAGTCTGGCAATAAGCACGGACGGGACTATCGACGAAGGCGCCTCGACATGGGGCAACGCCGTCCGCCTATCGGTGTCGGGGTATAGCGGCACGCCCGCTTATTACGGAGTTCCCATTTCGGCCGACGCCGCGAATCCCACACTGCTGCGCACTTTCGCCGTGCAGACGGCCGCTTTCAACGCCGCCCCGCAGGGCACCTATACCATCCAGGTCAACGTAGCCCCATATCTGGCTTACGTGGATGACGCCACCACCCCGTCCAACGCCTCGGCAGACGTACACGCGACCGCCGTTATAAACGCCGCGGGCACGGCCAATCCGGCGATGGCCTTCAATATCGGGCATGTGCGCCCGATCGCGGTGCCCCTCACGGCCCTCGACATAGTGTCTGACGGCAGCACCCATATCACCACCGCCGCCGATTTCTACACATATTTCGGCACCCCCGCGACTGCAGCGGCAAGAGCGGCGACCTACAATCTCGACGCCGACATCGACCTGTCGAGCGTGAACGGCGGCACCTGGGTTGCCAGCACAACCGCTTTCACGGGCGTGCTGCACGGCAACGGCCATACTATAAGCAATATAACTGGCAATAACGCCCTGTTTGGTGTCGGCAACGGAGCCAAGGTGGACGGACTGAATGTAAGCAGTGTTACCCTCGATCTGACCGGTTTGGCGATTAATAATCATGGCGTGTTGTTCGGTTACGGGAATGCGACACCGAATACCGCATCGTCCAATATCACAGTCGATAACTGCTCCCTGTCGAATATCACCATAAAAACCATTGCCGGCATCAATAATATCGGAGCTATCGCGGGCAATATCAACGGCAATTCCACCAGCAGCATCACCAACACCACCGTAGACGGCCTCACCATCACCAAAGGCGATGCAACGGGGAGTAATTATGTCGGAGGCCTGGTAGGTAACGTCAGCGGCACCAGCTCCAATGTGACCATCAGCGGATGCACCGTCAAAAATGCCACGATAGCGGCCAATCAGTATGCCGCCGGAGGTTTTATGGGCTATTTCCAGAATGCGAACAAGATCACCATATCCGGATGCAGCCTTGTAGATTCCAATGTTTCCCTGACCACGACCTCTCAAAGCTCGGGTGCGGGAGGGTTCGTGGGCATGTGCGGTTTAGCCAGCGGCATAAGCATAGCCATGGACATTTCGGATTGCACGGTGAGCGCGTCCACCCCCGGGAAGACCGTTATCACCGGCTTGAGCGGAATGACAATAAATACCACCCCCACGGCCACAGGTGGCGGGGCCGGCGGTATTCTGGGAACTTTCCTCAACAGGAACACCGCTGCCGGTGCGCAGAAGGACGTTACCATCAGCAACTGCACGGTGGGCGCCGGAGTGCAGATAGTCGGCGGCAACGCCAACACTCAGGCGGGCGGTATTTTGGGCACCGACTTCTCGGTGCCGCCTGCGGGTTCGGGCGGCTATATCCTTATAAGCGGATGCACCAACCGTGCCAGCATATTGCAGAATACCGGTGGCGCCAATGCATGGATCGGCGGCATCGCCGGCAGGCTTACCGCGTCGGGCGCCATAGTGGGGTGCGTGAACTACGGGGATGTGCAGCTTACCGTAACGACTGCGAGCCAGGCTTGGGCGGGTGGCATCGTAGGGCGTAACGACGGCTATGCGGCATCGACAACCTCAGGCCCCGCCATCACGTATGGTACTGCCGAGGGGGGTGGCCTTATCACCGGCTGCGCCAACTTCGGATTGGTGCACGGCAACAGCAACAACGGCGGCTATGGCGGCATCGCGGGAGGCAACAGCGGCCTTATCTCGGGCTGTTTCAGCTCCGCTCCATCTTTGTGGTGCTATAATAGTGGCACCGCTACGGATGGCATAAGCGCTGGAAGGACAGGTTATCTGTGCGGCAACAACAAGTGCAATGTCGATATAGCCGGCACGCTCGAATACGATTTCTGGGATGCCAATATCTCCGGGCTCACCAGCGGATGGGGCACGGCTGCGGGCACCGCCGGCACCAACACGGGCAGCGCTGCTTTCGGGGCCAGCTCATGGCCCACCTCCGCGATGAACGGCTGGGGTACCGCCCCGAGCATCAGCTCGCTGGGAACGGCGTGGACTTGGAGTTGCCCGTGGAACGCCGGTTATGACACCAACGGCTACGGGACCGGAGCGGGCGGAGCCACCGTATTCCCGCTGTTCAACGGACTGGCCAGCTGGTAGCAGCCGACACTGTAAAGTCATAGCAAAATGAAGCCCGGGGCGGACGCCCCGGGCTTCATTTTATTTTTCCAACACCACCCTCACCGTTTTCGGGCTGTCGTTGAAAAGCACCGCCCGCGCCGGCCGGTATCCGGGAACGGTAACGGTATATTCGCCGTAAAAGCCGCGCAGGGAGAGCGCCCCGTCCCTATCCGTGTTGCCCTCCACCCGCGTATGCCACTCCTCCTTTATAAGCTTTTTCAGATCGTAATATATCTGGTGGGGCGTGCCGTCGGCGTGCAGCAGCCCGCCGTCCATGCTCTTGCCCCCGATGTTGTCGACATCGTACCAGCGAACCAACTCACGGATATAGGGTTTCGAAAAGGCCAAACGGTAGAAATTTATCTGCCACGCGGCGTTCTCCTCGTCGGTTATCGTCCAGATTTTCTGCGACACTTCGGGCTTGTCCTTGTTGCTGCGCGAGGGGCCGTTGAACTCGGTGATCACCACCGGCTTGCCAAGAGAGCCCAGCAGGTCGAGCGCAGGGCTGATGCCCGCCATTTCGTAAAGGTCGGGACCCGCGTCCTTGCCGCCCTCGGGAAATGGCAGCCCCTGTTGCCAGAAATGGCATTGGGTGCCTATATAATCGAGCTGGCCGCCCATGGCGATCAACTCTTTCCAGTAATTGACCACGGCGATCCACAACGGATTGTTGAGCGAGGGCATCTGCGCCTCGAGGCCTACCAGTTTCTCGTCGGGCATGTATTTGCGCACCAGGTCGAAGACCCTTTTGGCCTGGGCGACATCCTCGAAGCGGGGATAATTGGGCGCCCAAAGCTCGAAACGATCCTTGTCGGCCTGATTTTTGTTCCAGTCGATGCTCGACAGCATCTCGTTGATGATGTCGTACTCGGAGATCTGCCCCCTGTAATGTTCGGCGACAAATTTTATGCGGTCCTCTATCAGCTGCCAACACTGCTCCTGTGTAAGGTCTTTGTGCATGATCCAGCGCGGCTCATGATAAAGCATCGCGTGCATGCGCATGCGCATGTCGTTGGCCTGGGCCCAGGCGATGCTTTTTTGGGCATCGGCGAGGTGCTGGTCGGGCACCTTGTTAAACATGTCTATCACCACTATCTTGTTGAATATTTCTTTGGTGGTGGAGTAAACCTTCTCCCGCAGCTCGGGGCTCATGCCGTAAACCCCGTAGAAATTGGTGCCGAAGTCGAACTGGTGGTTCGCCAAATCCACCGTGACCTGCGCATTTTTGACCGGCGCCCCTTTCTTGTCGACCAGCACGAGGCGGAAATCGCCCTTGCGGTATTTTTCGATATCCGCGGCGGCCTTGCGCATGACTTCCTTGCTGGCGGGAGTGGATGCTCCGTCGAAAAACGGCCTTTGCTGCGTTTGCTGCGCCGAAGCCCCGTATGCCGGCGCGAGCAGGAGAAGCGCGACGATGGTCTGCGCCGCATACAATCTTTTCATAAAATTAATCATTAAATAGTTTATCTTTGCGCTGTAATCACAAAAGTCAATAAATATACCATGAAAAACAAATATACCATTCTTTTTTCGGGCGCGGCACTCTTTGCGCTCCTCTTTTTGGCGGCGTGTTCAAAGGACAACGCCCCCGGCAAGCAATCCACTAACAGCTATCTGATCTCGGCCACACAGGCGGGCGAGGTGCAACCGGCGACCCTGCAAACGCTGCTGGCGGCCGATCCCGGCTACGGCTACGCCAAGTATGCCTCACTACCCAAAACGCACGTTACCCTCTACCGCGTGAGCTACAAGACCCAATATCCCGAGGGCAAAACGATTACTGCCTCGGGCGTCTTCTTCATCCCCGACAACTACAACGCCGCCCTTCCCGCGGTGGTCTACACCCACGGCACGATCGGCAAGGGCGATACCCCTTCGGCGCACCTCAACGCCCCGCTGAACTACACCATGGAGGTGATGCTATGCGCCGTGGCGTGCTCGTCGTTCGGCTGCGCGGTGGTGATGCCCGACTATGTGGGTTACGGCGACAGCCAAAGCATCGTCCACCCCTATATCCACGGGCAGTCGCTGGGGCAGGCTTCGTTCGACATGGTGCAGGCTTTTCGGGAATATGCGGCGAAGGCCGGGCTGCCATTCGACGGACAGCTTCTCATAACCGGCTATTCCGAAGGGGGCTATGCGGCCGTAGCGCTGCAGAAAAAGGTGCAGGAAAGCTCCGGCAGCGGGTTGCATGCGGTGAAGACCGTCGCCGGCTCGGGCCCCTACGACAATGTGGCTTTCGCGCAGGAACTCCTGTCGCAAAACGCCCCGCTCGACCCGACCATGATGGCCACTTACCTCTGGGCTATGTATATGTACAAGACCGACTTCGGCTATTCGAAAAGCTACGCCCAGATATTTTCGGATGCGGACAACGCGCTGCTGCAATCGACCGGTTATAACCTGGCCTATCTCGCTCCCGTAAATCTGACCGCCCTCGACACCAACCCGGCGCAGCTGTTCCGGCCCGAGTTCATCAGCGGGGTGGTCGGCGACACAGGCACCGGCACCGACACAGAGTTTTTGAATATTCTGTCGGAGAATTCCCTGACCGACTTCGCGCCCGCCGACAGCCTCGTCTTAGTGTGCGGCTCGGCCGACAACTTTGTCTACCCCGTCAACACGCTCAACGCCTATAATGCCATGCACGACAAAGGTTGCAAGGTGCAAATGTATGAATTCACGGGCACCGACCACGACACCACCCTGCCCTGCTATCTCGACATTCTGCTCGGGCGGCTCGAAGGGCTGCAATAGAGGCGGGCGCACTGCCGCAGCCAACACAAAGCCCGCCCTGTGAGGGGCGGGCTTTGTCGTGTGATGACCGAGCCGTTTATTTGTTCATCATTACCAGCAACTCTTCGTTGTTGACCGTGTGCTCCATGTGCTTTTTGATCTCCTCCATCGCCTCCACCGAGTTCATCTCGGAGAGGTAGCGGCGCAGGATCCATATCTTTTGCAGCACCTCCTTGCTCAGCAGCAGGTCTTCGCGGCGGGTGCCCGAGGCTATGATGTCCACCGAGGGATAGATGCGTTTGTTGGAGAGCTTGCGGTCGAGCTGGAGCTCCATGTTGCCCGTGCCCTTGAACTCCTCGAAGATCACCTCGTCCATCTTCGACCCGGTCTCGATCAGGGCGGTGGCGATGATCGTCAGCGAGCCCTTCTCCTCGGTGTTGCGCGCCGCGCCGAGGAAACGTTTGGGTTTGTGCAGGGCGTTGGCGTCCACGCCGCCCGAGAGCACTTTGCCGGAGGCGGGCTGCACTGTGTTGTAGGCGCGGGCGAGGCGGGTGATGGAGTCGAGCAGGATCACCACATCGTGGCCGCACTCGGCCATGCGCTTGGCCTTGTCGATCACCATCTCGGCCACCTTAACGTGGCGCGTGGCCTGCTCGTCGAAGGTCGAGGAGATCACCTCGGCGCGCACGTTGCGCGCCATCTCCGTCACCTCCTCGGGGCGCTCGTCAATAAGAAGCACGATCATGTAGACTTCCGGGTGGTTGTCGGATATGGCGTTGGCTATCGATTGCAGGAGCATCGTCTTGCCCGTCTTGGGCTGGGCGACTATCAGCGCGCGCTGCCCCTTGCCGATGGGCGAGAAGAGGTCTACTACGCGGGTGGAGAGGTTGTTATGCCCGTTGCCGGTGAGGTTGAACTTCTCGTTGGGAAACAGCGGCGTGAGGTATTCGAACTGCACCCTGTCGCGGATGTTGTCGGGGGTGAGGCCGTTGATGTAGTCGACCTTTATCAGCGGGAAATATTTCTCGCCCTCCTTCGGGGGGCGGATGGTGCCTTCCACCGTGTCGCCGGGCTTGAGGCCGTAGCTCTTGATCTGCGCGGGCGAGACATATATGTCGTCGGGGGAGTTGAGGTAGTTGTAATCGGCCGAGCGCAGGAAGCCGTAGCCGTCGGGCATCACCTCGAGCACCCCTTCGCCCGTAACCGACCCGATGAAATCCTCAGCCTTGGGCTCGGCGAGGTGCTCCTTTTGGTGTTTACCCCCCTGGGCGTGCTGCTGTTTGAAGTTTTTCCCGGCGTTTGCGTTTGCATTTGGCGCCCCGTCCCCCGGTTCCGCGCCCTCTTCCGTTCCCTGTTCCGGTCCGCTTACCGTTTCGGACATAGGATTGCCGACCGCTTCTGCAAAAAGGTTGTCGACAGCCTCGGCCTGCGCCTCAGCCTCGAACGATGGCAAATTGTTGTCGTCTATCGCGATCTCCGGAAGCGGCTCTTCCGCCACTGCGGGGCGGGCGTTTTGCTGTCGATTTTGGCCTTGTGGTTGGCTTTGATCGCGGTTTTGGTTTTGGTCGAATTTGCGGGGGCGGCCACGACGGCCGTGGCGCTCCTGCTGTGCCTGGGCAGTGGCCACGGGCGGCAGTTCCTGCTGCGGCGGCGCGGGCGCTTCCAATGAAAAACTCACTTCGGCCGATGACGATGTCGCGGCGGCCATTGACGCAGGTGCAGCCTGTGTGGGAGCCTCGGTGTGGGGTGCGCCGACAGGCCCTGTCCATGGCGAACCGGCAAAAGTAGCGGATGCTTCGGGGCGGTTGTGTACAACAAGATTATTTACGCTGTCATTGCCATTTCCGTTGTTGCCGCCGACCTTGACATAGCCGATCTTGGGCCTGCGCCCACGGCGGCCATGCTGGTGGTCGCCCACATTTTGCATGGCAACACCGGCACCTGCGGAACCTCCGGCGGCCCCGGCAACATCCCTCGCCCCGGAACCCGGCGCGGGGGCGGAAGTCAATATTTTGTCGATTATTTCCTGCTTTTTTGTCGGGGCCTTGATGCCCAATGCCTTGGCAATTTCTTTCAATTCATTGAGAGATTTGCTCTCCAATGCTTTTGCATCCTGCATAAAAACTTGATAAAGTGTGATTTGTCGCCACGCCGGAACCGGCAGCTTTGATTTTGGTGCCACAAAGATATGTAAAAAAACGAAGCGGAACTACTTGCCCGCCAAATTTTTCAAAACTTTCTCGAGATCTTCGGGGGTGTCGATGGCCACCGTCTCGCTTTGCACCTGCGCGGCGCGGATCGCATAGCCGTTCTCCAGCCAGCGCAGCTGTTCGAGCGACTCGGCCTTTTCGAGCGCGCCGACGGGCAGCGCAACGAGCTCCCGCAACACCTCCGAACGGTAGGCGTAAAGCCCTATATGTTTTAAATAGTTATGTTTAGCCTGCCACTCCCGTGGCTCCACGCCGCGCAAAAACGGGATCGCCGTGCGGCTGAACATCAGCGCCTGCCCGCCGCGCCCGAGCACGACCTTGGGGCTGTTGGGGTTGAAAATATCCTCCGCGGGGGCGAACGCCTTGACCAGCGTGCCGATCTGCGTAGAGGGGTCGTCGAAAAGAGCTTGGATCGCGATCAGATGCTCGTCGGCCACGAAAGGTTCGTCGCCCTGCACGTTCACCACCACGTCGAAATGCTCGCCGGTGACCCGTTCGATGATGCCCAGCGCCTCGCCGATGCGGTCGGTGCCGCTGCGATGCTCCGGGGAGGTCATCACCACGCGTCCGCCGAAAGCCTTGACCGCCCGCTCGATACGCTCGTCGTCGGTAGCCACCCACGTCTGCTCGAAGCGGGCGCTCACGCGGCGGTAGACACGCTCGATCATGGTCATCCCGCCGATGTCGAGGAGCGGTTTTCCTGGAAAGCGCGTCGAAGCGTAACGGGCGGGGATTATGGCGATGAATTTGGGCATGGCGGCACGCAATTTCAATGTTGCACCGCAAAAGTAACTATTATTTCGAATATTACTTCGCGCTTAGCGCTATCTTTGTGTCGTGAACGCCCTTAGTGTGATGAACGCCGTGGAAATATTCGCCGC
>Ga0123354_10014750_pt1 | contig 12169 bp, 8 predicted proteins | sample TergutLab28metaG_2_FD_97872 | JGI IMG/M metagenome (GOLD analysis project Ga0123354, IMG submission 97872) | Labiotermes labralis P4 segment gut microbial communities from Petit-Saut dam, French Guiana - Lab288 P4 | ecosystem: Host-associated > Arthropoda: Insects > Digestive system > Gut ... | reverse complement strand
ATTGAATATTTTAAACATGGTCTATATTCTCCTTTTTTTCTCTTCAAAATGCAGTTTGTTTCATAATTCTAACATATTTGGTTCCTGTATTATTCACATTTTATATACAGGGTGTGCTAAAATAAAAATAATAATTCCGGCTTCAAAAGGTTAAGCTCCTCATTATGTAGTTTTACCCAGTCTCTTGTTTCCTCGTCTCTCTTAGGCCCAAATAATCCCCTCAGCACCATATTCTCCAACCTCCTCAGCCTGCGTTCTTCACTGAATGTGAGCGACCATATTTCACAATCATACAAAACAAAAGACAAAACTACGCTTCTGTTCATCTTAATTTTAAATAGGACACCGGAAGACACAAGATTCTGCATCGAAAGGTACAAACCATTTCCTGAAATTCGTCTACTCTTAATTTTTTCCTGAATAGAATTTTGATCTGTTTAGGTTGTTCCCACATATTTCAAATTGCAAACTCTTTCAAAGAAGCTATCATCAATTTTTACATATTGACTCCGTCCTGCATTCTGACCTAGAGACTTGACCACGTACTTAATTTATCAGCATTGACCATGTACTTGATTTATCACCAATCGCTTTTGAACATTCTCCTTACGAGCGACTAGAAAAGCTTCTGTACTTTTCTCTATAGTTTGTACTCTTTCGCCCAGTATAGCAAAATCATCAGCATTAACTAAAATCTTATGAGTACCTTATAGTTTCAAGCCATCCTATTTTACCTGAACCCTCCTAATGGCGTACCCTAAAGGAAATTTGAAAAGCAATGGTGACAAAGCATCTCCTTTTATTTCCAAACCATTCCTAATAGGAAACATGTCAGACAAATGCTTTCCTAAACGGACAAAGCTATAAGTTTCATTCAGATACATTTTTGTTAACCTTACCAGTCTCATGCGGATACCAGGCTCAATGTGAATATTATACAAGACCTCCCTCCTAACTGAACCACAAATTTTCTTGAAGTCAATAAATTGTTGATGGACTGATTAATTGTATTACCGTTTTTTCTCAAGTATTTGACGAATGAAGAATACATGATCAATAGTTGATTTGTTGCGTCGAAACCCATACTAATTATCCCCTATAAGTTCCTCTGCATAAGGAGGTAACTTTGACACTTGGATGTTCGGAAAACGTTTGTACGTAAGTGACAGAAGTGATATGCCTGTATAATTACTGCATCCTGTTTTATCAAAATTACTCAAGAGAACGGTAACATGATCGACTCCTTCCACTTCACAGGATATTCCTGATTTTCCAAATAGATTTAATAAGTTTAGTGATCTCCGAAAGAAAAGATGTAGCCCCTGCCTTAATCAATTCCGCTTGGATTTGATCAATACCAGTTGATTTGTGTCTTTTCAGTTCTTTAATAGCCAATTGAACTTCAAACACACTCAGCTCATGAAATTCTCTAATATTTATTACATAAGGTAAAACACAAGTCACCATGAAAACGGTCCCCCTATACATCATTTCTGTTATAAAAAATATATAACCTATTATCTAAAACTGAAACGTAACAGAAATACTCAGTAACTTTTAATATGTTCATTATTTTCAACGTACTGTACTTGTCCTTCCAATCCACAGGTTCATGCAGCAACTGGAAGACGCGCTTAATGTCTCTCTGTGTGGTCACTTGCTGATTATGCTCGTCACAATGTGCTTCGCTGCTTTTTCTGTCGTTACGGTACAGTATAAGAACTGTTGTTTGTTGTAACACTAGAAGATACTGACTGATTAAATGTGAGGCTTTGAATTCTGGTAGAGGTGTATCAATATTTTGTCTCAATTTTCCTGGTACAAAACACGGTTCAACAAATTTTGGATGATTGAATGTTATGGCTAAGTTAATATACTATCTTTATGTAGTATGGGCCGCAGAATACGAAAATAATTCCAAAATTCATTGGTTAGCTCTTGTTTCCGAGATGATAGGACTATCATAGTTATATGCACAATAAGTATGAATAGAAAATTACTGACCTTAACCACGTGTCCTTTTGGCCTGTCGATGGTGTTTTGTTCCAGAAGCATCCCTTTTCATCATCCAGCAGTAATCTCCTAACATGCCAACGTTCCATTTCCCTTTGTACCTGTGCCCCATCACCGACATTTCTTGATGGAAGCGCTCCCCACGTTCGTTGCTCACGGCACCACAGTTTAATGGAAAGAAATCCAGGTGTGAAAATAAAAAGTGCATTTTCAGCGACATATTGTACCCCAGCTGTTCATACGAAACCTTCAAATCTTGTACAAGTTCTCTGAAATTTGCAGCTTTTAAATTTCTCGGAAAACCATACGAACACTCTTCAAAGAATTGCCATGCTGCTTTCTCCTTGTCACTTAACACTGCTTCAGACTGCTGGTCTTTAAAAAGTTGTCTGATTTGAGGACCAACAAACACACCTGCTTTTACTTTCTCGTAAGTGAGCCTGGGGAATTTTCCACATAAGTACGTGAATGCAGGACCCTTCACATCCAAAGCTTTTAAAAAATTCTTCATAAGCCCCAATTTAATATGTAGTGGGAAAGACAAAACTTTGCTTGGCTTTATCAAAGTCTTATGTGTAACATTTTTCATTCCAGGTGTTAATGATTGTCTGTGGCGCCAATGTTTCCTAGAATAGTGGGTGCCTGTGGCGCGGCTATCCCACTCACACAGAAAACAACAATATTTGGTGTAGCAGGCTTGTAGTCCTAATAAAACGGCGATTACCTTAAAATCACCACAAAATTCCCATTGGTATTTCTTGTAGTCTACTTCAACCAGGATATTGTTCATGGTTCTATACGTTTCTTTTGCGCTGGGAGCATATGGCACAGGAATGGAAGGCAACTTATTTCCATTGTGTAAGAGGAATGCTTTAAGACTTTTCTTTGAAGCGTCAAGGAATAGTCGCCACTGCTCAGGACTGTGCCTCATATTCATTGCATCCCTCAGATCATCAATGTCTTTGCAGTAGGTGAAATAACCTACGGTTTAAAGAATTGCTCGAGTTCTTGGTTTCTGGTGCGAAATACTGTCACTTTCACGGAGTGGTGTAGTAAATTTCACTGTTGTAACTTTGGTGCCAAAAGTTCTGCCTTATTTTTGGAAGTCAGAGATCCCTGATGAGGTCATTATGCTTGCCGTCTGTGATCTTATGATTGAAGATGTCTGTGCTTGGCAAGTAGTCTGCATCTCTTGAAGCTGGTGGTTGCTGCTCTTCGCTGTTTGAAGAAAAACCGTCTTCCTCGTCAGAGTACATTGCAAAATTGTCCGGAGGTTCAGGAACAGGAAGTCCATCGCCATGAGGCACAGGTCGAATTGCTGATGGTATATTCAGATACAAAAGTGTTAATTTTTTCTTCATGGACATACTATTTTGAATAGGGGGAGCCATACAAAAAAAAAGCCAGTACTGTGACTGCTAGGAAACCTCCAAACCATGGGCACCACAAACGGCATACAGCATCCTTTTCCATTCACCCACGCATTGAGTTTGGATGAACACGTAGTGCAGCACACGTGGGGTGCCCATTTTTTGTTCTGTTCCCCTACCTTACAGCCGAAATACAAGAAATATGCCTTTTTAAAGTTGAAGTAATCAAACATTTCCTTGAGGCAAATGTCACTTCTCCGCAAATAGAGCAGAAGTTATCCGGATTATTTACGCACTTCCGGGGCATTCTTATGAATATACTACACAATCTATGACAGTAGAATGCCAGCTGAAACTGTCACGACACAATTCTCATGAAAGAACTTGTGGACACCGTCTACAGTACGATCGCTTTCGTACAACATTTAATAAGAACTGAAGAGATTTGACAGGCAACAATTTTACTGATCACGTGACGAACACCTGCAGCTACGATAACCGATCACGTGATTTCATCGTGGTATGAGAATTACGGTACCCGCTCAAAGTGTTGCCAACTTTTGAAGACGGAGACCTAATATTTAGTTGAAAAAGGTGAAATTTCAGGCCATAACTGTAACTCGAAAACTAGAGCTAAGATGAAAATTTCTGTGTCATTTTCGAATTCAGTGGCCTCAAATTAGTAAAGTTTAGCTAGTCTTGTTTCCATAACATTTTGTGTGTTGAACAGTGTAACTTATCGACATTTATGTGTGTGTGTGAGTATGTATGTACAAGTATATGTACACACACACACAAATATATATACATGTATATACGAATATATTTAAAGCAAAGAAATGTAACCTTTTGTATCAATGCGACCTAACAATATGTCATAAACCGGTTTGTAGACAGGATATAGACAATCCGTTACATATTAAGAAGACAGACAAAGCACCTTCTCTTTCATTGCATCATTGCAGTCAGTTCCAATACATAGTACACATAACATGTCCCTTATCACGTTACACATAAAGATACGTTACAACACAACTACAGACACGATAACAGTACCTGTTTGTCAAGTACGCCGTCCAATAAGAGTCTAAAAGTACTCTCTGTTGCTGTTTGTCTCATACATTTGTTATTGACAATTTCATGTAAACGCAATGAAGACAAATTTTTAAATTCTGAACACATTCTTGTTTCCTTTCTCCATTATAATGAATTAAATAAGTTTGGTTTTCACGAGACATTCAAATCCACTTATAAAATTAAATATCATATCCTTAAAGATAAATGCCTGTCGAAAATATCTATTTACAGTAATAGATATGCCATAATATTAGTCTTTGTAAAAAAGTATAATTTTCATATCTCTGCTTTATGTACATGACGGTTACTTTATTTTTAGTATGTTAACTGCACTTCATCATTGCAGTTTTATCACAATGAAAAAAAGTGCACAACACTGAGAAAAGTGTAAGAGCAAATTAAATTGCTCTGTCTCAAGTCGATAACTACCAATACTAGCAGGCAAATTTATAATTTAGATGTCCCTTTTGATGAAAATCACATTCTCAAGGGTCTTGTCTGTGCTGAAAGACCAAGCTACTGCTGTGTGATACTCTGAGTGTATCCAAAGTTTTGTCCACATTAAGAAACATTCCGTCCCACTGAACGACAGCCTATACTTGCTACTTACGTTCTGAACGTTCCGTGGTGTAGAAATGTTTAACTGTACTGACATTTCATGAAACGGTATGACTTAATTTCGAACCATTTTCTGTTAGTTCCAACAATATAACACAGATTTTAAATTATGCAAAGGATCCATAGAAATTAAAGAAAGATGAATTGTTAAAGCTGAATAATAAAGAAAAAAACATACGTAGCAAATATTTTTTAAAGTCAGGTAATGAAGCAAGCAATGCATTATTTTACAAAAATACTCTATATTTTTAATTGTACAAATTATTAAAATTATATTTCTAGAAAGAAAAATAATGGAACATATTAAGCCCAGCTCCCTTTGTGCTGACACTGAATATTTTACTTTGTGATGTTTGTTGGTTTACATTAGACACAGAAGACAAGCGCACCTGTACACGTAGTTATATAAGCCGCGTAACAAGTGTAGCTTCCATGTTCAGAAATAAACAACACTTTGCTTTAATTTCTTGCTATTTTTTATGGTGGAACAAATTCATGAACGGATTATAATGATGAAGCTGATGTCCTGTTATTAGAGGAAAACAAGAGTGATGTCATTATTTTGCTCCGGATTGCTCAGAATTGCAATGCATTGCCACTGTGCGACTGGATGGTATCAGATACAACTTGAAGCAAATAACTTTCCTTAGGTCACATTTCTTTTGTGTGGATAGATTCCAGTATACATAAGAACTGAGATAGCACCGTTAGTGTCTGCAGCAAACGTTCATGCTTCTGAGTCACGCAGTTTTAGGAGTTTTTTACATGGTTCTTGTTTACAAATGCCTTACTTTGACTCAAGTTTTACTTTTCGAAAATCTCTCAATTGGGAGCCGAGTTATTCCATATGGACGGACGAACAGACGGACAAAGAAACATGAAGAATTCAATAATCGCTCTTCGCAAATTTACGAAAAGGCTTAAAACGTCGATACAACAACAAATACACCACGTATATCTTCATAACGCCATCATTTCTAATATACTATGTTTTCAGTTGATGTGTTGTTTACAATCATCTATCCTTTAAGTGCTTCTGATACTAAACACTTTATTTGCAGAACTGGGGAGATTATACAGATATGAGTCAAGCAGCGATATTTTACGTCACGTATGCTGGTGACGTATTTCTGATCTGCTGGTTTGGAACTCAGCTAACGCAACACGTAAGAAAAAAATGGCTTCATATTAGTATTGTTGACCTTGTAAACACGAGGTGTTTATAATGTGAATGGAGCCTCCAATCAATAGAGAATTTATGGTCCAACTTGAGTAATGAGTATTTTCTGCCCTATCCTACTTCTTCATTGAATTTTCCTTGGCAAAATTTGAAGCCGCGTTTTAAAGTATCCGACGATTCACACAGCGATAATCATACAAAATACTAAAATTACTTTTAAATTGTATGGAAAATCACTAATGAATTTTTTATTAGATTTCCAAAATTTTTGGCAAAACATTCTGAATAAGCAATTTAACATATCCTGCTCTTTATTCGTGCAATGTATAATTATTATTTTCCATTGCAATAAGCGAATTATGCATTTAATTAACTTAGAGTTCACCAATTTAATACGTTCCAACTTCCATGCATCAGTCAGGTCCAATATATACAAATAATCATCAAAATACACTTCAATGTTTATGAAGTATTTATATCACACTTTTCTCTCTAACATGTAGGTGATGAATAGACGGTGTTTCTTTGTTTATCTTTGTTTGTGTATACACATCACATACACGCTGCATTAAAACTCTCCACATCACAAGCATCACTCCTCACATATTAACCTATTTTAAATCCCAAAAACATTACAGATTTTTAGCCCATAATAATTTCACTCTGGAGATGTTCGTGGTAGCGGCTGAAATATTTTGGTACGAAAAGTGTGATTAAAATAACTAATAAATATCGAAGGACATAAAAAAAACTTATTAGTCAAAAACACAACAGTTTAATTACATAAAATGCTATTTTAGGGAGACATGTTTCGAATCTTTCTGAGTCATCTTCAAGCCGTCTAGGGCCAACTACAGTTGTGATGATACCAGAAGATGTATAATACAATTCTGACCTCCTGATGATGAGCACATAGTACTCGAGACATGTAGAGGCATTTAATAAACTGATTATAACAAGATTTTGTGCATCAAGTTGCTTAATTAATAGGATTCATAAAATAGTTGTGTTACGCGCATGTATATGCATTTAATTATTGTTAACCTTGGATCCGTACTCTAGAGGGCCTGAAGATGACTCAGAAAGATTCGAAACATGACGCCCTAAAATATCGTTTTATGTAATAAAACAATTGTGTTTTTGACTGATACATTTCACTTTATATGTATAGATAAACACATCGGGATGACTAACGTTAAATATAGAAGTGCATTTTTTGGTTATTTGAATATTATGGACTTCAATTTCAATAATCAGGACATTACAAATACTTTTCCTTTGTCAAATTACAATTATGAAAACTACGACTTTATAACTTAAGCTTCTCACAACTGGTACATTAGAATCTGAAAAACTTTATGGCCTCATATATTTGTTATTTCTGAGTAACACACGCTACAGAAGTGAAAAGAAAGTTGCATAAAGGAGTTCGACACTCGTCACCAGGAAACTGCCTGTGACATCTGGACGGCACTTCCCTACGTCAATATCAACCACAGCAAAAGTATAGATTTTTTGGTTCTCAGCACATACACAAGATAGACGCTAAAAGGAACGCTGGTTCATGCATGTCGGTTGTGTAATGAGCCTCTGTGTGGACTCCGCTGTGTTTACTAATATCGTAATCCTGAAGCATTTTAGATGATGCCAGTGCACTTCAAAGTCAGGGCTATAGAAGTCACTTTATTGTTGTCCAATTTAATGTTGTGCACTACGAGAACGGACCACTGACCACAGTTTGGAGACCCGGTTTATTACAGCAATTTTCACAGTTCCACTATTCAGCACCGTATGTAGTACACAATTTAAAGTTGATCACACTTCATTAGAAAAGATAAAAGTCAGCAGTCTAACCACGTAGCGATCTGAACAAGTGTTACTGTAGGCAGGAAACAGAACTGCGAAGGTAGCAGAATTGTAACTTCTGCGCAATGGAAATGGTAATTTTAAAGTTCAGAAGCTCTTGCCACAGAAATTATATCAACCAGGGAAATGTACAATTGCTGCTACGGCAGGGTATATCAGTCGCCAGACAGCTTACACACGTATGGCCACGGCAGTAACTGGGCGGTATGTCGTTCATCTGAATTCCAGGGAACTGAGTGCAGTAACATGTAAATGAAGTGTGAAATTGTTTTGGTGTGACAAGGAATGGGAAATATCATAGGCCAAATTGTTAGCAGAATTACAGCATAACGTGTTTCGGAGCATTGTGTTTTCCAGTGGGACATACATATAAAGTGTACTAACTCAGTGGTAGAATCAAAGGTTAGAATCAACATCCCGCACATGGCACCCATGTTTCCTTGTAACACATGTAAACAGTTTCTCGGTGTGTTTTATTACAGTACAATAGTTAATCAAAATACTGGTCCCTCCCATACTAGTGCCTGAAGAATACAAGACGCATAAAGTGACTCGAATGAGGTCCGCTTAGTTCAGCAAAATACTGTACATTCGGTGGTGATATACTACCCGTTAGCATGCGGCAGGTACCAGACCGAACGATGAAACAACAGTTAAACACCTGGGCCTACCGGCGTTCGAAACCGACTAGCGCCACTGCAGTTTGGTGGCACTACAGCAATAGCGCAAGGTAAAACAAGAAATTTTGCCGGGGGACAAATACAGTCGGTCGCTGCACAACATCATTGATTTATATTTTTCAAATTTCTTATTTTGATTTAAAAAAAACACTGGTAAAACCCTGAAGCAAATGTAGTGTTCCTAGTGGAATGTTAAATATTATTCATAACATCCATGTGTAACATTCTTTTGTCACAAATTTACTAAAATCATGGCCCTTAGGTCGGGGGGAAATTGTATACATTAATGAGAAACGAATGCGTGGTTGCAATGAAAAGAGATAAGAATTATATCTTTCTTTGCGTAACAGCTACGATACCAAACAGCAGATATGTCTAAACCGTCGATTGCGATCTACCAGTCAGTCGTGGACAGTTGTTTTGTCAATGGTGGCCGCATTTTGGTCTCTACCAACATTTATTTGCCGCATCAAAGCAAACATTATCTCTCCTTTTAGCAGCAATTTATTTTTATCCGTCTACCTTTGCAAAGACGCCTTCAACCAGATTAAGAAAATGAAATCAAAATACCGAAGCCGTCTGGCAGATGAACATTTAAAATTTTACCTTCACTTATGTCTAAGTAAACATAAAAATTCTTTCAATAAAATATTGATATATTTGTTCAGTGCAATTGGGTTGGCACCCGGTGGCGGTAGTACAGTGCACATTTACACACAAACAATACATAGAACAACAAAAAACAAACAATATATAGAACAACACAACTGGTAAGATACACAGCGTCAAACAACAACTTCGAAATAGGAAGGTTAATGAAGAGCACCTCTTAGAGTCAGTAAGTTGTTGTAGTCTGAACAGTTCAATTATTAATAAACTAAACACTTGTATTTATATACGTGTGATGTTATTACGTTATTTTACATTTGTTTACCGAATTCACGTATTAATACATTATTGCCTGTGCAATGTCGCGAAACATATTCTGTCTTTACAGTAGATCACTGTGTCCGAAAGTCTAGCCACCTACGTCATAAAGTGACAGGATAAATCTGCAGGCAGAAGGTTACGCACAACATGAAGTAGGTCTACAATGGCACAAAAAGGGGAAGTTAAATATGGTTTTAAAGTACCATGGATATGATGACAACTTCCTACGTGTAGCGAATAATATGGGAGACAAACTTGGTTATATCCTATGAGATGACGTTTAGTCTCGAAATTACAGCCTTGAGGAGACTTTTCAGATCGTTACTATCCGATAGTAACCCCAGCTTGCCGACTGCTACTACATTGAATGTACAGCTGCACTGTTCAGAGGGACTTCTTACATTAACTGTGAAATGTTTCAGGCGGAAAGGGTGAGAGACGCAGCATTTGGGTGTGACTGGGTGGGAACTGCTATCCCATTTCAGCGATGTCTGATGTTCATCATTGCTACAGCTACCAAGGCGTCCCAACTGACAGCGGGAAAGTTTGTTCCGGTGTCAAATGTGACCACATTGAATGTAAGTATCTAACAATGTAATCATGTAAGACAATAAGTCACGATTAACATGATTTTATATAATTTAAACGTGCGAAAACTTACATTACCTCAACGATACAGAATAACAGCAGACATCAGCCACTGTCACTTAACAGCCACCGAGACTTTAAATTCGCTTCCCCGCTCAGGGCACAGGTTACCACAGTTTAGACGTAATTTACACAGGTAATAAAAACCAAGAAAAACACCTACAATCTGCCAGCACCTTTTCTATGTAATTCAGTTCCCTAAGCACTGCACGAACCATTCCACAGCTGAACGTCCACTACGTGCTCAAGTTAACCTTCGGGATTGAACAGGGAAGGACGGAGAACGGAATTGCCTGGCGACTTCTTCGTAAGACCGAAATTAAAGCATTCTAACCATACTCTCTTTAGAGCGATTAGATAGCTTGAATTCACTAACCGGAAGAAATTCGACCTCATACTTCCTACCGATGGATAGTTCACCATCTTACCGTACTCTCACGCAGTTCTCCAAAGCGATTTTTACTTCGTCAGTCACTTTTTCCCAATATGAACAAACACGTTATCAATGACGTGCTTCCTACTAAGAGTCAGCTGGATATTTAATCACATCGAAATCCCCAGGTACCCACACTTTTGTTAAGACAATCAAAGTTCAGACCGATATAACCATCCCACATCAAGGATGGTTCTTCACAAATTGTACCAAAACTTGAAGTTTTTATGAACAAAGCCAGCTGATATTCCCGGTACACAATACAGTCTTTCCATTTGTCACAACGTGACATACAATTATGTTGGTTGTGTAAAAATGCAGCGTTAACAAAATTAATCCACAGGTTTTCACATCCTGCATAAAAAGACCAGGATTTAAGATTCACATGCCGCGGACTGCTCTGTATCATGTAACATGCCTATTAGAACTCGTAAATCGTGACAACAAATTAAAAGGATTTTACGGGTTTTGAAATACACAAAACGTAGAGTGGACACAAGTTATGTTGAATGGAATTCGAAGACACCAATTACTCTCATTGTTAATCCGCAATTTTACTGCCACGCACACAGTTCCAAAGTTGCTCTCGGAGTGGGGGGGTTGAGGAGTTACTTACATGATTTCTCACACAGGCTACAGAAGGATGTCTGCAGTTTGTGTTAAACCTTGAACGTTGCATGTATATATGGAAGCGGCATCACGTAATTCATTGACCAAAATGATGAAATATAGCCGTTTACCAGTTCAGTACTGATAAAACAATTCGTTCCGGCAGAATTCTTTCATTTATTACCACGATGCGCCTAAATAAACGTCATTCTACGACTTTAAATAATTTAAAAAGAATATAGAGCATGTATAATAAAATAAAGTTACCAGGAAAAAACAAAAATAAAATCAACCTTTCATAAAAGGACAGCTAAAATTATAATTAGGGTGGTCTAAAGTAGCAGTGTTACTGTTTGGAAATTTCGTGTTTAAAATGTGTTGAAATGTAAATTAGAATATTTTTAGACGCGACGTATTCATTAAGTTGTGTTTTGATGATTATATAAGGCTATATTAGTTAATAGAATATAGTTTTTGTGTAAGGGGCTTAGTTTTTTATTATACAGGATCTCGGTGTCTCAAAAGATGTCCAATTGTAATACAAACATTGATAAAGTATGGAATGCATATTGACACTTAAATAATAATCTGGACAAGGCTGGTCTTGTAAAACAAATGAGAATGATTTGTATAAGGCTTCCACATTTACGTACACCGTTTTCAGTTTCACTTTCACTGTTATAGTTTTTCTGTCTGGTTGAGCCACAAAACCCCTGCAGCAGCCAAATTAAGAATATTCGTTTAT
>Ga0123354_10014749_pt1 | contig 12169 bp, 7 predicted proteins | sample TergutLab28metaG_2_FD_97872 | JGI IMG/M metagenome (GOLD analysis project Ga0123354, IMG submission 97872) | Labiotermes labralis P4 segment gut microbial communities from Petit-Saut dam, French Guiana - Lab288 P4 | ecosystem: Host-associated > Arthropoda: Insects > Digestive system > Gut ... | reverse complement strand
GCCATTGAAACCATCACCGCTGACATGCTACAAACAGTTTGGAACGAAATCGATTATCGTGTTGATGTTTGTAGAATCACAAAGGGTGCACATATAGAGCACCTGTAAGGTATGTAACAAAAATTTGAAGTGTGTTCTATTAAATAAAATAACACATATACTTCTATCTGAAGTGTATTGTGTGTAACAAGTTGTTAAAACCCTGACAATCGTTTTGAATAACCCTGTATTACGATGCTCGGCCCAGTGACCGTCAGATTTATCGGTATAAAGTAGATGTGATCATACAGTAACATGGAATTCAGTTTCGAATTCCATGTTACTGTATGACCACATCTACTTTATACGCACAATCTTCATTAGGCCTTTGTCTTTCATGCTACTGCAACGCCCAGATCCACTACAGCTTACTAGTACAATTTAATAAGTCTCTCAGTTTTACTTCGTATTTTATACGTCTGTTTGATGTATGTTCGCCCTGACGATGACTCACAAAAAGTCGAAACATATTGGAGATATTGTATTTTAAATTTTAAATATAAACTTATATTGACATTTTGTACATTCGGGTGGTTATTATGAGACAGTTTGGTAAATGATGTCCGGAATGAATAATATTTTAGTCTACATTTTCCATTTGATAGTATTGTGTTTTATCACCGCAGTTAATAGGCTTGATATTTAATGCGAAGCAAAATCGCAGTGTTATGAACTCCGCGGAGCAGAGTTGTTATTGAGGAGGACTTTACAGTCTCTCATGGAATCCCATACTTCACTGCTCTATTCAGAAGACTCCGCCAGGCGATCCCATTCCACACGACTGGTAAATCTGTTACTGCATTTAGCATTGTCGTTACAGGCGTAAGTGTTCAGAGGAATTAAATATCGATGAATGGTAAAATCGTGAGACAGCTCATTGCTGTACGGTTGGGGCGAAATGTCGCTTCAGTCGTCCTTCCATTCGAAAATGTGTTAGTCTTAATTACTGACAGCATTGGTAAAGAACTACAAAAAGAGAAAATATTAAGTTTTCCTTGTCCATGCTATGAAGGCATGCAGGGGGGAGTACAGGTATGGCTCCTTTCATTCATAATCTCGGTACTAGATGGAGGTGAGTGGTCAACATCACGCCCCGGCCGCTTTATCCCCGGGAAAGAATCTCGGTAAAGATTGAAGTGGAGACGACTGGGTGCACCGCAGAGACAGTCTGGACGTTTCCGAGAAGAGAAAGCCCTCTTTCCGCTGCCGGGATTCAAACCGCGGACCGTCCAGCCTGCAGTCAAGATGCAATATCGACCAAACAACAGGTATTTTCAGTGTCATCCTAACGACGCCCTAGCCCGTTCAGTTATTCTGTTCATGTTTTTTTTCCTATGTTATTTGTGTCGTAATTCTGGTTAAACCGCTAGCGGATGTAGCTGGGTTCTTATCTACATATACATAATGCAGAGCGGAGTGTGAATTATGTCGCTTCCTTGAACTGTCTCATTACACGAGCCTTCTCTGTAGGGGCGTCGCTAATAGATGACGTGCCACGCCTCTTCGGCAGTTCCTAATTTTGCTGTCTGTTTTGCCATCTACCGCCACAAATGTACTTTACACTCATGTTTATTTCTCGTAACATGATCTAAGCGGGTTGACTCATACTCTTATTCCGCAAAAACGTGGCAGGATCTCTATTTATAACGCAGTTTTCCGATTTCCTGCGGCTGAGCTTTTCAGTCTGTAGTGGTACTACTTGCCCAGTCATTGGACGTCAGCAGTTAATTTTTAAGGCTGTGGGCACAATAATCGAATCGAATCCATTCGAGTCTAATCGAGTCTTGCCGAGTCTGATAGTCTTACAAAAATGCTACAACGGCAGACCCTCAGCTCCATACAAATAGACTGATGCTGTGAGACATTACGTAGGAACTATATAACAAGCAAATGGACACATCTTAACTAGTATCATACCGAGGTAGACTCGACTCGATATGACTCGGCTGGGTTTGATTCGGTTAGTTTGTCCACAGTGTAACAGGTTGTGAAGGATCGGGCAGGTATCATTAGGACACGGAAGACAAAAATAAGTCCTGCAGAACACTTGGGGAGGAAATTACTGCAAGTCGAGAATTAAATTATAGATGGAACTGGCTTGCGATAATGTCAAATGTAATACTTCTTTTATTTTCTCTCTGTGTGTGGCGCAACAGCCCAAATCGGGCGTAGGCGGCCTCATTTTTTAGGTTTCTAGTTGACACCTCCCCCCCCCCACACACACACACACACGGTAGGGCTCCTCTGACCGAGTGATCAGCCCGTCGCAGAGGCTGCTACCCACACAATGCACAATAAATAACAGAAGACACGAACATCCATGACCCCAGCGGGATTCGAACCCACAATCCGGGAGCTCGAGACGCCGCATACCTACGATTTAGACCGCACGACCACCGGAATCGGCAGACTTGGGTATTGGCGGCGTAACATCCGAGGGTTTACTTACTTATTAACTTATTTAGTTACTCCATGGAGCAGAGTCCCCGAGAAGCTACCCGGTTTTTAGCTAGTCAAGAAATACCTCACATTTTATGGAACCCGAAGGTTCATTACCGCATTCACAAGAGCCCGCCACCCGTCCCTATTCTGAGCCATATCAATCCAATCCATGCCCTCACATCTCACTTCCTTAAGATCTATCTTAATATTATCCTCCCATCTACTTCAGGGTCTTACAAGTGCTCTCTTTCCCTCAGGTTTCCCTACAAAAACCGTGTATAAACATCTCTCTATCACACGTGCTACATGCCCGTCCCATCCCATTCTTCTCGATTTTATCACCCGAACGAAATTGGGTGAGGAGAACAGATTATTGAACCTCTCATTATGTAGTTCTCTCCACTCCCCTGTTACCTCGTCCCTCTTAGGCCCAAATATTCTCCTCAACACACTATTCTCAAACACCCTCAGCCTATGTTCCTCCCTCAAGTCCATTGCTTAGGTCGTACCAAAGTAGGCACGTCTGTATGTTTCGTGACTATGCCAGTTTTTACGGTGAGGAGTTGTCAGCAACTCGCCCTATCCCCAAGCTGGAGGACCACCCCTTGTCGGCTGTCCGCGACTGCTTATTCAATACATTCGCAGCTACACTCCATATTGGATACCGTTCTTCCATCCGCAGCCGGAGGACGCGCCATGCCGTGGTGACAAGGACCCACTTATCGTGGCTGAGGGTTTACTACCTGTACTAGTTTCATCCCAGCCTGGTTGAAGAGTCAGTCAACTGACATTCGTCACGAAGAGTTTTGCTCCTACCGTCATCATTCTAACATCTGAATAATTAAAATAGAGCTCTTTCCACGCGTATTGGCTGCCATTTTCTCAGTTGGCACTTCCCTTGCATGGTAGTTTGCTCAGGAAGTGCCCATCCCGGGTCACGTGAATGAACGTACCCTCTCCCATGAGAACTGAAGCAGCATGAGGAAGGGAACTGCAGACATCGAAGTCTCGCGGAGGTTTTTCACCTGAGTGAATCACCCAGCAAATGAATATGCGTGTAGATGACAGATATGAAGTGTGTGAATTATGCGAGATCTGAGGTTCTCACAGCGGTCTTTTTAACATTCACGTCTTCTAGGACGTCGCAGACTGATAACTAGCAATGGACGTTTCGAACGATCGTAGTGTCAGTCAACACGGCGTAAGATTCTGATTTCTCTGTGTGAAGTATGTCTTTGGTCCCACGAGTAAAGAACCTAACTCTTTTTTAGTCTGACCTCAGTCTACCTATTCGTTGTAGGTGTGGAGGGCTATTGTTGCGTCTGATCTCACTCGATGACAACTGCATACTCGGTCGGACTCCCCTGGACGAGGGATAAGCCCGTCGAAGATGCCTCTACCTGTACAACACACAACCTTATACATTTGCTAGAAACTATTCAGATTATTCTAGCAAACTGTAAAATTCACATCAGGATTAATTTTGAAACGTTTGCCTTGGAGGTGAGACTGCGGAACTCACCAAAATCACACAGGCAGGGGCGTAGTTATCGGGAGGTTGGGGGGTGGGGGGGGGCGAGTTGCGCGCCCGTCCCCTGCGGCAGAGTCCAAGGGACGATAAAGTAGGGGACGAAATGAATATTTTCAATAAAAAATTTGATTTCTTCCCTCAATAAACTGTAAATTGTTGAACCTACTAAACAAAGGAAATAAATAATAGGGATTTTTTTTAAAGTTCGTAATTTCTGTTATAGGTGGCTATGGTGAAGACGGGTTTTGGGCGCCAATAAAGCTAGCTACGCCACTGTGCACAGGTAAGAACATACTAAATGAGATTCGCTTGGATTTCCCAAGTTGTACTAATAACATAACCCTTGAAAAACTGACATTAGTCTAAATAGTATATCACAATTTATTTCGTACCTCACAAAGAGCACAGTATGAATAGGTTAATGCTGTTTAAGGAAATGATCGGCGTTTGTTATGAGAAGCATAAACAGTGTGGATGAGGATACAGGTTTCCTTACTGTTGTAGTAGGAATTACATAGCAAACACAGAAGAATTATGACTAATTTATCTGTTTTTCAATTTTTACGTAAACTCCCCTGAGATGATCTGAGGAAGATCGAAACATGTTGACGTCTTGGTGGACTATGTCTTCTTCTTCTTATCCTTCAGTCTTTGATTGGTTGGCAGCTTTCCGTCTGGAGTTGTTGCAAACTATTCTTTTCATTGCTGTGTAAGGTGGACCATATATGAAAATGTATATTCTTATAATAAAAACCAACGAGATGCACTACTTCTCAAATTTATTTCGGTAAAGAACTCTCCATGTTTCGGACAGATCTACTGTCCATCATCAGGAGTCTCAACACTGTATTCACAGCGATAGGTATTTGTCATACTAGTTATGTTGACTGTCTGTTAGCGAGGTCAGGACGGACCTCGCTAGCAGACAGTCAACATAACTAGTATGACAAATACCTATCGCTGTGAGACTCCTGATGATGGACAGTAGATCTGTCCGGAACACGTAGAGTTCTTTACCAAAATAAATTTGAGAAGTAGTGCATCTCGTTGGTTTTTATTATAAGAATATATCACGATGCACGGTCCTCAGAATGTCTAATGAAAGTGTATATTTTAATGCTTGTGGATTCTTGGTATTATCTGTTAAGTTGTTCACTAATGCACGGATATGTGTACTATTAACATTAAAACACCGAATTCGGGAGTGTTTAAGGGACCCTTAAGTACATGTTACAACGTGTTACGACAACACTTTCTTCGCGAATGCCGGAGTTTATTGAAAGGCATGGTGGTCGCATACAAAGCGTGACATTCACGCTGTAATGATTAACATGAAGTCTCTTGGGCATCGAATGTATCTGCCAGTGTTAATAAAATTTTTCCACCTTTGATTAAAAATTTACTTCATTTCAGAAACCGTCAGTTTTTTTGGCACACCCTGTGTATTTCTCCCTGTGCACCTCCTGTAGGCATAAACTGGTATAGCTCCATTTATTCTTAATCTAGGCGCTAGATGGAGTTAAGTGGCCAGCCTCGTGCTCCTGACACTTTACCCCTCGGGAAAGATCTCTTGGTATCCGTTGTACAGGAGGCTGGGTGGGCCCCAGAGCCGGTCTGGACGATTTTGAAAAGATACAATAAAGGACAGAAGAAAACTACAAAATTGCTTAGTCTAAATGGCCGACGACCAAGCACTTCCGGGACACTAGTCTAAGGGTGTCGTCACCACTACACCATCCCGTGCGACTAGACAGTAATCCTGGTGACTTCCGGTCACATCTGTAATGACGCACTCGCCCCGGCTCTAGCCCCGTTGTGCACGTGTTTACATCTTCTTCACGCTGTTGATTTCACTTTTGTTTACGTTCGCAACACGCACAGTCAGAACTATCATCTGTGCCGAAACGGATGAGTCAGCCGGACATTTCGTTTTGCCTGCGCTTTTTCTTCGGTCCGTTTCCTGTGTGACTGTCGTGGGGTCGCGGTTCGATTTAGGTCACGGACAGTGACGTATCTATCCGATATCCGGCCGGCCAGTCAACATGCAAATTTTCAGTGAGAGAAATTTATTTAATTTCCTCAACACGTCACAACCTGCTGAGATCAAAACAGTAGCGTATATCTGTCCATTGGTTAGGACACACTTGCCTAACCTCTTAACATCCGCCCTAAACTAACCCAGTGATATGACCGTGTCTATATGGACTTTCACTTCCTATGAAGTGATCCGAACTAAGTCCGCTTTGCGGTAACGTGCTGTTCAGTCAGGGCGTAGTTGGTACTTATCAGGTCGGAAGTTTTCATATTTGCTTTAACAATAATAGCGCCAAGAAGAACGGCAAAAACTGGATAGGAAAACGAGGAAACTGCTAACCATCCACGGACAGCATCGCCCAAAGGCAGAGGTCACTTGCATACTGGTTACGTGATATATCAAGTTTAACCTTTTGGAGCCGGAATTATTTTCTAAATTTTAGCACACCCTGTATATAAAATGTGAATAATACAGGAACCAAATACGTTAGAATTATGAAATAAACTGCATTTTGAAGAGAAAAAAACGCAGAATATATAACATGCTTAAAATATTCAGTATCTATATTTGTTGAATAAATATATAAAATGCAACTTTAGAAGTTAGCGGTGCGGTACGACCACTAGAGTTGACAGTAGGCGTCAAAAGGTTAACATTCACATGGACTGACCGAACAGTACCCGCCTCAGTCATGGCATGACCCAGCCCAGTGCGTCTCTGGAACTAAATGGTTCCTGTCCTTTCGACTCACTACGTACTCCGAAAGGCGTTGAGCGAAAGAATAGTTTTATTTCGGTCGGGAAAATTCATCTGATACATTTCTATTAATGATTTCGCACTGTGCGTGTTGTTAATTTGCTTGAGAAACACGTCATCACGTCGACACTCCCAGTTTCTGTGATAACGCGAAAGGAAGTCTGGTATCTCTCACTTTCTTCCTTCACAAGAAATCCGCTTGAATCAACAGGCTTTTAATACCACATTCAAACGCCGTGGATTATGTCTAGGAGAATGGACTGGAGGAAAATGCTTGAGCCATTGGGTTCATTCAAAATGCTAGTTCTCTTTAAATAAACCGCACGGCATCACATCCCGAAGACAGCAGCAATACAGACGCTACGCAGTTTACGCTACCACGGACCATGCAATCGGCAAAGCGCGACTGGTCAGTGCCAGGGCACGCATGTAAATCGGTATCGTATTTGGTTATTTGACGATGCTGCACGCAGTACTGTGCTTGGGTGCCTGATCCATGTTTTTTTTTTCAGTGATACCTGTTCTAAACGGAACGGGGGAACAACGGAAACCTGTCTTTAGCGGAAAATTTTCTTACAGTCCTGGGGACCTTGAGCCTCGAGAATCCAGACTTCAAGTACCTGTATTTAACGGAACCTGCCTAAAACGGAAAAAATGTCGGTCCGTTATAGACAGGTTTCACTGAAATTTATTAATTGTTTTTTGGTTTTTGTGCCCAACATGGCTAGTAAGATGAAAAGTGACAGCGATAAAGATGGCGATAAAAGAGACAAGCAATAGATTTAACTATATATATATGATATCACTGATTATGGACAGAATGGAGCAAATTCACTTCGCTCTCGTGGCGCTATGTGAAACATGAATAATGTTAGTGGGCATTCGATGCATGTGTATAGCATGTTATCGTACTTGAAAGAACGCGAGCTTTAAGACCGGATCGTCGAAGAGGAATTCGTCGTAATTCGGGGAACGGCTGTAAGCCACAAACCTGCGCAGTATCTGTCCGAAAGAGAAGGAAGGTCGTCGCGTGGTCCACCCCATTGCGCATCAGGCTCGTGAAGGAGTGATCTTTCGAGTTAGGAGATTTGCTCGGCTGAGCAGAAAACGGCTACAAATGTATGTTGCAGATATCGGATTTCGTCGAACCCGTATGTTGCAGGTATCGGGTTTCGTCGAACCCAATTACTGAATATCAAGGCTACTTAGGAGGGAGCATTAACCCGCACATGTGTTCTTATTTCTTTCAATCTAAAAAAAAAAAAAAGAGAGAGAGAAAAATTTGGGAGGGCATGGAAGAGATGATAAATGCGTATATAATTTTGATCGGAATATCTGAATTGACGGGACTATTCGAAAGTCTAAGCGCATGTGGTACTATGATAGTCCAAATTAAACTTAAATGAAGAGGGTGTTTGGACTCGGACTGAATTTATCTGACGAATTCTGTCTTCTGGGACACGACGCCTTACACTGTGGTGTTCATTTGTCAGGGTTTACTCTACCACCCTCGCCCTCGGGATCTGCAACTGGATGCGGCAGGTAGAGGCCAGTTGAAATGTGATGGCACACGCGCAGAAACCAGATTTCGTCTTTCGGCGAAACGGACGAGTCAATTTAAATCGGCTACTGGCAGCCGAGGTGTGCGCATCAGCGGTAGTAATGGTGGATACACCATGTTCCGAGGTAGTGTGAAGGGTACTGGCTACCCACTCCATTCGCCAGTTTCCCCTTCACTTGCCCTCCTGGGCGTCACCGTGTGCCATCATATTTCACCTGGAGTCTACTCCGAAACGTCTGTATACTTATAACAGATTACACAGCGTTATATCCCAGGAGACAGTATTCTAAGTGATCGCCTCCGTGAGAATCCCAAATCTCACGTGCATTCATTTGATTTATCCAGTGAACATGGCAGTGCACACTCAGGTTTTTTTTTTTGATAGAGGCCATCCCGTTGTGTAGTAACAAATTTGTGTAATGTATTATATACCGTCAATGTCAATACACAACAATATATCAGTACAGTCTTAAAATATATACATTCAGGTCACATTTCGGCTACATGTTTCGACCGTAAACGGTCAACTTCAGGCCAATAGAGAACACTTTATTGTACCTTAAAAATGTTCTCTATTGGCCTGAAGATGACCGTTTACTGTCGAAACATGTAGCCGTAGTGTGACCTGACTGTATATATTATATCACTGTACTGATATATTGTTGTGTATTGACGGTGTATAATACATTATACACACTCAGGTTTGTTACAAGGCGAGGAATTTCTCGACTGGACCAACAGTCATTAGTGTTTCAAGGTCTCTGCTGCACGCAAGTAGTGCAATCAGTGTTAAAGAATAATTTTATTATAGCAATTTGTACGTCGAGTCGCTGCTGAAATATTTTTACCTACCATATAGCCAGCACTGTAGACCTACATACATATTTTAAAGTATGTTCACTAGATCGAGTAATGTTTTTGACGAAAGTACAGCGTTTCATGTGGGCAAGATTTTATGGTACATTCTTTTCACAGAACGTATTGTCTTCGAGGTAATTGCCGTCAAGTATGCCATGAATGTACAGCCATCTAAACGTCTTTATTTTTGGTGTATTACCATTGTTATCCACATTCTGTCTCATTGTTTCGTCTTAATTGATAATATTGTTTGTCGGAAAAAAAATACAAGACCATCTGCACATAAGCAATGTCTTCGAAATTTCAAGGCCTTACTGTACAAGAATGTGTGTACTTAATGTGTAGGGTAATCAGCTAGTGCCCTAAAATCTTTTTTCTTTTTATACACTTATAATTCGAGATTTTTTAGGGGATAAACTTAATACTGTGTTTTGAGTGAAGGCATCACGATGTGCTTGTAATTCAATTAACGTTACACAGTATACGTCAGCACAATCTTTTTTTTTTTTAAGCAAGGCTAAATGTTTCTACTAAAAGTTTGTCATCTTCAGGCCCTTATAGCACTTTCGTTACCAGATGCTTTGCCCACTTTGGGATCCCATAGTGTTTACAATTGTGGAATACTTCTAGTTAAAACTTTCTAAAAAGGTTTTCATTTTGCTTATAAAGTGTGTTATTTACAGATTGTGTCTAAACTTTAAAATATTTTAAAAATTCTTCCTTAATGGTGCGTTGATGATCACCGCGTATTCATCTGTGAATTCCGTTGTTGTATTATGGCTGATGGTGGGGTACGTCTATTTTTTCTGTTTGATAAGGATGGTTGTGTTTTTCAACCGGTATTGCTCTCTGGATTTTTGCAGAGAGCGATACCGGTTGAAAAACACAACCATCCTTATCAAACAGAAAAAATAGACGTACCCCACCATCAGCCATAATACGACAACGGAATTCACAGTTGAATACCCGGTGATCATCAATGCACCGTCAAGGAAGAATTTTTAAAATATTTTAATGTTTAGACACAATCTGTAAATAACACACTTTATAAACAAAATGAAAACCTTTTTAGAAAGTTTTAATTAGAAGTCTAGGAAGTGTGTCATCTCCGTTGTGTGTGTGAGAAACTAGGAAAAGGTATGTAGTCAAAAGCAACTTAATCACTTAGTTGTATTTAATGCACATGTTTCCATCACAGTCATTGTAAACACTGTGGGATCCCAAAGTGGGCAATGCATCTGGTAACGAAAATGTTGCAAGGGCCTGAAGATGACTAACTTTTAGTCAAAATTTTAGCCTTGCTTAAGAAGAAAAAAGTTTGTGCTGACGTATACTGTGTAACGTTAATTAATACTGTGTTTTTTCTCCATATTTATACTTTCAGTTCTCATTTACAATGTCGTAATATATAACGAACATAATGTTATGTCATGTAAGAGTGGAACGCGGATTATGACAAGTTTCAAGCTTTGAACTTTCACAACAGAACCTGAAAGATTAACACTCAACTCTAGCCTAGCCTAGCGGATTTTAAACATAGCACCAGGTTTAAATTTCAGACATTCCACGATCTGAAAACAGAGTGCGTTTATGAATTTTATCTGGATCTCAGGACAAACAGCTGGCATTGCCTTACACAGAATTGACTGATGGGGTTTTTAGGCATGTTTGCAAACTTTCGAAAAAAAAAAGGCAACTAGCTTCGTTATGTCTGTCTGTCCGTCCGCACGGAGCAACTCGGTTCCCACTGGATGGATATTCGTGAAAGTTGATATTGAATGTTTTTGGAAAATATGTCGAGAAATTTCGAGTTTCGGACAAGAATAATGGGTACTTTACATGGAGACCAGTATATATTTGTGACCATATATAGCTCAGTTCTTAGAATGAGAAATATTTCAGACGAAAGTTCTAAAGAAAATCAAAACACACATTTTATAATGAATATATATATATATATATATATATATATATATTTAAATCTTACCGTTTTTTGAGATAATGTTGAGAAACATTGTAGAGCCGGACAGGCCACAGATGACAGTATGGCGCATGCGCATTGCATGCTGCTTATCTAAGGCTTCAAATACACAATGAGAATATTTAATACTTACTGCTTTTCACTACAACAATGGTTACGTGAACGCCTCGCAGTGTTACGTTCTACGCATATTGCCTCTACTTATCTAAGGCTTCAAACACACACTCAGAATATGTAATACTTACTTTTTCACTAAAACAATGGTTACGCGAACGCCTCGCAGTGTTACTTTCTACCCACATTGCCTGTCCAATTAAAACGTAACTGAGATGGCGTGTGTTTCCTGCTCGTTAAGACTCGAATCCTTAAATTCAGTTCAGGTTGTTGTCTGGCGGTTGATGAAGATGAATTTGGAGCAATGGTGGGATGATAATGGCAGGGAAAGCCGAAGTACTCGGAGAAAAACCAGTCCCAGTGCCACTTTGTCCGTCCAAAACCTCTCCACACTCACCTTCATCTGCACTTTGCTCTTACCAGAAGGACAAACCGGAGGCGTTTGGGAACCTTTCAAAAACAAATGCTTTTTCGGAAATCGGGAACACTGGGTAGAAAATTACTTTCCCTTAGGCCAGGGCTGGCGAAACATTTTGAGGGCGCGTACCCAAATTGTCTATATATTTCGAAGAAATTCATTCGCATGCCATGAGAATTTTGAAGACCAAAATAAGGTCTTGCAGCCTTCCATTATTATTATTATTACCACCTTCCATTATTATTATCATCATCATCATCATCACCACCATCATCATCATCATCTCCTTTATGCAGGGTATTTATACTTAAATTCCTGAGACAAACTATGTCCCTAGGGAATACAGTGTTGCAGCTATTCTGTTGTTGCTATTCATGGTGCTTATATCGTTAGTTTCAGTGTTGAATCTATTGTACTTTTACATTAGTACTTTC
>Ga0123354_10014747_pt1 | contig 12169 bp, 8 predicted proteins | sample TergutLab28metaG_2_FD_97872 | JGI IMG/M metagenome (GOLD analysis project Ga0123354, IMG submission 97872) | Labiotermes labralis P4 segment gut microbial communities from Petit-Saut dam, French Guiana - Lab288 P4 | ecosystem: Host-associated > Arthropoda: Insects > Digestive system > Gut ... | reverse complement strand
GTTACGCTGACCACGTGACACCCCTCTATCCGCAAAAGTTGGCACTAACTTCGCCGACCGGCGGCGGCCGCTCTGTCGGTATAGTTCGCGTGCGGACTAAGGCCACGGAGTTTGTTTGTTTGAGTTTTGCTGTTTGTTTATGGTCTAGTATCTTTGTGCACTTTGCTGTTGGAATTATCTAGAAGGAGATCTCTGTCAGGCCTGTAAAAGAATTAAACTTAATGTCCCTAATATTTTAATTAACTAGTGACGGTGAAAGAAACAAAGAGGGACGATAGGTGTGAAGTCAGAGAGGAAAGAAAACTGAAACAAGCCAACTGCTGAACTGCAGTGTTGCTTAGCGTCAAGTACTCATATCAGTTGAACGGAAACCTTTTTGAAAATGAAAAGTAATTATATCTCAGAGGATTCCTTTATGGGCGTTCCGACGTTTACTGTTAACTGTTTCATTGCTTCATCTAGTTTCATCACAACTATGGAAAACGTTACTTCAACTTTCAGTGTTAATTTTCATGGGTCCTTTGTTCAGAATGCATGATTAAATTTTTCTGTGTAATGAAAATAATACTTAAAGTTCATAAACACGGTAGCTATCACACCGCGTAAAGGTGTACCTTATATATCCATATCAAAGAGTTTTGTCAGAAATCGTAACTTAAAAATCTGGGATTTGCGGCACAGAAGCGTAACATCTGTTTGAGTTTTGACGTTTTGCTGACCGTGCATCTCAGTATATTTATCTCAGTATTTAACCAACTTGATGCACAAAATTTGTTCCACAATAAGTTTTATTTCATGCTTTTACATGTTTCGAGCACATGTGCTCATCATCAGGAGGTCAAATTGCATTACACAGCCTCCGTTATCATCACACCAGGTGTGATGATACCAGATCATGCAATTTTGACCTCCTGATGATGAGCACATGTGCATGAAACATGTAGAGGCATGAAATAAGACTTATTGTGAAACAAATTTTGTGCATCAAGTTGGTTAAATACTGAGATAAAAAATCTGTTTGAGTGTGATGTGAAGTGGAGGTTATATTTGAACAGTATGGTCGATACTGAAATTATCTGTGGACGTTTAGCTTAGACATAATTCGTGTGACCCCGTTGGATTGGTAGGTTTAAACACGCTGACAGACATGCCTAACCACTATTCATGGCGTTATACATAGCGTGCAATGGATACGCAGCTTGTACTGTAACCAGAACTGTATTGAAAAGGAACAAGTGCCGCTTGTGATGAGGAGAAGTTGTTACACTGTTACGCAACTTTCGCTGCCAGTTTAGTGAATTCTCTGAAGAGGATTTCAAGGTTGGCTCTAAAACTTTCTCTTTGTAAAGTGTGGAGAGTAGTAGTTATCCACTTCTACATGTAGAATCCAAGATTGTCTGAGCATTGTAATGACTGAAGATTCCAGTCTCCTGAGAGATGACGCCGTGTTAATTGGCAGATAACCGACGTCTTGGGGGCTTGTCTTTATATTCAGGATCTGAGCCGTCGACCACAGCGTCGTGTCCCAGATTGCTTGAATCTTCATTAGCACTGTTTTGAAAGTCTCAAATCTCGCAGTTGAGACCAGTTACGGTTACATACAGGCTTTGAGTGTGCAGTATGCAGAGAAACAACATTACAGCACATTTTGAATACAGTAGCGCATATCGGCTTGAAAGTGGATTTTGAAAAGTGGGGGAAAGTAATGGATGCACAGTCGAGAGATTGCTTAGAGTAATGAACACTTTAAAGACGAAAATTAACCTGAATTATATTCCAAGATTTAGTTCGTAACGCACAGTAAACACGTGCCTCTGGCTGATTAAAACGGTTCTGTGGATGTTTTATAGGGGCGTAATCGCAGTTTGTTCTGATATCCACACAAAGAACACATCAGTGTAATCGGTAAGCAGAATGTAGAAGTTTTGAATGTTTAATATTTTCGAAGCTGACCAAATTGTTATTGTTATTGTTATTGTTATTGCCATCCTAATTATATTATTACTACTACTACGCTGCCACTGACTCAGAATATTTCCGAAACTGCCTTATACTTGTAGATATTTAGTAGAATTCCTCGGATTAGGTATCGGTCTATCGAAGTCAGTCTGTGTACACAAGACACCAACGGTCAAATGACTCCATAGTAAGTTCTAATCTGTTAGTGAAACAAGTCAAAAGTGTTTTTTGGACAGATTTACGGCACGTTTTAGATTTTCTCAAACATAAATAAATGCTTCCAAGAGACATATCTCATTTTTCGTCGTCATTATGTCATTAGTCTTTAGGTGACACGTTCGTTCCATTATCATGTATTAAATTCCGGTAACACTTACGTCGTGTCCTCCACATATACGAGTATAGCGTCATTTGGAGTATCATTGGTGGTGGGTTTGCTGGAGTATCGACACCTGCTGGCACTCGTAGGTACTAAGAGCTCATGGATCAAATGTATCGGAGTAACGTAATCAGACGCTTTCGACAGGTTACTGTAAAGGTTTTGGTTGTGCCTGACTAGAATGTTTGGTGTAAGGTAGGTGGAAGAGCGGCCAGCTGTGATTACTTGATGTGCCCACACATTTCTTAGTTCCTCTACTCCTCTGTAGAGGTCGTTGAACGTGATTTTAGGTGGCTTTACTTCGTTCACTTTTCGAACAGGTATGACTTAACCATTCATTTCTTGTAGTCATGTTATTGATTTATTAAGGGTTAGCACGAAGGATATGCCCCGAATAGCTTCTGAGTCTAGTAAAGAATTTCTGTGAACCGTGGTAAGGAGCGTCGTGTAGTTGGGGGCCAAATTTTTGTCTACTTTAATTACTTGCCACTTACTTTACATGAATCGGCCTACAATGATGCTGGAACTTCAGTCCGTACTGCACAGACTGCATAGTCCGTAACTACTTTAATAACCAGTCGGTTAATGACGGTTGTGCGGGTTACAGGAAATGCATGTGTGGCCAAATGCAGAGTTTCGGAATGTTACAGTAGGTGGTACCTGGCATTTAAGGCCCTGCAAGACAACGACTTGCGGTGTGGACTGTACGAATATTATCATGGTCATATTTCATGGAAAGCTTAAGACGTAGTTCCGCATGTGACGTGATAACACCGCAATGTGACCCAATGGAAGCGGCTTGTGACGTCACACATACCAAGCTGAATCGTAACCACGGAAACGAAATGAGACACAGTCTGTAACTCTCTCTCTCTCTCTCTCTCACACACACACACATAAAACACGCACGCACTCACACTATATATATATATATATATATATATATATATATATATATTCGGTGCAGAAACTTTTGTCTTCCAGGTTGCCATACAAAAATTTAAAGATCAAGATATATAGAACTATAATTTTGCCTGTTGTTTTGTATGGGTGTGAAGCTTGGTCGCTGACATTGCGGGAGGAAAGGAAGCTGAAGGTGTTTGAGAACATGATGTTGAGGAGAATATTTGGACCTAGGAGTGACGAGGTAGTGGGGGAATGGAGGAGATTGCATAACGAGGAGCTAAGTGATTTGTACTCATCACCCAATATTGTGCGGGTGATAAAATCGAGAAGAATGAGATGGGCTGGGCATGTGGCGCGTATGGGTGAGGAGAGGGGGGTGTATATGGTCTTGGTGGGGAAGCCGGAGGGAAAGAGACCACTGGGGAGGCTTAGGCGTAGATGGATGGATAATATTAGAATGGATCTCCAGGAGGTGGGATGTGGGTATGTGGACTGGATTGGGCTGGCCCAGGATAGGGACGCGTGGCGGACGCTTGTGAGTGCGGTAATGAACCTTCGGGTTCCGTGAAATTCGGGGAATTTCTTTACTAGCTGCAAACCAGTTAGCTTCTCAAGAAGTGCTCTGCACCATGGAGTAAGTAAGTAAGAGAGAGAGAGAGAGAGACCTACCGTAGCCATGGAAGCCCGAGAATCATACAAGCGATCACTCATTCGCTAGCCTGGGGTATTTATAAGAAGAGGAACGGCGACCGTACGAAATCTGTGTAGAAATGTCGACTGCTATCGAAAACCAACGGAAAGTCCAAATCACATACTTGAATTTTTTGTGGGAGGTGGGTAATACACGCATGTACATATTCCCTGTGATTCTGCATGATTTTGTTGTCGATTCGTACAGTATTTTGAAGCTCACAAACATGACAATCTTGCTAATATTTCTCTGTATCAGATAATTTTTAAGCATCATTATGCAGAGAAACTGATTTGAATAATTATTAATTTATAATTTATACGTCCATTCTGTATATGTGTAGATGGAGTTGTTCGAAGCTATGTTTATTCGAAGTTGTTCCCCAGACATTGTGCTGTTTGCAGCTAGTACCTCAAGGTTGAGACTCAAAGTTTATTTTCCGGTACGTGTAACGAGACCACGCAGATAAAGCGTAAAGAAATGCATGAAATTAAGTTCCACTTTCCCTTCGACACTTCGAGGTTGAGTGAGTAGCGCCCTTGCATCATATTCGCGGGGTCTTGGGTTCAAATTTCGTCTCAGATGTAGGCTATCCGGACCGTTCCGATGTGTTTCTTGGCTTTTCGCAGTTTCGCCAAGCAAATGACGTAATATCGCCTTAAACTGCGCCACGGTGGTGTTTCTGCACATCTTTTCCAACTCATACTTAGTATTTCTCTATCATTCGATGCTTTCTAATGGGACAATGAAAGTGTAACTCAGTAAAACAAGTACTCGTGAGCCTTGATACTGTTATTAATTATGAAGGTGACTGGTTTCTCACTGCCCAGCCGAATTACGTGCAGGAAAAGAGGCCTTGGTACTTGTTGGGTATTAAGCTGGGTGATTAGAAGATTCACAAGGACGTGGTGGTGATGGCGGCTGTCTAGACACTCCCTCGAAATGTGTATTTTAACGCATCCGATGTGTCATAACTGCGTATTTGAATGGCGTACTGCTGCTTTGTGCCTAGCGAAACCAAGAGACGGTGATAATCCCCAAATTAACTGTTCATGTATAAACAAAAACAGGCTGTTTCACACAGTAAGCCTGTATTTAGACAAAGACACATTAAAGCTCACTCGAAAGTTCCTGCGTCACAATACAGTGTGTATGTGTACAGCCATAAGGCTCGAAACAAACAACGCCATTAGAAAGATTCTGTTGGAGGAAATGAATTAACAGTTCACTTGTATAGTGCCAGGTACTAAGAGTTAAAGTTAATATCAAATGCAACGAGAAAGTTGGAGAGACTGTTCCATAACGCTACGCATGGGTGTCCTGCCGTCTGTGTGCGTTACAATGATAGAAACAGAAAGCAGAATTATGTTGTAAACTTGTTTACGGCCTGAAATAGACAGCTGAGGTTAAGACACCTCTGCAAGTTTCAATTCAGTTGCAGATGGTACGAGTAGGTCGGTACAGTACCTCCTATAGATTCACTTCCACGGAGTAAAATACAGTCCTGTGTCAGTAACTTCTGTATCTTATAAAAGCATTAGATCGTATACATTTTTGCGAGAATTTGTTGCACCTTTCTCAGTGTCGAAATCGATAACTTATAATTTAATTTATAAAGTTATTTTGTCTTGCTATACTGCTAAGTATTTCATAGGGCCAATCCTCAGAAACCTCTAATATTATCCTTAAAAATTATTAAGAATGCATAAGCAAGTCCCACCAAAGCCTGAGGGTGTTCGAGACTAGGGTGCCGAGAAAGATATTTGGGCCTGAGAGGGACGAGGTAAGAGGGGACTAGAGGAGACTGCATAATGAGGGGCTTCGTAATTTGTCTTCATTAAATATTATTCCAGTGTTCAAATCAAGAAAAACGAGATGGGCGGAGCATGTGGCACGTATGGCGGAGAGGAGGCGCATGTAGGATTTTGTTGGGGATATCTGAGGGAAGGAGACCACTTGGAATACCAGGCGTGTATGGGAGGATGATATTAAAATGGTTCATCAAGAAATCTTTTGGGAGGGCGTGGACAGGATTGAATTGGCTCAGGATTGGGACACGTGGTGGGCTGTTGAGAACACGGTGATGAACCTTCGGGATCAAAATGCGGGGCATTTTTTGGCTATCCGAGGAACTACTACCTTCCAAAGAAGGACTCTGTTCATTGTGGTTAGTTGAGTCCGCAATAAGAGGAACGCGAATGACAATGTAAATACACCAACAGAATCAGGTGCTGAATTGTGCAGACTGCTTTTCTGTGGAAGGACTGGTAATCGTATCATAGGCCTGTATCTTGAAATTATCCGTCTTACCATGCCTGTCCTCCATAACTGTTGAGTTCGTTAATTGATATTCGTATAATTGATATGGAAATTATAATCCACCTGGGTGAGTTTCGATCCTTGTAAGTCAACAATGATACACACATGGTATCCTTGTGAACTTCTGAGGTGGGAGCGATACAAGCGCCTTTTAACTGACCTTAAAGATTCAGGACCGCGAATGTGGGTGTAATTGGTCTTAGCTATGGTCTGCGGCTTTTGGGGGGAGGGGGGCACGGAAAGAGCCCTTGATGTTCATTTATTATACAGTATGTAAATATTTTCTGACTGACCATAGTCGATTTGGCTCCAAGAAGAAGACTAGCAGGGTAAGGATTGCTGCTGATTTCCATCAGAACCAAACCAGCAGGTAACAACAATGGCTGCACCGGAATTTAAATTCTGTTCACCTGAACAAGCCTCTGCTTTTCTTTACAGTCGATAAGAGTGCTCGGTCACCGCACGGATTGCTGATGTGAATCCCGCTGTGTGTTGCCCAAGCAGTTATGTTTATCCGTTTTTTTAATTTTGTTTTGTGGTGATGACAGGGGTTCCGCAGTGGTCTGTTACGTCATCCAAGCAGTGATGATGTAATAAAGATTTTGAAAACATCTGCAGAAGTGGTGGCACTGTTCTGCTCGGGTTGTAATTGGAAGGAGAGACTGAATATTTCGACATGAGCCCCAAGATGGGCTGTACACGAAGACGGACTGCCTGACTGGCTGCTTGTAGTCGCGGCGTGACTCTGTGACTGCTGGACTGATGGTAGACGTTCTTCGATGGTCGTTTTGTCTTCCATGGTGTAGGAAATTAAAAAGTGCGACTCTAGTGGCATAACACTCACGATATTTGTGAAAATCAGCCATTTGCTTGCATAGTTTAATGGAGGACACCAGAAACGCACATAAAGTGGCGAAACGTACAGAATGGCGCGAAAGCCGCACGACACTAGAGGCAACGTGTTAAACATAGTGTCAAGTGGCCTACGTCACTCTCTGTATAAATCAGTCGCTTGGCAAGTTCGGAGACCAATGTGCTTTACAAACACACACTATATGAATATGTGTGTGTATTGTGTGTATATATACTTACTCCATATTGGAGAGTCCTTCTTGAGAAGCTAACTGGTTTGCAGCTAGTCAAGAAATTCCCAGCATTTCAGGGAACCCGAAGGTTCATTACCGCACTCACAAGCGTCCGCCACCTGTCTCTATCCTGGGCCAGCCCAATCCAGTCCATATACCCAAATCGCACCTCCTGGAGATCCGTCCTAATATTGTCCACCCATCTACGCCTAGGTCTCTCCAATGATCTATTTCCCTCCGGTTTCCCCACGGAGACCCTGTTACGTAGTGAAAGACTCTTTCACTACGTAACACACGACGCACCATAGTCAGACGCATTCCTAACAACGTACTGTTACACAACACGATATGCTGCCACAACACCCTGTTAATATAATGGAATCATTTTGTGAATGTTTTTAAAATGACTTTAGCAAGGAACAACGTAGCTCCCTGAGGATGATCTTAGGATCGAAACATGTCGGAGCGATATTAAGTGTTTTATGTGCAATTTTATATAGTGCATTTGTTGGTTAATAATTAAAGTGATTCTACGAAATGCACGGTGCAACAATGAGGATATACGAGGGTCGTTCAAGTCATACCGGGACTTTTGAGTTTATAAAATAAAAGAACAAATTTCAAGGAGTGGAAACTGCATTTATTTTTCGACATACTCCCCTGCTACATTTATACACTTATCCCAGCGTTTAACTAATGCCTGGAAAGCTTCGGCATAGAAAGATTCGTCAGTACGGCTGAACCATCCTAGGACAGTCTGCTTCACTTCGTCGTCAGTGCTGAAATGCTGACCTCCGAGGAGGAACTCCTTTAGGGGTCCAAACAGGTGGAAATCACTCGGAGCGAGGTCAGGGCTGTAAGGGGGATGTGGCAATATCTCCCAGCCGAGTTGCTGTAATGTATACATAGTGCGGTGAGCAGTATGAGGTCGTGCGTTTTCCTGGAGAAACAAGACGCCCTTAGTGATCAAACCAGGCCGTTTTCTCCGTAGACACGTATGCACATCACACAGAACACGACAGTAATATTCACTGTTGCTAGTGGCACCACGGGACAGAAAATCCAAATGAATAACGCCACGTTTGTCCCAGAAAACACTTGCCATCACTTTACCTGCAGACGCAATTGCTCGGAAGTTTTTTTGGTGGTGGTGAATCCGCATGTTTCCACTGATTTGATGCTCATTTTGATTCCGGAGTGAATTGATGTACCCAGGTTTCGTCACATGTAATGATGCAATCCAGAAAATCCTGATCTTCCCTGTTAAAACGCTCCTTCAACTCAGTGCAGCCTTCAATACTTCTGTGCCGGTCAAAAGCGGAAAGCTGTCTTGGTACCCAGCGTGCGCTAACTTTTCGAAAATGCAAATGTTCGTCGATGATTGTGTTCACCGTTCCCACAGAAAGATTCGTCTCTTGTGCAATTTCACGACAGGTTATGCGTCGATTATCCAGGATCAGGCGTTCCACGCGCTGAATGTTCACAGGAATGACTGCTGTAGGCAGGGAACCACCACGGCCGGGATCGTCACTGACGGACGTACGGTCATCTTTGACACGTTTACACTATTCAAATGTCTTACTGCGGCTGAGCGTCTCATCACCGTACGGTGCTTGAAATCTTCTGTAGATATCCGCGGGTTTTACACCTTCGTTCACAAGAAACTTAATCACCACACGCTGTTCCATGCACGCACTAACACTGTTGTCCGCCATTTTGATTAACGGTCACTCTACTGGCCCGCGACATGTGCGCTGCCTATCAGTAATAGGACACACTTGCCACTTACTACTGCGTGTAGTACAGCCACGCTAGCATCCCTTTTTATACCTGTAAAATTAAAAGTCCCGGTTTGACTTGAACGCCCCTCGTATACACGCGCGCGCGTACGTATAGAAAACTGTATGTTTAGGAATGTCGAGGGACACTGAATTATGTTCCAATGTCTTTAAATGGATAAGAATTTCTGTCTAATGAAGGAGTCCACAGATTTTCCAAAATATAAACGCCACTTCCAAATTTTAGTGTCAGAAGTGTGGCACGCAGCAAGTAGCTTCATTGTAAACGCTTCATGTCACAAAACTGCAACTCTGCTGAACACCGTACAGAATTTAATCGCCCGGGCGACCCGGCGACAGAGGTTAGTGGACCTCTCTTGTCTTGTTTGTAGTTAACGGGGTCTGTAGCTCGGGGTTGAGCTTTGAAGCCCAGAAAGGTGGAGGAAGTAAACAGGAAACAGCCACAGAGCTGAATCCCAAACTGTACATGGGTTTCCAAACGCATTATTGTCATGCTCCACACAAGGCCATGAACAAGCGTTCAAGTCCAATATGGCACGATTCAGCTACTGTCTACCGGTAGGGTAAGGTAACCTTACCATACCGGTATATAGTAAGGTAAGGTTACAAGACGGAGTAGCCGTCGATGCTCCGGCGTGTGACTGACTAAATGAAATATCCGAAGAAACATTTCCATATTCAACAAGTACACTCCTTTGTTATTATAAGCATTTGTTGCCATCGGAGCTAATGCTTGACCAGAATACGTGACGCACACTTAGGTTATGAGGCTTGGGTGTGTAGTTATGACCTGCGAAACGCTATTTCTTTCTTTAACGTACTTAGTCCTCTTGTTTTATGTATTCCATCCCATAGCCATTAAAAAGGTCCTGTATAATTTCCGCACTGATACAGGGTGATATTCCGATGGTACTTCAGACTTGTACGCGGAAGATAACGCGATTGGACCCCCGGCCATGTTACGGGCTAGTCCGGAACTTTTGGTCATGTCGCCATCTGTCCAGGAAAAGGCCAAGGAAGTTAGTCTTTCGTTCAGCCCCCGTTATTCAATTTCTCCGCTTGTAGCCACGTAATGTTTTCAGATCCGGCGACTTTATAGGCGCGTTCGCAAAATTTCTTAAAGCGACCATTAGCTTCATCATGTCTTCGTCTGTCCATCCGTCCGCATGAAACATCTCGGCCCCTTTTGGACAGATTTTTATGAAATTTTATGTTTGATAATTTTTTTTCAAAAGTCTGGCCTGAAAATTCAAGTTTAATTAAAATCTGACAAGAATAACGGGTATTTGAAGATTGATATGCATTTTTGATCATGTCTCGCTCATTACTTCATACGACAGAAATGTTTCAGACAAAAGTGTAAAGAAACTCGAAACACACATTTTATGTTCAGTAACCTTTCTTCGAAAATCGTTCCGTTTATGAGATAATGTGGGAAAATATTGTAGAGCCGGACAGTCCACAGATGGCAATATGGCGTATGCGCATTGGCATGCTGGATACCTAAGGCTACAAATGCACACACAGCTTATACGTTCATTGCCTGTCTTGTTAATACTGGCGTCTAGTGGAAGAGAGAATATGTAAGGATCTCCTTTTAAATGTGTAATTCCGCTGTCTGTTTATAGCAAGATATGTAGTCACTCTTAACACTGTCTTCCGGTTGTCTCAGGGTTATTGCAAAACTGTTCGTCACTGATTAATAATGCAATCGCCTGCATTGTCAGAATCGGTCACAAGCGAATGACATCCCGTTCAGTATAAAATATAGCGGACCGCGCCACCAAGCGCCCGGAATTTGTGTACCCTCGGTTTACACTGAATAATAGGAAGGTGTGTACGTCCGTTGACCATTACGAAATATATTTAAAAAGGGCCTTCGCGTTTGGTGTATCGTATTGTGACTTGCATGAATGTTCCATAATGCTGTTTCATTCCTTCTAACATGAACCTGGCACTGCGGCGTGTTTCGATTGAGAATTTCCTACGTCCGGCGTGCCCTAGGTCTTGTACCCACACACAGCACCAAACAACACAGACAGACTCGTGCAGATATTTGTCCTCCTTGCGGGGTTTGAATGCATGTCCGAGTTTAAACGTTCCAAGACCCTACGCGCCTTGAACAGTGATGGACAGTGATGAGATTCCATAAGCACATCGTGGTGTGTGGGCGATGTGTATGGGTACTCGAGAAGGGGGGTATTTAACGGTGCCGTGAGGATAATTTCGCGTGGTTGGTAGGTAAATGAATGGAATTACGGAACATTGGTGGAATGGCACTAGCAGGGGAATACCGAACTACTCGAAGCAAAAACCTGTCCCATGGCTTCTCAGTCTACCACAAATCTCACATTAACTAGGCTGGGATCGATCCTGGGCTTCCTGGGTGTATGGATTATCACCGTTTCAATTCCGGCTGTAAACCATGTAAGAGCCATTTGGCACTCTGTACAATCACTGTTTATGGAAGCAGGACATGCATATGCTGCATTTCATTTGCTTCTTCAGGGTCATACCAACAATGAAAGATCATTTTGATTCCAAATTGCAAGCGTATTGCATACTGTCACACAATTCACATACGGAAACGAGACTGTAATACTGATATTAGTTACGAAGTACGGAATGCGCCACTTACGGATGGGAGTGGGGGAGTCCTTTTTAACGCTCCATGGGATGGGCTTCGTTTTCACTACTGCTATATGCCTGAATAGGAAAGGCAGGCCGTCTTAGTTTCGATTTTATGAGCGTACATCACGTTGTTTCTTTGTGTGGTAACCTACTTCTTTTATTACTTTTGTGCTACCTATGGCTGTATTACTTTGTTGCGGTTATTATAATAATATTTATTATTATTATTATTATCATCTCCTTTATGCAGGGTATTTATAATTATATTCCTGAGACGAACTATGTCCCTAGGGAATACAGTGTTGCAGCTATTCTGTTGTTACTATTCATGGTGCTTATATCGTTAGTTCCAGTGTTGAATCTATTGTACTTTTACATTAGTACTTTCCGAAGTATGTGT
>Ga0123354_10014744_pt1 | contig 12172 bp, 11 predicted proteins | sample TergutLab28metaG_2_FD_97872 | JGI IMG/M metagenome (GOLD analysis project Ga0123354, IMG submission 97872) | Labiotermes labralis P4 segment gut microbial communities from Petit-Saut dam, French Guiana - Lab288 P4 | ecosystem: Host-associated > Arthropoda: Insects > Digestive system > Gut ... | reverse complement strand
GTGTGACGACAGACGTTTCACAATTTCTGATCTGTCCCTGCACTTTCCTCAGATTTCAAGGACTCTATGACACTGTCAGTAGTGGCTAACATCGCAGGCGGCCACATTCTATGAGGAGGGTATACAAAAACTTGTGTCCTGCTACTGTAAGTGCCTCAATAATGATGGTGAATATGTGGAAAAATAGTTTGAAGAATGCAGAATCTGATAACAATAGCATTTTATACGAAACCTTACTCAATTTTTTTTTACAGCAAAACGGTACTCACTTCCTGAATAAGCCTCGTACATAAGAATCTAGTGGAACATTTACATATATTTTATATTTTATTCCTTATTCTATATCCTCACAGCCATTCTGACCAAACCTGGATCCATGGAATATATATATATATATATATATGATCCTTAAAGTTTACCTGAACATGTTACATGTACACACACTTATTATTTATGCACTAAAAGAATCACACATTTCCTTATTTTTATCTACAGCAAAGACATATAATTACACAAGCACATAAATTAATTTGTAAGACAAGAAAACACACAACATGTCTATCTGCTTGGAGACTTCAACATGAACAGACTTTGCAAACAATAGCCTAAGAGCTATGAACCATATAATTTCTCTTCCCACCCATCTACACCACACTCTCCAATCACCAGTGGCATCAAAGGAGCACATCTCTCATGCAGAAACTGAACACACCCTCAACATACACATTTTAGGAGGTTACAAAGCAGGAGCAAGCTGCCAAAGAATTTAAATACTCATTAGAACAACTGTCCATTGCCACCTCTATCGGATGACTTACAAGAACGGAAAAGGGACTTGTAATTTCTTCACAACGGCAGAAAAAAATGCAGTACCTCACTGGACTAGATATGCTTTCAGGGCACTTTTGTCATTTGATCTGAATTTTTTTGTACCAGTTCAGCAAAACCACAATGAACTTGCCCCAGTACACCTACAACCATGCTGACCAGTAACTTCACAAAATATACAAAGAACTACTGCCATGACAAGTTGTGATGGCCAACTTCAATACATTCCACAAACACCTCTCATTTTGCAAGATGTGAGGTTCCCACAGCAGTGTTGATGAAGTTTCCAGTCTTTGGGGACAATGCGCCAAGCCGGCTAGTAGGAAGTTACAAATGTTTTAGGAAGGCATCATGCCTCTGAAATGTGAGAAACTATACCAGTTGGCATGGCTTTAACATACCAGAAAACTTCAGCCTTCCTAGATTGGAGTGTATGTACTTATCTAACACAACTATATAGCTGTGTTAAACAAGTACACACACTCCAATTTAGTTTATTTATGAACACAACGGGGATGACGAACCTTATGATTCAACCTTCCTCTACCTTGTTTTCTAGTGATTAGACCAAAATACTTCCTTAATCAGTATCTTAATTTCCATCATACTTATCACAGTGAATAACAAGAGACTGGTTACTAAATTATGAAATACAACTAAAATAAGCTACCAAGAATCTGACAAATTTTCACTACATTATGGTAATTTTATTCCCCCTCCACAAACTCTATTGATGTCAGATCAGTAAGAGAAGCAAATAAGAGTTCCTGGTTGCGTCTAGGAAGCTTTTCACATAACAAATTGACACGGAAGTAATATAAAATTATAATCTGATTATTGCAGCTCTCATTCTTAAAGAGATGCAATATGATCACACGTACAATGATCCTGTGAAGTGCTGATCCAATTTTACTTCCAACCGTTTGCTTTCAAGAACAGTACACTTTCCACCTGAATTAGCAGTGGAATTATAATTTGTGTGTGTCAATAATTATCCAACAAGATGCAACAATATACAGTTTATTTATATCTGCAAACTGCTCTACATGTTTCAGGTGGAGATACCACCCGAAACATGTAGAGCAGTCTGCAGATGTAAATAAACTTGTTGTGGTATCTCCACCCGAAACATGTAGAGCAGTCTGCAGATGTAAATAAACTTGTTGTGGTATCTCCACCCGAAACATGTAGAGTAGTTTGCAGATGTAAATAAACTGCATATTGTTGCATTTTTTGGATAATTACTGACACATATTACATGATGCACGGACCAGTGAACACATAATTTATGTAATGTTTATTTGTTCTTAAATTCTACCTACAACTACTGTAAATCCAGTCCATGACCAGCACAACAATTCACAAATTCAGTGTTTACAGGTCATTTATAACTCAGGAAATGTTAATCCCCACTTTCCAGCTGTTAAAAAAGTGGAATTCATGCATTCTTATGCAATATTCACCCCAATTATATGAGCTCTTCCTCGCACATAACACTTTCTCTTTCTGAAATTGTTTCTCCCTTTAAAGCGACATCTTACACTAGCTACAGTTCACAGGCTTTAAGACCTTCAATAAAAATCAATCCATGTATATACAACTACAGTAAAACTGTATAATAACTACACAAATGCAACATGACACATGGACAAGAGGATCACAAATGGCACTATGTTTAAATGCATCATAGACTATAATAATAACTTAAAAATCATTTAATAACTGTCCAATATGTGACTTATTCAGTTTATTACTTTTCTGTAGGAAGCTCTACATGTTTCGGGTGTTGACACCCGTCATCAGGAGCTGGTACAACTGTAATTACAGCTTCTGGTATTGATTAACCATATCTACTACCATCCGCTCTCACTGTTGAGTTGGAACTCAACAACGAGAGCAGATGGTAGTAGATCTGGTTAATCAATACCAGAAGCTGTAATTACAGTTGTACGAGCTCCTGATGATGGGTGTCAACACCCAAAACATGTAGAGCTTCCTACAGAAAAGTAATAAACTGAATAAGTCGCATCTTGTTGGACAGTTATTACATTCGATTCACGATGCATGGACCCATGTATATAAAATTTTAAAAATCATTGTCTTGTAATAGTTTATATTTGTTCTATTTAAAGTAATCATAAACAAAACTTTAAGTTAGAACAGAACAGAAAACATTAGGGTGGGCATGACAAATGACCCGTGCACTTCAACCATTGTCAATCTTCTCTACCTCCCTTTATGTCACACATTCAGTGGCCCTGCACTTTGAACAAAGTGCAGTACACTGCTAACAGAGATGTCATCAGTGTCACCTGGTTTCAAACAGTGCTGACCTGGGTGCCTGAATCTTACTGCAGCCAATGACTCACAGTCACAAAGAACATGCTACGCCATTTAAAATGCCCGTTTCCATCTACCACATCCCGGAATGTCTACCAGCCCCAGTTCAAATAGATGCCCGCTTAACTGACAGTACCCTGTTAGCAACCCTACCATTATTCTTAGCTGGATTCTGATCAAACTGAGTAAATTTCCAGCTCTGTTTGTAAAGGGTCCTTTACGAAAGCCCTGAGGCTGCAGCTGTCCATTAGTGGACTGCCAACACTCCTCAAGTTTGCTACATGTCCAGTCCCTAAGTACTCCCATGGCAACCTTTGAAGATATGCCAAAGGCAGGTTCAAAATCTGTAAGTGGAAGTGAGGAGCCCTGCCTGGCTAATAGGCCAGTTAATTCATTTCCATCAATTCCCATGTGTTCTGGCACCCATACCAGTTGTACCCTGTTACATTATGCCAGTTTTGCTTGGCATGATGGCAGTCCTGGACTAATATAGAATTACTGTGAAACTGTCATGGGCCTTACAGGCTGCTTAACTATCAGAAAGAATGCAGATGTTCCTACTTCTATAGCCCTTTTCTGTACTCCCCATTACACGAGCCTTAATACTGTATATTTCAGCCTGGAATACTGTGGTTTGGAGCCAAAGACTAAACATTTTCGAGCCCCATCTATACACCCCAGAATCAGTGCCTCTATCAGTCTTAACCCATCTGTGCACCAACCAGAACCCCTTCCATATCCAGTTTGAATCCATTCTGCCATTCACATATGTCAGGGAGCCTGACTGTGAACAGCTTGTGGTATGTGTATCTTGGTGTCATCCAGTCACCACACTCCCCCACCTGAAAGATGGGTTCAAACTGCAATGTCCCAAGATTATGTACCATGATGAAAATTTGTAAATTTAGGTTTTCACTATTTGCTGCACTTCAGTCTGTACATCCCTGCCTAGGCCTCTACCTCAATCATCACTTGAAGAGGAGGGAATCCCAGGAAGACTTCCAATGCAACTGCTGGTTTGTGTTGTCCTCATTGCCCCTGTCAACAGCCAGACAGGCTACTCCCTGTAACCTACAGAGGTCCAAATTGCTGACACTGTACCAAACCCCAGGACATCAAATTGTGAATAGGCAGGTCAACAACCATGGTGTAAATCCAATGCACTATTCTGGGTTTCAGACACCAAGTTATACCAAATGTATTCTTACAAGTCCAAAACATCCTGTAGGTAACATTCATCACATTATTCAGCTGTGCCTTCCGTGTCAATCCCTTGCCCGTAACAAGTCCAAGGTATTTGACCTTGGTAAAACTTTAAGGTAACTAATTATATTGCTATCCATGAGCATGAGAAAGCTCTCTTTGATCAAAATAAAATTACAACACCAAGCCCACAACAGATGAACAGAAAATAAACACATACAGGTGTTTCTTGAAGATATGAACTTTCATGAATGCTAAACCATACTGAATGGTAAACAGTTATTGAAGTTCCTACAAAATACTGGTAACTCCACCAACACCACCGTGAAAACCTCACATCTTGCAGAGCTATTCTCCGTTACATATAATAAATACAAAAACATTATGCTCACAATCAAGTCAAGTTCTTATATCATTTAGTGCCAAATTATCTGTTTGCCATATAATATTCAAGGTTTTATAAGAGACGTTCATGGGGCCGTGCATCGTAATATATTTCTATAGTAAAACCAACCAGATGCACCAACGTCTCAAATTTATTTTATTTTGGAATAACACCCTACATGTTTCGGACGGTCTTTCGGTCCATCATCAGGCGTTCACAACTCTACATACAGCAAAAGGCATATGTCAAACAGATACTGCTACAGCTTGCTAGCAAGCAGTAGCAGTATCTGTTTGACATATGCCTGTTGCTGTATGTACAATCGTGAACTCCTGATGATGGACGGAAAGACCATCTGAAACATGTAGGGTGTTATTCCAAAATGAAATAAATTTGAGACACTGGTTCATCTGGTTGGTTTTACTATAGAAATGTTTTATATGAGATGAGCATTTACGAATGTTTCCTACAAGTTGAGTCACACTCACTTGGATGCTGGTACATTATGCTTTTTCTGCAGGTCAACACGCAATCTGTCACCAACATGACGGTACACTTCCACCAATGTGTTAAAGGCTGTATCACGCACCGCTGACATGGGGTCACCTAACAGCTTCACTACTGATGGAACAAGTCGAGACAATGACAGAGATTGTGCTCCATGTCTGAAACAGGTAATATAAACATTGATAAAATGTACCAATACCTGAAAAGTGGAAATCAGAAATATTTTGCCTCTATTTTACAAACAGCAAGTCTCATTACAAGTGTTGTGTGTTTTGTAACACTAAATAAATACTGTCACAAAGATTATATGAGGTTACTTACTCAAGCTGTAAACACACACACACATGGTGACATAAAAGGAACATTCAGTATTACTGTTTGTTTCCAACTCATTAATTTTAACTTTTAAATATTCCCTCTTTTTTTAATAATAATATATTTATTTACTGCAATTGGGTTGTTACCCGGTGGCAGTGGTTATTTTACACGTAAACAAAACATGATATTGGTTACTACTAGATTTAAGTTTCTGCAATGTTGCTTGGTGTCACATTTTATGTGTGCAGATTATCTGTATTATTTGTCATGAATCCTGTAACCACCATAATTTAGCTTACTTCCTTTGAGTCCGCAAACTTTGTACATTCATCATGAAATCATTGGCTGATGCTATTTCCATTCAAAATGACCTATATGGAACTTGCTTATCTCAGATTTTGATATTGTCTCTGATATTTTTCCAGTCCCCAATAGAGGTTAAAAATTATGGCATCTATTGGCACAGCAACTGAAAAATTTTGTTTCATGACTAAATTCATAAGCTGTGCTTTCAGAATTCTTGCAATCACTCCGAACAGAACATACAATCATTCTTGTCACATGGATACTGTTCAGTAATGTGGTTTATGTACTACTGTAGGGAAGAGAGAACCCATATTCTTTTCATTCGGTTCACTGGACCATTTCTGAGGTTATCACACAAGAACTTGCAAAGTTTTACGGTCAGCTGATGCAATTATCAGGGAACCAAAACTTTCAGCTCTCTTCTTCCCACCATAGCTTCCATATGGTTTTGCCTGTCTCAGAATATGAAATCCACAGACCCAGAACATACTGAAGTGACCATGTGTCCTCAATTTCCAATTGTAATTAACTGCAATCAGTGGACAGAGTTCACAAAATCATGATACACCACTTCCTGGTTATCAAAATATTTACCTGATGACCAGATTTTCAAAATTTGTTCAACCCATGATCTACTGTCTCTCACAGAATGAGCCAAACAAATTAACAGGCATGTAGAGCTTGAGCAGTAATTAAAACTGGTGTGGAGACTTACGCCCATATATATTATAGCAATAATCATATGAGAAACTAGGTAAAGGTTGAGGTAAAGGTAAAGCAATCCAATTATAGGCCTGGACAGGCCCAGAGGGTTCCAGGAGGTTAAGGCTCCCAGACTTCAAGACAATCGGCACATGAAGGTGGTAAGGTTGTTAGCCCCACTCACCGGCCGCCTTTATCCCGAGAAAATATTCCTGGTACTCATTTCTGTTAGAGGCTGAGTCAACCCCAGGGCCATATTGCGGCCGGAAGGATTATGTCAATGAAAAACTCCAATGACAATATCGGGATTAAAACCCACAACCTTGCAACTTGTAGCGCAGTGCCTCAACCAAATGCACCACCGCGTACCCCCTCTGAGAAACTAGAGTAATATTAATTTATGAGATTATGGTACATGAATCGAGTAACATGCAAAAGCTGATTAAAAAGTCTGTGATGAATGATACCCGCCCCACAGTGACAAGATACCTGGTCAAACTCTGGGTGGCCAGCTTCAACCAACATATATAACTAACAAATATAAAAAAATCATCAGTGTTTTTTTTGGTGATGGTACACAACAGTATGGCATACCAGCACTGTGATGGTACACAACAATATGTCATACCAGCACCTTTACTGACAGTGAAACATTACATAAAAATTATAAATTTAGAACTCAGGAGAATACAGCTAATTGTTGTATTATTCCAACAATATTATCACATTATGAAACAAGAATATTAACAAATCTTTTCCCAGTCAAACACAATTATTTATTCCACTATTATTTCAACAACACTTTTCATCCTAACATCCCATCGTCAGATTTGACGTTCATAGCGCCGCACATCATAAATATTATTTCTATAGTAAAACCAACTAGATGCACCAGTGTATCAAATTTATTTTATTTTGGAATGACACTCTACATGTTTCAGATGGTATTTCCGTCCATCATCAGGAGTTCAAGACTGTACATTTGTCAAACAGATACTGCCGTCTGCTTGCTACGAGATGGAACTCAGTTCCATCTCATATCTGTTTGACAAATGCCTGTTGCTGTATGTACAGTCTTGAACTCCTGATGATGGATGTAAATACCGTCCGAAACATGTAGAGTGTCATTCCAAAATAAAATAAATTTGATACACTGGTGCATCTAGTTGGTTTTACTACAGAAATAATGCCATCATCAGGTTGAACAAGAATAAAAGAGTACAAATCATCTTAAAACCTTTTTTTATTTATTTTGTAATATACAAAAAAGGAACATTTTCAAGTCTACCTGCTGTCAAGGTGTCAGTACCAGCACCCCCACTAAAAAAAAAAAAAAAACTATAACTATACATAAGTAGAAGATGATCAGTTAAACAAATGACAATCACATTATCATACAAAATAAATTATAATGTTCCACACTTTTGACAACTATGGGTGTTCGGTGAGTGTGTATATACACACAGTTCATTTTAGTTACAAAATTAAAACTGCAAACTTATTTCTCTTTGTTGAACTCTCTAAAGAAAATTCTTAAGTCGATGCACACAAGTCCATAACCAACATTCAGAACAATGCTATGTACATTTACAGCCAACAATACTCACTCTGTTAGTGTTGTCTGTAGACAGTTCATCACTTCTTCTCGTATCTTCCCATTTTTATGTGAAAATGCTGGTGTGAGCTTCTCAAAGAGTGCTTGCGGTGTGATAACATCTCGTTCCATTAGTTTCAATATCAGGAGTTGTGCTTTCTCCCGAACTACCTCTTTACTGTCTCCTGTCATCAAAAAAGTGCAAATAATAAATAAGTTCATGACAAAAAGATATTGTACACATGCAGGTTTTTTTTACAGTTATCTGGTTATGGACAGAAACCATGTTAACCATGTTCCATAATGTGTGGGGAATTCCTCAAATAGATGAGCAATTACAAGCATTTTATCTCAAGAAACACTCTGCTCCATGAAATCAATGAAACAGTTAAGACAGCTACGGGCAGACTGTTATTCTTCATCTAACATAGTAAAGATCACATCACATCTACACGATAAATTTTGCTAGGAATTTTACATACAGCTGTGCTGTTACAGATTAAGACAGAACTAGGAAACAATAAACAATTCATTGTAAAGTTAATTATCACATATTAAATAGAAAATATTATTTTCAATCTCTAACTGATTTCATGCTAAGGGGAATGAGGGCCACAGATTAAACTATGAGATGGTGAACAATATATTACAGATGACAGGTCTGAACACAGCCCTTCTTAAGGGTTAACAATCTAATCCATTGTTTGTATAAGCACAGTGACATATTTCAAGAAACAGCAATGTTTACAAAGTCCTGCCAGCTTTTGTCACCTCTGTTAGACTGCAGGTGACTTCAGACGGCTCTTGGTTTTTGTCAATGCCTTCTAAGCTGCCAACCTGCTGGTTTCTATGCATCACTTTTGTGTCATAACTCTCAATTTGGGCTACCATGTTGGCAGTTAAAAATAATGAACTAATCCTCTGTTACTAGTACACCAGGATACATTACTGCCAATGCAACAACAGGATGACTGCAAATTCGAGATGTGCCTGAAAGGTGCAAAGTTCTTTCTGATGAAGTGAGCATGATCCATTGCAGGCCAGCCAAATAACTGTTTCTAAAGGGCAGCCCCACTTCTGGTGGGGGTGACAGCCTAGGAATCTGTCTTTGACACACCCTCTTTCCAGTGATAGTGGCTGATCAGTTCAGGCATGCCTGGAAATCTGAATGTGTCTCATAGTCTGAGCGAACAGCATCGTGCAGCTTGCTGGTACTTTGTGGGCCATCACCCAGTACTGCGCCCCATGTTTAAGCCCATCGAGATACATCCCTAGCCACCTGATGAAGAGTGATAGCGTGCAGGACATTGTCATGAGAGTGCCAGTATGCATACATATGTTGGTTACACATACAATGAATAAGACAAGTCAGACTACTGGTGCCACAACTCCTACATGCCAAACGTGCAGATGTGGCCGACTAGAATGCTATGCAAGCCCAGCCATCCAACAAACCAACCAAGCAGGTAACTAAGAAACTTGGCACCAAGTGCAAGTTGCCTTCCCAGGTTAAGGTCAAGCCATTCTGACATACAATACGCTGTGTGGATGGCAGTGACCACCCCATGCCAAGACCTAAGACTGGTACAGCATCATAATCTATGCCTCTTGTGTACAGTACAAGAATTTCTGGGCAACTTGCTTCCATCAGATGATCCATCCACTGGCAAACATGGTCTACAAACAACAGAACATGATCTGACTCGAGGCAGACATCAATGCTGTCTACCAACACCTGTCAGCAGACTCCATGAACACCTCCATAAGCCAGTTGGTGGGCCGTTTGCCCACTTATCCTCCTAGACCATACTTAGTACTGAGAAGTTTGCCTGGTGGGAGGAAACAGGTTAACGCACGAAGACAGCCAGTCAAATCTACATGTGTCTCATACACACAATTCAACAGGAGGAACAATGCACAAAGCAGATGGCAGCAGTGAACAACACAAATACAAAGATGCCAAGCTCACAAGCACTTTAACTGTATTCCAAGCAAATTTTAATTTTTCCTTCTTTACTTTGGCACAGCCCACGCAGTCAGTAGTTTTTGGAATGACAGTTATGTATGCATGTGACAGACTGAACAAGGGGTGGTGTGAATATCGTACAGTGGTTGATTTCTTCTGAAATACATTCACATATAAATGAACACACAGGCTAACAAACTGCAAATAATCAGCATCTATACCAAGGTTACAAATACAAGTACTCATGAACCCATGAACTCACTATAAATACATTAAAAAAAAATAAATAAATAAATAAATAAATTTCAACACCCTCTCTGTTACATCATTCAGGCACATGGATTTCAGTAAAGTAAAATGTGATAAATAAGCAAAATAAGGAAAACCCAAAGCACTGGAATGAAATCCACAATTCTAACAACATATACTGGTACAAACCGCAGAGTCCATTGAATAATTCCGTGGCAGCTGAGGTCTAACCCTATCCACAAGGCTAGATGTACAAAGACTGACTTACCCAGTCGATCAATAATGGGCGGAAGAACAGTGGATATGTAAGGGCGGAAGTCCACAGCCATCCTGTCCACCAGATATGTCATGGCATCAATACCATTCTGTGACACCTGGAACAAAGCCATATAATTAGGGAAACAATCCAGATATGAGTACAGCTAAACAATTCTCCCTTCTTCTTTTACTTCATAGAAAGTGGTATGGTCAAAGCAGAACCTATTTCCCTGTTAATCTCATCTTAGAGCTTCAAGAATTCATTTCCTGGCTATCTTACTGACTCCAGGATTACACACTTAGAAAAGAATACATAAGCATGGGCAATGAAGTGACACGTGAACTTCAACCATGTTAAGTCTTTCATGCACCCCTTTTGCTCACGCATTCAGCAGCCCCACCGTTTGAACAAAGTACAGTTTCCAGCTAATGGAGATGTCCTCAAAGTCACACAGAACATGCATGGCCATTTCAAATACTTCTTTGCATCTACCACAGACTGCCAGCCCCTAGTTTGAACAGACGTCCACCTAAGGGACAGTGCCCTGTTAGCAGCCCCATCACTCTCCTTAGCTGGTTTCTGCTCACACTGAGTAATTTACCATCTCTCTTTGAACAGGTTCTTTTAAGAAAGCCCTTAGCCTGTCTGTGTCCATGAGCGAACTACCAACGCTCCTCGAATTTCCTACTTGTCCAGTCCCTGATTACAGGCCAGGATAGCGCAGTTGGTATAGTGACTCGCTACGGGCTGGAAGGTCCGGGGATCGAATCCCCGTTGGGGCGAGATTTTCCGCACCCATCAAGACCGGCCCTGGGGCCCACCCAGCCTCCTATACAATGGGTACCGGGTCTTTTCCGGGGGTAAAGCGGCCGGGGCATGGCGTTGACCACCCATCCCCATCAAGCGCGTTGGTTAAAGAAAGAGTAGAGCTATACCTGCACACCACCTCTGGGCCTTCGTGGCCTGTTATGGGGTGAACTTTACCAGTCCCTGATTACTCCTACGGCAACCTTAACAGACATGCCCAAGGCATGCTCAGGTCCTATGCGTGGACTTGATGAGTCTTGTCTGATGTTTCATTGACTTAATAATATAAAGCTCATTATCTTACTTTATACAGTACACATATTTTTCAAAGTTTATGGTTTTGTATCATTTCATTGTAATAACATAAAATCACAATGTTTCAGAATTGGCACAATAAACGTGCACTGATTTAGACTTACACATAATTCTAATGGACTGATACACGGTTCTTTTAAACAGACTGTGACCATGTATGACAGTACAATAATACAAGAAAATATCAACAAAGTACACTGTTAAGAAACGTATTCATTGGTTAAAGATCTAACATATTGCGGCAGGCCATCATCATCTGAACCTAAAATTTGTAGTCTATAATCTTTTCCGTATGTATTCATGTGTGTGTGTCCCGCCCCCCCCCCCCCCCCCCCTCCGGCCCCGCCCACCACCTCACCATCATTTAACTATCTAATAAAAAAAAACATCTCT
>Ga0123354_10014742_pt1 | contig 12174 bp, 10 predicted proteins | sample TergutLab28metaG_2_FD_97872 | JGI IMG/M metagenome (GOLD analysis project Ga0123354, IMG submission 97872) | Labiotermes labralis P4 segment gut microbial communities from Petit-Saut dam, French Guiana - Lab288 P4 | ecosystem: Host-associated > Arthropoda: Insects > Digestive system > Gut ... | reverse complement strand
CCTGCCAGTTTCAATATGTATTTGGTAATCAATAAGTGAGTAATAGCTGTCAAAGTTTCAAACTTCTCTGGCCAATATCTCCGTAACCATTGAACTTTGGATATAGGTGTTTTGGGTTATGTCGTTATAGTTTGACCTAAGGAACACTCTCCCGAAGTTAGGTCCTTTCCTCCTGGGACACATATATAAGCAAAATATATCTGAGAACGTGATAATGTTTAAACGGGTACTGCGGGCACTGTCACCGCGGATAAACCTGCCTAGGCGTCAACCACAAACCTCAACTATATCTAGTGGCGAAGTTACGAATGAGTGGAGCTGTATCTCCAGTTTCCTATACGCCTTCATGGCGTGCACAAGGACAGCTTTACCTCCCACACACTAGCAAGTGTAAATTTGATTTTGTTCTGCTATATTTTAGCTTCTGGTGTAATGTCTGTTCTAATTAACAGGGAGCAGCAACAGGCATACAGTAACTAAATTCACGGTTGCCAATAAAAAAAAACTTGGGCGACGAATCAGAAGGGTAACTCAAAACCTTGGGCCAAATAATGTTGGGAACGACAGCAACCTGCATGAAAGTACGTCGCTAAATCTTACGCGATTTAAGTTTCCGTCGCGTTAAGGAAGCCTCAAAACCAACCGAACTCTTTTGTATGTAAGTTGATCAGTGTGAAACCAGAATTCATCCGATTTTATGTGCGGCATTATGTCGTCACTACCAACGGACAGCTATTTATGTAAGCAGGGTTCAATTACTTAATGCTTATTCAAAAATTTACCTTACAAGAACCTCAGCAATAACAACAGTCTTTCCAGCGGACACAACTAACCTGCATTGTTGGATAATTCTTAACTGTCACTTTCATACGACGTGCAGAAACAAACAATGCAGAACCAGAAAATAGAAATAAAACGTCCGATATCAATCGACTTCCCTCAAGAGATTAGGTTCATCCATCGCATCTGGCAGGCAGAATTGTATACCTTGTGTTTAAGCTGAATATGTTTTAGTAATCTTAATAATTACAATAATAATAGTAACTATAAACGTTTCCTACTATAATTAGTTCCATATTGCCCATCATTTTCTTTGGAACGATGACAAATTTTTTCTGATGAACTGCAGAGAGCAATATCACATTCAGGCAATCCAAAAACTGAAAAAGTTTGCGAAACACTGAGTGAGCGGGTTTCAATGCAGATATAAAACAAGAAACGATGTATTTATAGGGTAATAATCTGGAGTGTGCGCATTAACATTGTTGCAAGGAAAAAACAGTACGTATTATTTTGAGTGTGTCTGAATATTTGCATTATTTATCTGGCATTCAAAGCTCGTATTACATTGACATCTACGATCTGTCCGGTTTTAACGTATGTTTCCACATTCTCATAAACTGTACGATTTTCGGGGGAAAACATTTTTAAACATACAATTGTGTTCAGATTTTCTCTGCAACTGTTGTCTCAAACATTTCTCAATCTAAGAAGATTTCAGCAAGATATTATAAATGCACATAGGTCTTCATGTAAAGTAATCGTTATTCTTATCATATATTAATTCAACTTGAATTTTCTAGGTAGATTTTAGAAAAATCGTCAAATAAGAAATTTCATGAAAATCCATTAAGTTGGAGTCGGGTTGCTCTATGCAAGCACACGGACGGACAGACAGACATGACGAAACCAATAATCGCTTTTCACAATTTTGCGAAAAGGGCCTCAAACAGGCACTTTGTATACTTGTCACTTTTTTTTACACTGGTACGCTGCAGTAGCGGTTCATAAGTACCGAAACTTTATTAATTATGCACTTAGACACAAAACTAAAGCCGTTCTGTGGGAAGATCCCCCCCCCCCAGCCCCCAGTTTGCTTTTTTAAAGAAACTGATGTTTTATACCAATAAAGCTTCTTCTTATTAACACAAACACACAAGTTAAGAGTTGCAAAAACCTCCTCTAAATTCTCGGTTTCACGTTATTTTTTAGATACACACTGCCTACCATTTTATACATTCAAAACAGAAGTACAAAATTCGGAAAACAGTAAAGCAAACGGAATAATTTCTACTTACTCGGATAACCTACAGCCCAGACGTATGAATCGAAATTGCAAGCTTAACTAACAACTGAGAACTTCAGCTAAAAACGAAAAAGAAAAGAAAGATAACATTTTAATGCTGCAACTGAGAACGGAACGTGTGTCTTCGACTGTACTAAAATCACTGATCTCGTTAAAATTTATCAGAGTCAAACTTTCAATCTTCATCGATGCTAAAGAATTTAAACTATTCCTGTCCTTGTCTTTCATATCTTGAAGTATGCGGAAACAAGATGGAAAATTATACCATCACTAAAAACGTGTAGTACTGAATTTATTAAAGTTTAACTTTGATCGCTCGGCAGCATTCAACTGCTCCAAAATAAACTTTCATAAGGTTCGGTTACTCTCAAAGAGAATCAACAAAACCCGAATCAAAATACTTTTGTCTTTGCAATGATCATACTCCAGTGCAGTTGCACGCAGAGATAAACTAAATGCAGTATAGTGACATTCTCACAGATACTTTCACAGCGACAAAGCACGTAACAGTTTTCAGGGAACGTACATGGGAATTTCAACGCCGTGAAAACTTCACGAAAACAAATTGCTAACAGCACCTGACATAATTTACATTTATAAACAAGCGTTTTTGTCATAAAGGCCCTAAAATGTAAATACTGTTCCCGGCTTATACTTTTCGTGCTACGTAAAGCCGTTCCTTTTAAAGTTTCAAATCGGGCGTTCACAGTTTATCCAGGGTCGTCCAAACACAAAAATCCCACTAAACTGCGTGATAAAATAGTGCAGTCACATTGTAAACGTCCTCTTTCACGTTGAATTTAGGTTAAAATTGTTGAATTATAACAGGTTTGAAATTTAAAAAAGCTGTATAAATAATTACGTTTATGAAATAAATATACGACGATGTGCGTAGATATCACCTTTTTTACCTCACATTTCTCTGTCAGATCCTGTTTATCTCGTTGTCACTGTATTTGACGTAAGCTGCCAGCATTATGAAGTTTATACATTAATGCTGTCCCTGAGTGTCAAAAGGTTGCTGTCCCTTGAGCTACGCGATTAGCTTCTGAAGACGGATCGTTCACCATGAGCTACCACGTTACAAAGGCAAGCACGATACGCAGTGCCACGATGCCACACATTCTATAACTCTTGATTATCTCCGAGGGACATATTACCGGTAAACTTTGTATGTAGATTCTACGTACTGTAGAAGACTGGGCTGTGCTCGCGAGAGGTCTGGATACTGTGATGGTACTGAGAAACCCCACCACTAGAATCAAGACTTGAACTCCAGACTTTCAACTAGTCACTCACGTAACACGCTGAGGTTACTTAGTAACACACCCAACAATGCCTGTTGAAAGCTGCTGATGGGATATTTGAGGTCTTTATTCCTTTTCACGACCGGAGGAGTCAGAAAATCCATCAAGTATGTGCAGTCAACAGCAACTTCGGACACTCCCTGACCGCAGCTGTTATTGCAGTTTTAATACACCACAACCAAAAATTCCCCACTCTATTTCCTCTTTCATAACAAAACTCCCGCTCATATACTGTATATTGCAATAACAGACTTTCGAGGGAAATCTGTTATCCAGTGGCAACGCAACAATGTATTTGTTAAAATATTATTGTGTTCTTGCAGAGATATCATACAGCTGCTTCACCAGATACTTGCTTGCTAGTCTCGATAACTATAACCCTAGGGGTTTTCTACGAAGAAAAAATTTATTAAGGCAGGTCTTTCATTCATTCATTCATTCATTCATTCGTTCATTCATTTTCCTAAGTTCTTTCCATTTCCTGCATTTACGAATTTTGCCAGCTAAGTTTGCCAAAGCTAACGACAGTGAGGTTTACGACGACCATGGTCGTGGTCTCTCAAATACTGCATTCGAATCCTACCCAAAAGCACGCTTGTTCTGCTAACAAAAGCCGTTGCTATTTGACAAGTATTATCACCTGTTGAGGAAATAAAATAAAATGAAAAATAAAGAAGTGCTACAAAGCGTCAAGGAGTAAAGGAACGTCTTGCATATAAAAAATAAGAAAATCTAACAGGATTTGACACATGTTAGGTAGGAACTGCCTTCTAAAACACGTTATTCAAGGAAAGACGCAGGGAAAGATAGAAGTGACAGAACACGAGGAAGAAGACGGAAGCAGCTACTGGATGACCTTAAAAATTACTGGAAATTGAAAGAGGAAGCACCGGGTAACACTCTTTGGCACACCTGTTTTGCAACCACCTATGGTCCTGTCACAAGACAATGTAATGAGATAAAGAACAATGCGATGAGGTTGGCACGAAGGTCGTATGGGGTAGAGGTGGGGTCCATTTGTTTTGGTGGGGAAATCTGAGGGAAAGAGTCCACTTCTGCCTTCCAATATTGAAGGAAAGATGAATGTGAATGGACGAGAAGGAAGAAGACGTAAGCAGTGGATCGCACTCACTAGTAAACTCGGTTTTGATGAGAGTATAGACCTGTCGTAAGGCAGGTTAGGTGGTGGTGGTGGTGGTGGTGGTGGTGGTGGTGGTGGTGGGGTGATGGTGGTGTTTGTTGTGGGGTGGTGGTGATGGTGGTGGTTGTGATCATCATTATCACCTGTTGGTACTGTTCCTTCAATCACTCATTCCCTTGCGATTTTCAGACTACAGTAAATAAACTGAGTTGACATTCTGCAGGACAATGCTATTTGAACTACTGGTTAAGTCAGCCTCTGTTCGTCTTTAATTTTTAGTTTATTTAGCGATTCTTCAGTGGGTGTATTGTATGTCAACGTTAGATGAATTGACACGAATGTGGTGTTTGGCGGGATGATAATGACGACCAATACTCTTAGTAAAACTTCTCTCAGTGTCACTTTGTCCATCACAAATGTGATGTGGATTTTCCTTAAATTTCGATTTTTATTGCTGGATGTTTTATTCATATAAATGCATAAATTTCATTCTCGGGGTTACGTTAAAAATAACTACTTGAAAGAAGTGTGCATTGAAGCCAGGACTGTTTATTATGATACTAAATGACAAGACGATTGAGAATAGACTGTAAGAACGTGGAAGGAAGTGGCCGTGACCTATATGAAGATACGATCCCAGAAATTGCTTTCAGGAACAGAGGAAATTTAGGAATACATCATTAAGACAGCTGGCCGCCGAGCCCAGAATCGAAGCCGGACCTCCCGAATACTAAACAGAATTTCTAATTAATCAATCTAGACGCTCGGAATTTATGGGATGCAAATTAGAGAAAAATGATTAATTCTCTTAAACCTACAGAGAAGAGCGGAGTGACTTTAGTACGTGTTACTTCAACTGAGGTCTGAGACTCGACACGCTTGAAGCGGGTCCTAAAGGAGAGTAGGTGAAGAAGGAGATAGGAAAGCGAGTTATAAATAATTCCATTCACGGGGACTGAATAGGAAACTCTGCTAAAGGGAGTAAGGTCTTTGCAAAAAGACAGAGTATATCCCACTCACGGGAGGAAACTTTTAAGTAGTTAGAAGGAAGGATTACAGGTGGTAGTGGTGGCGGTGGCGGTATATTTCTATCTAACAGGAGGCTTTGAAAGTTCGGAAACATGGCGGTCACACGACAGGTTAATAATGACTGTTCCTACAACGAGAAGACAAACTGACTTTGAAGCCAAATCAACAGCGCAGTGTGAAGTCAGAAGTGCCAGAAAATATGGGGCTAATTATGTGAATCATGCTCACTTCAAAAGACCTAGCATGACGTAAAAATTTGAATCCACTGTTCTATTTATCCGGCTTGTTGGAGACTCTCGACAGACTTCTACAGGAACTAGGAAAGGCCGACAAAAATTAATCCATAATCGGTATGAATGACTTAATCTAGGCACATTAAATGTGGAAAAATATGCTAACTCATCTCACGCAGAAACGTTGGAGTGATACGTGAGGAGGTAAAACATATCTAGCTTTTTCAATTTAATGACACTGATAATACTATGTGGGCCTTCTCTTGAATAGACAAGACGAATTTACCTCTGTAAGTATTCCCTGCACGAATGAGGGTGGAAATCATAATCATTCAAACAAAATACTGGCTATTTAACGTACCTGCTTTTATAATAATTCACAAAAAAGAAGACAAAATTTCTGCGACCTTTTGTTGGTTGAGCAATGTTAGGAGTCAATCCGCCCCCTGCATTTTTTTGTAACCTTCAAAACGCTGGGAACATGGCGGTATAGACCCTTAATATTATGATGATAATTATTATAATAAATAATTGAAAGTTGTAAATAAAATAAATTTCTAAATTAAGGCCAAAATTATTCATGTTATCAAACCCAAGTAACCATTGACTTCGAAATGTACATAGCAGGGAGTTCATGAAACTTTAGAAGCCACACTTTTTACCTCCCTGTGCCCCCCTCCCCTTCAGCCCCACTCTTTTCCCGAGTACATTCTTTCTTCCTTATTTTGTACAGCAGTCTTACTTTTCAGCCTTCCAATATAATTTAATAATTAGCAAATTACGCAGACTTTTCAAAAAGAGTTTTCCAAAAACAGATTTAAATACTAGAGAATTCAGCAGGTAGAAATTCTCGAATGCATCTAGACTTCTAGGTCACACTGTTGGTGCAACGAAGAAAATAAATCCGCAAACAAAAGACATACAAGAAATTAAGAGCAAGATGAAGTCGCAGGCACAGCTGTGACGTAATCAATCACCCCGCGCTTTTGTTCTCATAATGGAACATTTCAACCAATCGATTCCTTCATTACTAAGCCAAACACTTCAAGAAGGCGTGGGTACCACCGTGATGAATGGATCCGCACATCAGTGATCATTATCACCACAGTCAGCGAATAAAATAAGGACTTGCTGTTAGAATGGGCTGGATATGACGCTGAAGACCCACCAACGACGGGTATTTTGTTAGGCAGCACAAAGCTGATCACAGTGCGCATGCGGTCTTGAACCCCTCCAACGCTGTAAACGAGGATTCGAATAACACACAGGACTTTAATATGAGATAAAAGTTTCTGTACTGTCATGTGCAAGTAGAAGTATCGTAATGTATTTAACCCCAATTCAAAGAAATCAATCGAATGATCATGAGACTAAAATTGAAAATAAATCTCCACTGCTTCTAATAAAACTGTTTAAGAGGACCGACAAAGATAGAAACGAGGAAGCTGTAGGCGACAGGTCATGAGGAAACTGTACAGACAAGTTCCATGATACTTTCCTGATAAGTCCCTGGAGGTAGAGAGAAAAATCGTAAAATATTTCACACTTGACATCAGTCTTGACATAAAGGCAGTTCGTAGTCTGGAACAAGGATACTAAGCTGTGCTGAGAGGAAACTGAACTGGCTTTTTATTATGGATACATCCCCCAGAAATAAAGACACATGGATTTTAAATGCAATAGATCGAGAAGAATGAGATGGGTTGGGCATGCGGCGCGTATGGGTGAGGAAAGGGGGGTGTATAGGGTCTTGGTGGGGAAGCCGGAGGGAAAGAGACCACTGGGGAGACCTAGGCGTAGATGGGTGGATAATATTAGGATGGATCTCCAGAAGGTTGGATGTGGGTATATGGACTGGATTGGGCGGGCCCAGAATAGAGACAGGTGGCGGACGCTTGTGAGTGCGGTAATGAACCTTCGGGGTCCGTGAAATGCGGGGAATTTCTTGACTAGCTGCAAACCAGTTAGCTTCTCAAGGACTCTGCACCATGGAGTAAGTAAGTATAGATTCTTCTCTTAACGATCTGGAGAGAAATCAAAATTTCTGTTTAAAGAATGGGTTGGCCCATAACACACATCGGCTGTGTCTTCAAACTGAGAACAGAACTAATTTAATGCGCACGGAAGTACGCATTAAGTTGGTTATGAACACAAGGACTTTTCTGAAGACTGGCACAGATATTCCTCACTAGAATCTATAAGATTTCATTCTCCAAACTTCAAAATTCTGACTGTATTGACGCAAATACTTGAGTAATTTTTCAGACTCTATTTAGGGCAACAAATGTATATTATTTCAGTAAAGACATTCTTATCACCTGATTCGAGTGTGATACTTTGTGCACTTCTGCTTATAAATTGTTTCGTTCGACACAACATATACCCAAATAAAGTTCATGAATATATGCAAAGGGAACGAGCCTCGTGCAGATAACCTGTGTCTTTGGAAAAACTTCTTGCTTTCGGGCGTCCTGGTGTGCGTGTTTATGTCAGTGTCCACGATCTATCCCAAGAAAATATTTACACACTTTAATAATAAATAATCGGAAGAAGATAAACAAGATAAAATATTTAGCGAGCTAGTACCTCTCCGCATACAGCCATAAAACGACCACGCTTCATCAGGGAACTGTTACCCATGAGACAGAGCACGATAGGATATGACAACGAATTCCTGAGGCAATTGAATTAATCTGTAGTTTTAAAATGATAATTGACATATGATAATGTGTGTTATGAATATACATGTTTTTATAACAAGACAAAAAATTCAAAAGATTTATAACTGACTTTATTCTACTGTCGTGCAACGAACCTGTGACAACGTGCCACAAGCCACTGGGTCTGCAGGGACCAAACATCAGACTCTTCTACGTGCACAGGTTTATGTGTGTTTGCAGCAAACATGCGACAACGTGACATAAATGACACAAACCACTACTGGTAGTCCAGTCCAAAAACACAAAGTCGTCTACGTGCATCACCTTGTATCAGTAACACCTTCCACTTCAACTCTTACCCTCTGCGCTCCGCGTGCACTATAATCTGAATTGCTTTTCAAAGTTACATTATCCTTCAATCTCAAGAAAAACAAAACTCCCTCCACAAGAAAGTGTGCGTGTGCGTGCTATGACGTAACTACAGTCCGTAGCTATACATAACGACACCATCTCAAACAACAATTTGTCGGCGGCTGGTAGACTTCTAATTCTCAAAAGACTCAACCGAAACGCCACTTTAAAAGTTGCGTAATGCTTCATTGTGTAACGCCGTAACGAAGCTCCCAGTGACACACGCGGTAGCAGAACTGAGGGTAGCAGAGATTAATCGAACATTTTCATTATCAAAAGATTGTATTCCTCCAAGTAAACTCAGTTTGCATTTTAGCCACGTAATCGCAAAGAACATTTGTAATTTCCGGGCTTAAAGAGCTATTCCACGTTTTATCATTTATAATAAATCCTGATTAGTGAGGTGTTTTCGGTGCAGTGTTGGCAGGTAACATCTAAGCGCTTTAAGACACCGATATTTAAGCACAGTTCTAGTCCTCAAAGGAGAAGTACTGTGTGCCTTAGCTACGGTGACAGACGACAGCAAATCTTTCACACTGAACTGTATATCAATCGTCCTCAAATTAACGTAGAGGCAGTGGATTTATAAAAATAAGTATGGTATGTCTATCACTATTAACGGAAGAATTAAATTAAATTCTTCCCATTCTTCAAAAGTAACAAATGGTTTGTGGGAGGGGTACCAACTGTTGAATACAGCTAATTACACGGCGTGTTTGTTCATTTCCTTGAAAAGCGCTTATAAACATTCCTGTCCGATTAATTATACCGTGTATTGCGAGCATTGTATGCTGGTTATTGCTCTGATGCCTAAACAGGGTGACCAAAAATCATGACCACTGAATTTTTGTGTGGCGTTGGTGTGTGGTTTTTATTCGCTCTGGAATGAATGTCCCGAATTTTCTTATACTACGTCGCCCGCCTTCTGTTTCGCAGTGTTATTTGGAATTTCAGACTTTATAAACGAGTAGGCCATTTTTACGATTAACCTGCCAGTTTTTTACCGAGTAAAATGGAAACACGAAGGAAATCCGACAAACACTGAGGTTCTTACCGGACTGCACAAGCAAATGGCATTCATATTCAACTCTCCGGATTCTCAAATACGTAGAAATTCATTGTTTTCGTGACCACAGGACAGACAGAATTTCAAGCAGTAATAATAACAAATATGACGATGGCGAACGGAAACACGCCAAAGCAGTCTAAAGTTGTTCAGCTCGTGAAAACCAAACCTGCAGTTCCAGGTACTGTGAACAGCGGACTACGTAGAAAAACATTTCTTTTTTATGGATATGCTTACGAAGGGTTAAGAAGGAAAATTTTATACCTGTGAAATATTTTTTTTTTTTCCGTGACAATATTATGCTAACAAATGTATGGCGGGGTGAGGTTAAGGCTAACTTTCCTGCTTGTTACAAGTTCATATCTATGTGGTTGCAGTGGAACCCATCATATTCGCAATTCCGAACGGTCTTGAAAAATAACATATTTAAAAACTTAGCGCGTTGCCAAGCTTCGTCCAGTTCTTCTAAACCACATAAGATACATAATATACATCATATAAAAACGTATTTCTCTTATTTTATTCAATATACCTTTCCGCAAATTATTTTAAATAGTACGTAGGTTGTCTGTTGTGCCATGCTTCACATGATTATCCTCTGGACTCTCATAACGTAGGGCTGGTTTCGAACCCAGGCCAATCCATGTGGGATTTGTGATGGACACAGTGGCTCTGAGACAGATTTTCCTCCAAGTACTTCCTCTTTCCCCCTGTCCGTGTCATTCCGCCAATATACCATATTCCTTCATCTATTACAAATGCTATATAACCTCAGCAAATGACAGAGTCGTTAAACACATTAAAAAATTTTAAATTTTATTTCGATATATATGTAGTATTCTGATTACGTTGTTGAATAGTCAGTTTACTGTTAAGTTCAACTGGAAATTAGTAAAAATCAGATTCAAAACATCACAAATTATTTAAAAGTTACGCTCCAATCCTCATGTAATATAAATCTGAATGAGAAGAAAAGTAATGGTGGGAATGAGGAAAACTACGAAAATTGCAAGTCACATTAATGGCAACTGTGCTGAGATTCGAGGCCCGTATCTCCCGAACACACTCATAGACGATCTTATGCCTGTAGATGCACGATAACCCGCTCGGTACGAAACAAGCTGACGTTCGCAAGACAACTAACGGGCTAATGCCATGCAGCAGTTTTGGGGTTAGAATGATCGAGCATTATTTGCCTATTTTTCTTGAAGTTTGCGAAGTATATCAGATATCAGCTTGTGATGCTGCCCAGTTCTTTCAGGAAATGAATGACGTTTCTGCCAAATTCGACGACTGCGGCAATGTAAATACTGGGGGCTCTCACGAACTTCACTTCGCAAAGCATTAAAGTAGCAAAAGAATGATATGAGCGCACAAAATGTGAATCACGCCCAAGCAGGATCTGAAATGTACATGAATACGTTGAAGACACATTGGATGCTAACTCGTATGATCAAGAAGTTACCTGTTGCTAAGGAAACCTGTTTATATCAGGCCATCGCATCCCATCTCATGTCAATTCTATCTTGTCCGTATAACCAAAATTTATTTTTGGACAAGATGGCATTCCTATGGTGCGCCTAGCAAAGTTCCCCTGTTGGTCCGCTCGTCCGTCGGTGTGAAGGCCTACGTGCATAATTATACAGCAACGGTTGGAGTTCAACTAAATTTGATGTTGCTGAGCTTAACAAAAAATTATCAGATCATTTTATTCTTCTTTCATATTAGACAATTTAGATGAGGACATACGCGATATCCTGCGCGCTTCAGTTTTCGGCGTCCTAATTTGCGCGCATGCGCACATCCCATCACGTCTAGCAGGCTCAGTTATGCCACTCTTACTTGGATGCAGGGAAAACAAAAACTTCGGAACACTAGACTCCCCATACTCGGCACATGCGGTATTGGGCTTCGATAGTAGAGTGAGGAACAAAAGAAATTAACATGAAGAACAAATGAAGCATGGGCTACCGTATTTAATGTAGTACCCACAACCGGTACTTTGTCTTGAAAAGATACCGGTCTCCGCGCGGTCTAGTGCGTAGGTCTCAAACCTGCTTGATTCCTGGGATAGTGGGTTCGAATCTCGATTAAAGCATGGATGTTAGCCCCTTGTGTTTGTGTTGTGTAGGTGGCGGCCTCTGCGACGAGTTGATCACCCGTTCAGGGGAGTCCAACGGTGTGTGTGTGTGTGTGTGTGTGTGTGTGTGTGTGTGTGTGTGTGTGTGTGTGTGTGTGGGT
>Ga0123354_10014740_pt1 | contig 12174 bp, 7 predicted proteins | sample TergutLab28metaG_2_FD_97872 | JGI IMG/M metagenome (GOLD analysis project Ga0123354, IMG submission 97872) | Labiotermes labralis P4 segment gut microbial communities from Petit-Saut dam, French Guiana - Lab288 P4 | ecosystem: Host-associated > Arthropoda: Insects > Digestive system > Gut ... | reverse complement strand
AGAGTGCACACTTTATATGTACGTGATCCTATACAATGAACACATTCTATGTACCTGATCCCATAGAGTGCACACTTTCTATGTACCTATTCCCATATAGTGCACACTTTCTATGTACCTGATTCCATAGAGTGCACACTTTCTACGCACCTGATCCCATAGAGTGCACACTTTCTATGTACCTGGACCGTGTTCTACTTTGGCCTGATGATGGCTGATTTACAGCCGAAACATGTCGCCTAGAAGTTAACGACAAACGTTTGTCAAGTTGTTGATTGCACGTGTTTTGTTTTTTAGACGGTAATAAACATCACTGACAATATAAGCTACATCCTCTCTATACGTATTCGATCTTCAAAACTAGTTTTCAGGTAAGAGATATTCCGTGAAGGAAGAAACATCTTCTGCATGTCACGTTTCGCCATAGAACAAAATCCTTCCTTACGCATGAATAATACTGAAGCCTAATTAGTGAACAGTATTCGTACCACCCACACTCGCACTTTCTTAGGCGCTTATATGACTGATAGCTGCACTTGATGCTTTGTGGAACAACTTTCTGATATACAATTCGTCAACTGGCTCGAGTCTCAATTCAAGCCTGACGTGCTAGACAGACACCGTTAGTGGTTGTTCCAAAGTTGTCATGCAAATACCTACATTTAATTCAACCTATACGAATATTCTGTTTCAGTAATCAGTAAAGATATGGTCATAACAGAGTTGGCGTATAGGAAATATATCAAAGTCTTTCTTAAAACTTTTGATTTCGTACGTTTGCCCATTGGATTAAGTTGTCTTACAGTACAAGTTGCAAATTTAATTTGACCCTGATGGACTATAGGCAAAATACTATGCACGTGGGGCAAGTCACTGGAGTTTCAAAATTTAAAATTTTTGGGACGTTCTGATTGTAAGTACCAATACCGGAACGTGCCCGGCTTATCACTCTACTTACTCCATAAATTTTGGAATTCCTGGAAATAATATTCGTCCAGACTCTTTCATACTAAAGCCATCCCATTACGGGACTGGACGGGCCCTTAGGAATCCAGTAAGTTAAGGCTCCCAAAATTTCTACGCAAACGGCACCGGCCGTCCTTAGCCTCACAGGAAATATTCCTGGTATTCATTTCTGTTAGAGGTCGAGTAGACACCAAGGTCATAGTGCGGCCGGAAGGATTAAGTGAATGAAGAATTCCAATACCCCAACGGGAATCGAACCCGCGACATTTCGGTTTGTAGCGCAATGTCTCAACCAACTGTACCACCGCATGCCCTATTTGTTTTATAGTGCATGGGCAAAAATGGAATACTTTGTGTCGCGAAACTTATATATGATAATTCATTGGACTGCAGATTCTTGTTGCAGTGAACACACCGATTAAGGCCTTGGGAGGATATTTGTTAATACTGCTGCTTTCTAATTAAAAAAAAAATTATTAATGGAAGATCTCTGCTGACGTAATAATTCTAAAATATCACAAATTACTCTAAGCGTTCCTAGACAGAACCCTTACGATTTAAATGCCCTCGTACTGTATACATAGTTTACATATTAAGTGACAAGAAATTATTTCAAGTATTCCGTAATACGAATTTTAGAATATAATAATGTCATTACTTTAAGTAGAAGAACATTTGAACACACTGCAGCACAAATCTGACAAGAGTAAAATCTAACAACATCGGTATTACTCATAGAAACCGCAGCGAGAACATCATTCATTACCAATTGAAACATCTTGAGTACCTTCATACTTTTGAAACTAAATCGGTGTTTCAGAAATTACTACAAATTTAAGGTATTTTAGATTTTGTGCGTTTGCCTGGACGTGAAATATTCGTACACAAAACTTATTACCTGAATAAAATAACATACTTTATACGGGAGGCCTAGCTTAAATTTGCCTTTCATGGACAACGAATTGATCTGATTCTTCATAATTACATGCGATATTGCAGATCTCGGTGAACATCTGCTATAAAGCGTAGGTCTGAAGGCGTTTGTTTGCTGGAATCGTGAGGTCGACTCCTGCTGAGGATATGAATGTTTGTCTCTTGTGTGTGTTTGTGGTGTATGTTGTGTACTAGTAAACTCTGCGAAAATTTGATCATTCGTTCAGAGGAGTCCTACAAGGTGTGTGTTTGTGTGTGTGTGTGTGTGTGTGTGTGTGTGCGCGCGGGTCCAAGTGTATGATATCTGGAACCTCAAAACATGACTCCCCTGGCCATAGTTGTTTGCTGTACCAAAGATGAGAAATATAAAAAGACATGTCCTCCTCAGTTTTTATTACTTTCGCGAATTCTTGGGCGCAACAGTGGAATTTACTTTGGAATTAATTTAGAAAAGGATATTTAAATTGCTCTTAATAATATGAAGGAATTAACTTATCCTCGACTCATGAAACAAGTCTAAAGTTTCGATCATGTAATTTAACAGATGACTCAAGTACAAAAGTCAGTCTTGCAAGAAACACAATGAACATCTTCTTTCAAGCCCTTCCGCATGCAGCCAGATTTAAGTCAAGAAGAGAGGAAGTACGTCATCAATGTGTCAGATTTGAGAAACTAACTACAGTAAATACTAATATTACATTTCGCCGAGATGTGAAGCAGTGATAGTTGGTAGGTAGGCTTCACTTCTTGTACACTACAGCTGGCATCAGCAAGTAGGCCTACTGCTGGACAGGATGTGTGTGTGTGTGTGTGTGTGTTTGTGTGTGTATGTACGTGTTTGTGCATGTACGTATGTATGAATGTATGTAGGTATATGTGTGTATGCGTGTATGTATGTATTATGTATGTATATATATATAGGTATGTGTGTATGTATGTATGTGTGTATGTATGTATTATGTATGTGTATATGTAGGTTTGTGTGTATGTATGTATGTATGTATTATGTATGTATATATGTAGGTATGTGTGTATGTATGTATGTATGTATGCATGTATGTATGTATACATGTATTACGTTTCTATGTATATATGTAGGTACTTGTGTATGTATGTATGTATGTATGCATGTATGTATGTATGTATACATGTATTACGTTTGTATGTATATATGTAGGTACTTGTGTATGTATGTATGTACGTATGCATGGATGTATGTATATATGTATTATGTATGTATATATGAAGATATGTGTGTATGTATGCATGTACGCATGAATGTATGTGTTTATGCATGTATGTGTGCATGTGGGTATGTATGTATATTTTATATTGATTTATTTAGGCATGTTCCATTACATGCTTCATAGTACATTTTGATAATTTTTTCGTCATAGGGAATGCAGTGACCCGGACGATCAGTGGATTCCCTTTACATTTACATTTACAATACTTTGAACACCTAAAGACCGGAGATGTACAATTTGTAGAATCCATGTAGTAGATCAAGTGGTATACAGTACCTAAGACCCTTGCAGTAGTTCAAAATTTATCGATTTTATAAACAGTAAGAATGATTTTAAATACTTTGATATTAGTTCGTGCTTATTTGCCAGTTCGCAGACTTTAAAACACTGCTTTTAAGGATTTCTCTTTGTGTATGCAGTATCGAGCACCGGTAAAGTAAATGATGTATGGTTTGATCTCCGTTGCCGCAGGGGCAGTTTGCATGTTCCAGAATTTTAAAACGGTGGAGATAAGCCCTGGTTTTTCCGCGGCTTGTCACCATCGCTGTGAGGATTGGGGTAATATTTATATTTATCTTTTGTCTCTCATGCACCGTTGGAAAAAACTATTTTGTTATACCGGCCTTTGTGCACTCTTTCCATTACTTTTGCCACTGTAGTTTTGTTTCATGTTTTAACTTGCTGATCAGTGTGTTCATTGGGAGTCTGTTGAAGACGATCTTAGCAACACTATCGCAAGCCGCGGCCTTTGCAAGCCGGTCTGCTAGTTCGTTCCCAGCTATTCCTACATGGACCTTGACCCACGATATTTCTATGTTCCAATCTGCTCTTTCTAGGCTAGTCATCTTCCTTATTTCCTCGATGAGATGATTATGGTTTCTGGTATTCCTTATTGAGTCAACTGAAATCCTACTGTCAGTGATCATGGTAAAGGTTCGGGGTGTGTACTGTTTGAAAATTTCGCCAGTTATCCCATCTTCTCCTGGCGCTTTCGTGTTGTTCATACTTTCAACCGCATTCCTAATTTCTTCCAAAGTAAATTCTCTATCATCGGGAGTATTGACGGTTGCTTGAGATTGGGCACTGATTTGTTTGTGAAATTCGCTGTCATCTTGTACGTTGTCTTTGGGCGTAAAGTGTTCCAGCATGAGCGTAACGGTTTCCTCCTTATCGGCAGTTAGCGATCCATCAGGCTTCGGGAGAGATGTGAATGGTGAATAGTACCTTTTCTTTGCCCGCCGCTAATTTATAAACGTCGTTCCATGGGTTGGCCGCTGTCGTGATATTACAATACTCCTACCACGATCTGAGCTTTTCTCTTTTAATGGCTGCTGTACATTGCGCCTTGCCTTCGAGGTATTGCAATTTCCGTCTTTCCCTGAGTTCATCGTTGTTTCTCGTTCTCTGATGTCTCCGTCTGAGGGCGTTTGCTCTTTTCCGCAGTATAGCCAGTTCCTCTGTCCACCATGGGACTGATTTGTTGTGTCGCAGTTTTCTTTGAAGTACGATGTACCCGATATGTTTTATTGCATGCTGTCTTCAGAATAACGTGAAATTCTACTACGGACTTTTCGATGTCTGCCTCCTCCGCTGTACGTGCACAGAGCATTATATCCAGGTCTTCTGCGATTTCTCCATTGTGTAACCTGCCGAGTGTTGTTTTCGCTAGTTGTATCAGGTTTTCTTGAAATATGGCGTAGTCCTCCTCTTTGAATAGGTATTCTACATCTTGAAAATCGACACTTTCCCGGTTGGAAGTACCTGTTCTATGACATACTTGATAATGTTGTGGTCTGAGGAACTTTCTTGATCACTAATTTCACACTGTGCCACCGTTCCGAGTAGCTGGTTGGTGATTATTTTTAGGTCAATATTGCTAACACCACGTCGAATCCGGAATGTAGAATTGAGGCTCTCTTCGTTCAAGATGTAAAGCTGTTTACTCATTCGTCGAGTTTTCTGCCCCTGGCATGTATGTATGTATGTATGTATGTATGTATGTATATATGCATGTATGTATGTGTGTACGTATGTATGTATGTATGCATGTATGTAGGTATGTATGTATGTGTGTATGTATGTGTATGTATGTATATATATGTAAGTATGTGTGTATGTATGTATGCATGTATGTATGTGTGTATGTATGTATGTATATATGTATGTATGTGTGTGTGTATATGTATGTATGTATATATGTCCGTATGTGTGTATATATTTATGAGTGTATGTATGCATGTATGTACGTATATATATATATATATATGTATGCATGTATTATGTATTTATGTATATATATATATATGTATGCATGCTTGCATGTATGTATGTATATATGTATGTATGTATGCATGCTTGCATGTATGTATGTATATATGTATGTATGTATGTATATATGTATATATGTATGTATGCATGTATTATGTATTTATGTATATATATATATGTATACATGCTTGCATGTATGTATGTATATACGTATGTATGTATGTATAGTATGTATGTATATATGCATGTATGTATGTATGTATGTATGCATTAATGTATGTATGCATGTATGTAAGTATATATGTATTTGTGTGTATGTATGTATGTATGTATGTATGTATGTATGGCAGTATGTACCAAGCTGTACAACTTTGTATCACAGAAGACCCTAACAATAAATGTGCAGCAGTCAAGATTGCTATGTTTTCTTCAGCCCACAACCGTCTTCCAAATAAGGCAATACTCTGTCATTTGGAAAAAATATCAGTCACGTGTGTTACAAACTGTAGGCTTGTTACACACACACACACACACACCACGCTTTTGTTTTCAACTAATGCTTTACTACATCTGTCGATAAAAATCAAATTAGCCTTTCAAAGCCCAGTGGTAACTAAATGAACCATACGTTGATCATTACGGAGCTGAGCACTTTTCGGTACAGTGTATTTAGGTATCGTACGCGGCTCGAATAATAAGTAAGAATAATTTCTTTAGCAACATTAAATTCTTGATTTTATAATGGACACAGCAGTGCCCCCTGCGGGGTTGGAACTCAATATTTGAACATAACTAAAAAAAAAAAGCTCTCTTCATGAAGTTAAAATATTTCAATCCTCTTTCTATACCATTAAAAAAGCGCAACAACACATACGATATGATATGATATACGGTACGTTATGATATGATATATGATATTAATTGAAATATGATATGAGACGATACGATATGATATGATATATGATCAGATATGTTATGATATATGATATGATGATATGATATTATGATATATAATATATTTGTTAACTGCAATTGGATAGCCACCCGGTAGCAGTAGTACAGTACTCATTTACTCACACACAATACGCAGAACGACACAAAACAAACAATACATAGAACACAAAAATTTTGGAAGAGTGTGGGCCGTGCCCCGTCTTTGCGGGTTTTACACTGGAATTTGCCCTGCAACTGAGGAAAATGTACGGGAAACCCTCAGTCAGAGTAGCCGAAGAATGCCAGCTTGCACGGTGAAGATACATAAACATACAGTAAGAATACATAGACATAATAATAAACACACATAAATAACAGTATTAACCGTTTAAACGCCGAATTAAATTCCATCTGCCATCTGCTGGCATTATTAGGAGTTCACCATATCCTCCACGTTAGCAGGGTAAGGGTTAAACTTCACTTATCTTCAGTGTAATATGAACCGTTATAAGCATTTTTTTTTCACATTATAACAACGGAACACCGCGCTGGAATTGAACCTCCTCAGCTGAATCCTTCTCACAAAAACTGATTAGTCAGATGCATACCTTCCTGGGACTAGCATTTCGGCAGAGCGCGAAAGCTTAGACGCCAATAATTCAACACCCTTTTACGGCACGAAATAATTTATTTACAGGTCGTCATTTATTCTACACTGAGGCCGATATACAATAATTGCAGTTATAATCTAATATAAACCAAATTTAATATATGGTGTTAAACTATAGTGGGTTAAAGAGTTTTCTTTCAAAATCTGATGAATTTGCATAGAAATTTAATGCATTTACAAAATTTTAAATTGATATTTAAAATACTCAATTTGGGCGACTGACATGCAGCCTCTTTATGTCGTAACTCTTCTATTTTTATCTCAGTATTTAACCAACTTGATGCACAAAATTTGTTTCACAATAAGTTTTATTTCATGCCTCTACATGTTTCGAGCATATTTGCTCATCATCAGGAGGTCAAAATTGTATTACACCGCCTCTGGTATCATCACACCTATGAGGCTGTGTAAAGCAATTTTGACCTCCTGATAATGAGCACATGTGCTCGAAACATGTGGAGGTATGAAATAAATCTTATAGTGAAACAAATTTTTGTGCATCAAGTTGGTTAAATACTGAGATAAATACTGAGATGCACGGTCAACAAAACGTCAAAAAATCTTCGATCTTGTTTAAATGTCTTCTTCCTTTCCAACCGCCATTAATAGCAGAGCTTCCAACAATGTCAGTATATGCGTAAAGAGACCCACCGTGGGAGCGGTTTAACGTTTCACAAAGACGATTTCATTTTTGTCAGTTTTTTTTCTGCGTCCTTCAATATTTTCTTCAAAATTCTACCCATACAATCATCGAGAAAACGGAAGTCCAAACTTATAGACATAAAAATAAAATACCGTACATATTTTTCATCTTCCTAGGAAAATTTACTGTTCCTTCTATGTGTTCTTATGTCTAATCCAACGTACAGAAATCAAGTCCGCCCATTCTGACTGCTGAAGAATAAACAAGTCGAACTGCTTCTCTCACCGCGATCTAACACGAAGTGATTCTGACCCCGTGTTGCCTTGTTGTGGTGTTGGACGCATTCCCATTACTTTCTTTAGCTTGCTTACTTAGGAAGAGAGACAAAATATTTAACTGCATGAGAAGCACCTCTCGTGAGAAGTTGTAGTTCGAATACTTAACATGTTTACTCGCAATGTAACGGTTATTTTAAACGGTGGGAGATGTCCGCAGAGTTTAGCAGTTTTTGGGCTTACGCGTTCATATTACGCCTTACGTTAACAATTTCGTAGTCCTGACTAAGTTTTTTTCCTTATAAATAGCAGAGAACCGATGATTCAGGAAATGATACAATGACGAACAACAGTTTGTGAAAAGAATCCTTTCACTTTTCGTACTACAAACAGATGGCAGCTGAATAATGTGAAATAGAATAGGAAGGAACTCTGTTTTTTAAGTTTTTGATGCAGGGAGTCCAACTTTTGATTTACTATAATTTCAGTGGAGTTCTGCGCCTTCATATACAGTGAACTACACACACGCACAACGGGTCACAATATGCTCCCATAACACCGGCCTTGTCCATGTCAACGGACAAGATAGAATCATTCTTGTAATTTTAGCCAAGTACTTTACAAGGCTCCCTGATGATGGATCTTCTGTGATCCGAAACATGTCGGAACACTTTTAAATATTTTATAATTTTAATTGTATCTACGCATTAGCATAATTTGGATAAAAACAGTGTTTAATTACCATTGATGCACGGTGCAAACCTGAACATTTCAGTAGTTGTATTCATAACTCCCTTAGAACTTATCTCGATATAGCTCAGTGGAAGAGAAACAACTACTGTATGGTCGCCATATTCTTTCCTATTGTTAATAGCATTAGTCTCAAATGAAAGAATATTTTTATAAATAAAATTATATATTGGTGCATTAGTTGGATAAGAAAATGTTTGAATGTGAAACAGAAATAATGAAAACTATGATGAAACCTGCTGTTACAGTACAATAAACATTAAATTCACACGCAGCAATCCACAGTTAATGCACGTTAATTACAAAGTCATAAAAAGGCAAATTCAATCTACACACTGCACGGAAAAGTAATACATATTCAAGCTACACCCTTCAATGTTATTAACACGCTACGAGTAAGATTTTATACAGCATGTATCACGAATTGGTGCCTTAAATTCAGCAACTTTTGCCAGTAAATATTCCAAGTAGTAAAGGTCAAGGGTTACGGATTTAAGGAAATAATAACACGTACATAGGTATGTGGACATATTTTTATTGCTAAATTACAGCAGTGAAAATCCTCGGTCTCGAAGCATGTGCTGGCACGTCTGTTTATCGAGCATGTGCCTAGCGTCAGTTCATTTGTTTTGACCTTTACAGGGATTCCAGTATCCAAATTACGACGCAGCTAATCAGGTCGTGTTTTCAGTTTCTGCTGTCACTTTAAATTTTACATGCGCCTAACAAACAAGAAATACAGGGAATTGTGGTCAGGAGATGTCTGTGGTCAATGTTCTAGACTACAACGACCGATCCATTGACCATGCAAGCATTGATCGAGATGCATTTCTTTTTACTGCGCGACTAAAATGAGGAGGAATTGAGTCGTGTTGCAAGTAGAAAATCAGTCCAAGGCAATAATTCTATAAGGATATAGCAGTCATAACACAACTGTATTATCAGGTGTATATAACTTATCAACTACATGACTTTATGCAAACCAGATCTCGTCCCCTCACCTACACTAATACTAATAACTGTTCTGTATTATATCATATCTATATAGCTTCTCTGATAAATTGTATCCAACCTGATGATGGCCACAGCAGCAATGGCCGAAACATGTAGTTCACAAGTTATATAAACCTGATAATATAGTTGTGTTGTGACTGCTATATCCTCAGAACATTTTTACCTTGGGTTCTAACAAACACAACGGGGATGACGCTCCTTGAACTTATGAAATCAGTCTCCTTCCAAAGGTACATTCAGCATGCACTGCAACGAAATTCCACAGCTTCTTAATGTATATTCAGGCCTTATACATCCGATTCGGTACAGGATTCGAAGTTCTATTTTAAGAGAGTATATATTAATGATATGTAACTGGTCTCTTTTCTATAGTGTCTAAAGGCAATCAGGATACGTCCTATTGAGTTTCTCTTGTCGGGTATTGTCTCGACCTGTATTTGGAACTATTGTTTGTAAAATCTATAAGGGTCTGAAGGTGGTTGTTATATTCCGAAATATCTCCTCTTATAACTTTATCGATGGTCCACCTACAACTTGAATACAATGCTTCGGAAGACGCTTCTGCTTCGTTCTTTAGGTCCGGGATATGAACCTAAATGGTTACCCCGTAGAATGACGGAGGATATATTGTCACTGCATTTACCCCATGAAGTGCTTGTCCTCAGTTTTATATACAGGACTACCACGTTACAAATTCACAGAACTTATCCCATTCCTCCAACAATATGTTTCAAAGGTGAGTGCTAAACGTTCATTATTTCCCAACAATGTAGTGATAATATGTATCGAATGACAAGAAGAAAGTTACGTCTTTCGAAACTTCAAAAGTTGAACTAAACAGATTCAAGACATTTTGACTCTAACGTTAATTTTGTAAACGTTGACAAGAAAAAAAAAGAAGATTAAATAATAAACAATTTCATATCGTAAATAGACCGCAGCACTGTTCTACCTTCTGTTGCAGATGTAGTGAACAAACACCATGAGTTTTAGCACCGGTCATGGCGAGATACCCGGGCAAAGAAGAACACCGTTTTGTATTAATAAATACATATGAAAGTGAAATAATGTGAAATGCCAACTTGATGCAACAGCATAAACTGATTGGTTTTTATAACCGAGATGAAAAGTGTTTACAGAGCGGTGCGGACTGGGTCTTTAAATAAAGCGGTCTGCGCTTCGGCTGTAAATGGTTAAGTAGCTTAAGAACATCCATCTATACGTCCCAGAATGTAAGAAATAACTGAGTATTGGAGAGGTCGTTGTGGTTTAAAATGTAGCTTACACTCAACTTGCAGAATGTCTTGAAAAAAAAAACTTTCCCATAGCCTGAAGGGTGAGAAGTAAATAAGTTACTAAACAAATCAGTCGGCTACTCTTGCGAATGATTAAAACTTTATTCAACTACTTATTCAACTGGAGTAAATGTAACCACAGTTGCTGCGTAGGTCGTGTGTACGGTGCGGATGGTGGTGTGTACGGCACCATCCGCACCGTACACACGACCTACGCAGCTGCTCTCAAGACAACCACCGATACAAAACCTCGGTGCAGACAACCATATGCTGCAACTCAACATCTAACGCTTCGGATGATGGGCGTATGTGCTCGAAACATGTCGAGCTAAGAATACATCAATAAAATTACCTTGCTGCGTCAAGTTGGCATTTCACATTATTTCATGATGAAGATGCACGGTCAAACAACCCTCAAGTTTACATATGAACGTATAGTACGCGCGCGCGCGCGTTCGTTCATTCGTGCGTATGTGGAGGCCTTCCTCTCCCTTTGTTGCCACGTTCAAGTTATTTTGTTTGCGAAAATTTTGCCGAGAAAGGAGTTTATTCCTCGCGAAATACGAGTTCCGTGTCGCCTTCAATACACCGCATTACACAGTCTACAGGTTTAATGCCCATACGGATAAATCTTACAAATAAACTGTTCTGATTAAACTTTGCACAGTTTTTCTGGCCACTGTTGTTGTTTCTCACCTGTACAGCGGAATTCCTGAAGAGTCTTTGAACCAGAGAACCATGTTGATCCTGTCCTTTGGGGAGGGTGGCGTGACGTCACAGGGTAGCTCAGCATCCGTGCCGCTGACAGCCCAGACCACGTGAGCAGGCACTGCAAGAGAATGCACAAGTAATGCTGTTGTGTTTGCGTGTTTGCATCTCGTATTCTCAGGCAGACAGCGTAATTGACTCAAGTTAACTGACGGTAGTGTTGTTACTTTTCGAAAATTGCAATGCAATGGCGTTTGTGCCTTCATTAATTCATTTCAAAAGTAATACTGTTTTACTTAACAAATTGTTATAAAGTACCAAAACATAAACAATTATAGTAAAGGTAAATGTAAAGTGTTCCCGTTACAGGCCCGGTGTGGCCCAGAGTGTGGGTAGAGGTATAGCTCTACTCTTCCATGACCGCGGCACTAGAAGGGGGTGAGTGGTCAGCAGCACGCCCCGGCCGCACTTT
>Ga0123354_10014739_pt1 | contig 12175 bp, 10 predicted proteins | sample TergutLab28metaG_2_FD_97872 | JGI IMG/M metagenome (GOLD analysis project Ga0123354, IMG submission 97872) | Labiotermes labralis P4 segment gut microbial communities from Petit-Saut dam, French Guiana - Lab288 P4 | ecosystem: Host-associated > Arthropoda: Insects > Digestive system > Gut ... | reverse complement strand
TGGTTAGAGGGGAAGGTGCTTAGGTCGTTTGTGTATGTATTTCTTATACTGTCGATGGAGGTCAGCTAGAGAGTAGTTTCCTATGGAGCAGAAGAGGGGGTTAGGGTGGGCAGGGCAACTGTCGAAAAAGTTAGCGGTCAAATGATAAAAGAAGTAGCAGATAGCAGAATGATGTACACACCTATCAACACTGGTTATTCCTGAACCAAAACTGTCGAGAAAAGTTAGACAGGCTCCGTGGATGTAAGCCGCGGCTAGATCCAGCTTCTTAGTTCCATGAGCTTCATTCTCACTGCGTTCATCTTCTGTACACACATTAATGAAGTTCACCCATGACAGAATGTCCCGAACACTTACAGTGAACCTGTCAATAATGAATCACATGGATCTTACTCACATGCTGGCTGCTACACAAATGCACATATAATCATGCAATAGTATTTAGAAAAAAACAGAACATAGAGAGAATGAAGAGCACAACTTCAAAAGGTAAATGATAAGTTGTCATGTTGCTAGCAGTGAAGTTATGTAAGGGGAGTAAAGGTTGAGCTCCACTCATTCTTAACCTACATCCTTTCTGACCAGGGAAAATGAGGATATCACAACAGAATTCATGTTACCTCTTGCCTATGTCTGTGCTAGTGAACCATTCAATGAAATCCAAAAGTTGGCCGCCAACACCCGCTTGACTAAAGCCACGCTTCAAATTATGTTCCACAATTGCCAGCAGGTCCATTCTGTCTGTACAGCTTTCACACCATATTTCAGTAAACCGATTGCGAAGTGCCGGTGAAAGCTAAAAACAAAAATACACTTACAGTACGCTTCAGGATTAATACTCTTTTTGAGCTGTACTTAGCAGATTTACCCAAAATTTGGCAAGCTCCCCAAAGTGTCAAAACTTAGATTAAAATTTTAAAATAAAAAATAAACAAAAGTACTTTAACACATTCACCCAAATATGAACCCCCGACCCCCTTCCAAATCTTCCATTTTCAGGAAAACACCTACACAGAATACATTCAACTTCACCGTGGCATTCGGTGTCAGTGTACACAATTCAATGGGACTGTCACAAACACCAGAATCCAATTTCAGTGTAAAATGCCTACTCAGTTCCAAGACCTTACACAACGCCAATAACAAATACACGAAATAACCTCAAAAAGCATAAATGGTATAAAAGTTTATTTTAAAGACAATACAAAATGATACTTGCAGACCGCACTTGCACAGCATGAGATCAATAACCTTGCTTAACCTTTAGACGCCTAGCATCAACTATAGTTGACGTACTGCACCGCTAGCCCCCAAAGTTGCATTTTATAAATTTATTCAACAAATATATGTACCGAATATTTTAAACATGGTATACACTCTCCGTTTTTTCCTCTTCAAAATGCAGTTTGTTTCATAATTCTAACATATTTGGTTCCTGTATTATTCACATTTTATATACAGAGTGTGCTAAAATTAAAAAAATAATTCCGGCACCAAACAGTTAATGATAGACAGAGTGAGAGTGAACTGAGAGTGATCTGCACAATAGCAGGACAGTGAAACAGGCTGACTCACCAGACACACGGTGTGATCCCAGTCTGTCATAACCATTCATGAAAGGTCAAAACAATAATATTTGCATCTATACAAGGTCAAAAACCAAAACATTGAGGTAAACAAACTCCGTCACTCTACAGTGTTTATCCCTGTCCTCTTCATGTGCTGAACCAGAAATTACTTAGTGCTTACACACTGCATAAAGAATAATGCATTCCTATACAGTTCCTTTATAAATGTGTACCAGTGAGGCTGTGCGTACAGCCAACAATACACACCTCTTTCTTTCCATAGTCCCCTCCAGGGTTCATTGTGCCAATGAAATGAAAATTTTTATTTGCAGTCACAATACAAGATTTTTCAGTTCCCAATTCTCCACCGCATTTCTCGGCCAACAGCAATTTACGTTCCGGTTCTGAAAATAAACCATATTTATGACAAACATGAATGGACAAAATTAACTTGCAGATAAATTAAACTAGTGTGTACACTGTAAATTCCCAGCCAAAATATGTAACATCATGTAGTTATTCAAAACCATTCATATTCTCGATCAAAAAACTTCTCACATCCCATTCTTCTCAGACTGCTTAACCCATTAAGATGAAGGCACCATATGCCTTCAAAATGTCTGTAACCACTCACCCAACAATAGTGTCATATCCCAAAAGATTTAAATCCTTTGACCATGCATGTCTACTGTCAGAAGCCTTCTATCGTCACACTATGACAGCATCCACAGCTTTGCCTTCTGCAGCATCTCTTGCAGTAATTTACGTTCAGCAACAACACACACACCACACATGCACACACATACACATGCACACACACACACACACATACACACATGCACACACATACACACACACACACACACACAGAATAGCATATATTTATTTTTCCACACCAAAAAGCATTTCTTTAAAATTTTCAAGTGAGCAGCCTGTAGGAAAAATGTTATAAATAAAAAAAGGGAATGAATGGTGAAGAAGCACAACAGATGTTCCCACCACAGCAGTGTGTGGGACTGCTACGACTTTTTTTTGCTATTAAATTAGAAACAAAAAAGTGCAGAAACCATCAGTGGCATAATGCTAATGCCAACTACCATGAAAATGCACCAAGACATTCATGAATGCAAAATTACCATCAGAATAAACATACCGCGAATCAGCATAATGTTACCACGTGAGAAATGCACATACCAAGCAGAGAGTTTAGTCGCTCTAGCACACTGTCATCTGCGAGGGAAATTTCATCTGCAAGAAACAGGTCACCCTTATTCATTGCTTCAATTAAAGGTCCATCAACCCATTCAAATAATCTGGAGGGTTCCACATTCTGAAAGCAAACCAAATTATTCACAATATATAGCAATATTTATGGTTGAACATATGTTAATGCAGTTTCACTCATCACATAAAATCCCAACTTGCAAGATATTTGTGTGCCTTAGAAAAAGTGGCAAACTTCAAATTTTTTGTAACATCATTAACAAATCAAAATTACATGTATGAAGAAATTAACAGAATGTTACATTCAGGAAAGGCCTGCTATCTCTCAGACCTGAACCTTTTGGCCTTCACATCTGCTACCTGAGAATAATGCATAAAGATTAAAACACTCATAATTATAATTTTGTTTGTTTTTTACATGAGTGTGAAACTTGGTGTGTCATATTAAGGGAAGAACATAGGCAGAGGGTGCTGCAAAATATATTTATGCCTAAGAGAAGGACATAATTGGAAACTGGAGAAAACTGTGCAAGTACTTGTGTACTAACTACACAGTACAATATTCTTTATTCAGTACCATGAAGAACACACATTTGGCATTATGAGATATAATTTGAAGCTGGGAAGCAAATATTATGAGAAGTGCTGTAAGAATCACTGTCAAACTGACATACAGCTTAACAAATTCTTCAAATTTTAATGCCCCTAATGCTACCAGCAACCAGTTCTGTTTACATAAAAGCTGTGCACTTACGCTCGTGTGCTCTCTGACTGGACGTAGCCCTCCAAGGAAATCAGAGCTCTCTGTATGCATGTGGCAATTTACAGTGAACAGGGATTGGCAATGCATTGTTGCCAACATCTGACACACTGACGTCTTACCACAACCTGTCTCACCTACAAGCAGCACTGGTTCTTTGAACTGGCATGCTTTACCTGAAATAAAACAACTGTGGTTACTTTCATATTTATAGGACAGATTCAAAAGCCAATTATATCAGCCTGGAGTTTCTGGCACAGCATGAGCTTTTAAATTTCTACCAGGCAAACACAGAGAAACCAGCATATGGCATGCCAGACCATTCATCAATACATTTTAGAGACCAGTATATGGTCTGCTGGGATGACAGAGGTTAAGCTTTTGGCGCTGGAATTATTTTTTTAATTTTAGCACACTCTGTATATAAAATGTGAATAATACAGGAACTAAATAAGTTAGAATTATGAAACAAACTGCATTTTGAAGAGAAAAAAACGGAGAGTGTACACCATGTTTAAAATATTCGGTACCTATATTTGTTGAATAAATATATAAAATGCAACTTCAGAGGTTAGCAGTGCGGTACGACCACTATAGTTGACATTAGGCGTCAAAAGGTTAAGCTAGTGTTATATGAATCAATTATGTTCACTGCGGAACATCATTTCATTAACCCTTTTGTGTTACAACAGACTGTTAAATGAAGGCAGTTTAGGGTTGAGAATGCCCACCCCCTAACCCTTAATCCTGATACGGCAGTGTTCTGATACAGGTCTGGAGTCATAGGCCTTCTTCCACCAGGTTACAGTCACATTCTGCAAGTTACATCTGCAATACTTACCTTCTTGACACTTTTCCTAACAGTTCATTTATAAAAACAACAGAGCAGACATACAAATTTTCCCACGCAAATGGAACCTCTCGTTTGATTTTTAAGCAAATTAGTTTTTAGCCAGTAAGAGTAAGGTTGGGAAAAAAGTTCTCACAGTGAATACTTAAAACCACTTTTTTTTTTAATTACGATCATACATAGCAATCATTATATAAAAGAAAAGGTTTGTTAATTAGTTGTCCTCCTCAGAACTAGAATAGAAAATCTCATTTGGCTATGTACTGTATAACTGGATGTCAGAATTCACTACAGAAGTTGCAAAATTTCAATCCTCATACAACATTTCATTACAATGTAAGACTGCATCTCTTTGCACTTTCTCTATAGAATCAGAACAGAAATGCACCTACCCACCTCTACATCACAGTCACTGTTTGTACACTGTTATAGAGAGCTGCACTTGACGTTTCAGAAGAACCTGCTGCCTCCATCATCAGGGTAAAATATGTGAACCATGCAGGGAAACCTAACTTATACAAAGCACTTGGTTTGTAAGTGTGCAGTTATTTGACAACAGTTACGTGAGATGGCAGCTGTCACTATGAAGCAGCCAAGGGATACCTACGCTTCAGTTGGCACTGCACTGTACTTAGGCAATAACATCTAAGAAGCGAGCAGTTTTCAATTTTATTTTGTAAATATTCACACAAACTATGATTTTGTAGTATCTCTCTAGGGCTACCACCTACACAGACAGATCATATGAAGGGTAATCACAGTGAGAGATGCCATGGATTGTACGACGGATATTATGTTAACTCAATCATATGGTGGGACCATGGACAATAATATGTGATATAGGAAAGAATGAGTTAGGGTGGGGATATAAACAGTCCAGCAGTTCATAAGTCTTAACATTCCCTACAACGAGAATTTCATATATCAATTAGCTACACGTTTCTCTGTACAGCTACATTAATGAAACTTACCAACCAGAACAGCTAAGCGTCTCATGGTGTATGTCCACACAATATGTTTAAAACCTGGTAGTGGTTTCATCAAAACTTCCTCCAAGATAAAGCGAGTAACTGAAGATGTTTCTGGGCTTACTGGAAATAAAATAATTCAGTGTCTTTGAGTTTCAATTAAAAATAATTATAACAGCCGAGTAGTAAGGCAGAGGTTTACAGGCCTGTGGAGGGACCTGAGCTTCCATCCACAAAGTAGATGCCTCCACAAAGTCAGTAAGTTTCTACCAGACCACACAGCACATCAGATACCAGAAAACTGTGCTGTTCATAGTCACTGCAACAATAGCCACAAATCTGAAATGAATTTATTGATATGTTAGCTTCTTGGCCGATCCACACACAGATACATATCTGTAGTGAACTAAATCGTATGCAGTTACCAGCATCTGTCTTGCAACATCCGTTTGTTGCTCTGTACTGTTATTCCCTTCAGAAAATGCCAATACTTATAAAGCTTTCAAGGTATCCTTTCCCCAGCTCGACAAGCTCAGGAAAGATGCAGTAACAATGCTAAGGATTTGAGATCCAACAAACACGTTTCTGCATATCATGCTGTGATACACAATAAATGTCTTCATATGAAGACTGCTGTCTTCTGGGATGAAGTGCCATGTGTTCCAGTAGAAGTGTATGACAGTTTCAGACGAACCTGCTGCCTCCATAATATCCTGATGCTGTTTAAATCAAAGCCCATAAAATCGGGACTTCATGAATGTGACACACAAATGGCCCACTATGATTCAGATCCCACACTGGGTTAGAAGTTCTCCAGTTAGCCATCAAATGAATCCTATCGGAAGGTGGAAACTAAACTCCAGTCTATGTGTGTTTACATCTAAAACTAAAATCCAGCCTTAAATATGTTTTCCCAATTTCAAACCTTCAATCTTACCAGTGGCAATAAAGGATCAGTGGTCAGAATGTATTTACAACTTACATGTGAACAATCTCTGAGGATCAACAGTTCTATTGATATGTCTCTTTATCACATCCTGTATAACGTGACATTCTTCCTGCTTCCGCACTCGTCCTGCCAGAACCAAATAACCTTCATCTGCAATATGCTGATCCCAGTCATAGAATGTTCCTTCCTTCTCACCAGCCAGCCGGTATCGCTCACCCCATCGGAAGAGATCACGAAGAGTTATGAAACCCAGTTTACCTGCAAATGCTGCACTGCCTCTGCGCCGCAACTATTCAACATAACGGTTACAGTCACAGGCACAGCAAACAATTAAAACATGCACTAAAGAAGTACAAATAAAAACTGATATCACAAGCAGTGAAGCAGCTCTGCCTCTGCAGCAAAACTATAACAGACTTTCCTCAACACAAAAATCTGTACTTTCAGTTTGAAACAGATCATTATCACACCCACATGATGATGGGTGGAGGGAAAAAACCCTACAACCAGAATACGGCCCTCTAGGAAAATGGACAAACTAAATTCCAGTCTATTTGTGACTACACATAAAACAAAACTCCAGTCTATGTGTGTTCACATCTAAAACAAAACTCCAGAATACTGCCCTCTAGGAAGATGGACAAAATCCAGGTAAACAGCCTTAAACATTACATAATACAACACAACTTCTGTTATTGCAAATAATTACCAACAAAATTTCTTAAGCCAGTTCACAATTATTCAACACTTCTCCCTCATTGTCAACAGGTCTGCTGCTTAAGTTTGCATTAGAACCACCAGAATATTTACCTGCAGAATGTAAACACACTCAAATAATTAATCATTCAATAACCTCCTTTGTGAAATCTTCCCTGAGGGACAGCTGTGACAGATGAATACAATTTATATTCAACAAAACATTTTTTTATGCCCTTGCAGTCATTGTCAATATAAATGTGAATAAAACCACATTAAAAAAGAACTGGTCAAAGCAGCGCATAGCAAACAAACTCCACAGATCGGGTAGAGACCTTACTGTGAAGATGACAGTGGCATACCACACTAAAACCGTACCAGTCCAGATGACAAATTTAAAGAATCTTAATCGAATAACATGTTTTATAAACTGTAAATCATGACTCTGCACCGAACATCACCTGACAATAACAAAATTATTTGCTGAAACATGTAGCAAGATGAGATGAGTATTCTAGGGAATATACAAATCAGATGTCATGTTAGACTGACAAATACTGTAAGGGTTCGGCCACACAGAAAACAGGCTGCCGCGGCAGGCAGTGATCTGTGCCCATGGTGGGAAGGCACTCGAACTGAATTATGTAAGATTGAATTAACCCCTTCAAACAGAAGGCGGGCTGACACGGCAGACCAGTCTAGATTGTGGTGGGCAGTGGACAATTGTGTTCTGGAGACAGATTAGACAGGTGGGCAGTATGGAATGGCAGAAGAATTCACTGAAAAATTAATTTAAAAAGTGCGGGAGTCCTCGTGCGATTGAAGTTCTACGCAGAGACAGACAGTGATATTCGCCCAAGCGTTCCCTCTTCTCATTGATTTCGTGCATCCACCACTGTCTCCTTTTTCTTTTACAACTCAGTGCTAACAGAAGTATAAGTTTTTCCTGATCAGAACCAGACACCATGAATTAAAGAAAAATAACTTAAACGAAAACAAATGGACAATACTTTGTAGCCTTAACTAGATGGCTTTTCTTCACACTCGACCGCCCTTAGCTGCTGCGCCCTGTCTGGTGTCACCAGATCACAGACCGCCCTGATTTCCTGCGACGTCCTGCCCACCACGGCAGCCTGCTTTCTGTGTGGCCGAACCCTAACACTACTTATCTTATACAACTAGACACAAAAATATTTAATTAGTAACAGGCCAACAGCTAGACAATAAATTCCCTTCACTTTATGGAATCAAACTGTTCAGCACTACATTCACAAGAACCCACATATTTTCCCCATTGTGAGCCAGATGAATCCAGTCCACACACACCCTTCCTATTTCTTTAAGATCGACATCAATGTTATCCTTCCATCTATGACAAGGTCTTCCAAGCAGTCTCACTTCTTTATATCTTCCAACCAAAAGTGTGTATGCATTTCTGTTCACCACAAAGTAAAAGTCCTCACTGTCACATTCTTCCTAACAGCATTTTTGTTTTATTTCAGCAACTTTCTAAAACAATAACAAAGTCATATAGCTCTCAAAATTTCTAATATTAGATGTGAACATTTTCACTGAACTCACCTGCAAGTCTGTCATGACAGACACCATTTTCCTACAGTACGATAGAGGCATGTCACATCTCTTATGAAGAATGATCTCCAGCTCAGGTGCAGGGATTTCATCAAAGTGCAACTCAACAAAACGATTGCGAAATGCACGAGACAACATCTGGAAACAACAAAATGCACAGAAGTGAAATAAAGAATTAGGTGGAATGTCAAATACTCTCACAACAGCACACAAAAGCATTCAGACCGGTCCAAGATCAAAAGAGATCAGAATGAAAGGGGAGGGCACAAAACCAGCCCTGCTGCACCACCGCACACAAGCTACTGCACATCCCATCTTTAATGCACTGCATTAGTTTAGTTTGCTAACTGTAAACAGCACTGCACAAGATAGCCCTCAACTGACAGTACCAGACCCACAGGTCATTCTCATGATACGATTGCATGAACAGCCATTTTGCTGGTTTCAGCTCCAACTGCAAGCAATGTCATCAGCTACTCTACAATTAAACTTTTTACAGCATCCTGATAAACACACACACACACTCACACACACCCACACACATACACACTCACACACATACACACCCACACACACACCACCTAACTTAAAGTACAGCAGAGCTGTCCCTTTCATGTCATGAAGACACCGAGACTAGCGACAGTATAGCTACAATTACTCTTAACTTTGGCACCCTATTTAGGTGAGCAGTCAGCTGCACGCCACAGATACTGCACCACAGGTGAAAGAACCCCCAGCACCTACTGAATAGGGGGCTTGGTGGGCCCCAGAGTTAGTTTGGACACTTTGGGGAAGAGAGAAACCTTGTTCCCTTGTCAGTAATCAAACCACAACTTCTCTAAGGTCTAGTCACTGTCCTCACTGAGCTATCCCAGCTCCAACCAACTGCTCCACTATTTATTTTCACAAAATTCTCAGAATAAACAGCATTAAATGACTGATCTTTGTAATGAAGATGCAGTATGTTTTCGGGTAAGAACTGAAACTGTAGATAGTCTTTACATGAAATTTACATTTATATGTGTTAAGCTGGATAAATAAAAATCACCACTTAGGATGACAAAATTTTACATACCTTCCTTCCACCATACAGTCCTGGTGGATTCTGGGTAGCAAAGAGCATGAAGTGTGGATGAGCCCTCACAGTTTCTTGTGTCTCAGGTATGAACAGCTCCCTGTTGTCGTCTAGGACTCTGTTCAGTGCTTCTAGCACATCAGTAGGCGCTAAGTTCAGCTCATCCAAGATTATCCAGTGGCCTTGTCGCATTGCTTCTACTAACACACCTACAGTTAAAAGATAATTCATTTTATATATACATGCACATACATCACGTGCTAATCCTAAGGTGACAACAAGTCAAAATGGACTGAGAAATGGTGATTCTATATTAAGTTCCTTCCCTGAGTAAAGGAAAGTTTATAGGAACTCAAAGACAAGTTATCAGATACACGAGTATTTACTGCTGTAACACTCATATTGAAATTCACAACATGTTTCAACTGAAAACACAGACCATCACCAGGTCAATCATTCATGTAATAAATATAGGTATTTTAAGATCCAGTTAACATCTGACCTAATAATGAGCTAAGTGTTTTTAGCCAAACATATTGCCAATTCCTGTTGGAGTGATAAAGTAACAAACAGGTACAAACAATAACCTGAAAAATGTAGGCCTTATTCAGGGTAGCCAAGAACTTCAATTCTGTGGAATACAGCGCAGCATCAGTGGGTAACAAACTATCCACTAACACTGTGCCATATCCCATGACATTAAACACATAGACAATAACCTGTCTCTACGCAAAGCACAGCGCCAAATGGGAAGCCTCTCAAATGAGGGACTCTAATGACAAAACTACTGTCTTATGCACTACACACAGCACAAATAAGCAATAAAGTAAGTTGGCATTACAATTAGAAACAAACAATTTCAAAAATTTCTCAAGAAGAGACCATAAATAATTAATATTCTCACCACAAGATAACTCTACAGACTTCAGAAACAAAGTTATAAAACATGGAAATAATTATACATACAAACACAGGAAGGCCACAAAATATATCACCTTGCATATTTATAACTGCAGTTTACATAATGTTACTATCAGTAAATTTAACTAGACAGCACTGCGTTACAGCAAATAACAAACTGTCATGAATGTGAAGGTACCGATCATGGCCTATATTAAGCTAATATTCCAGGTTCTGCACAAAGGAACTGCAGATAACGAAAAGCTTTGTGCCCTGGACAAAATTCGAACCCAGCACCCCCAAACACACATCTGACGCAGAAAAATTAATTCACCAAAACTTCCTTGAAGTGGTAAATATTGATCAATTTAATGAACAATAAAAAATGGATAATTTATGAATTAACAAACTAAATCTGTACTTCACTTAAGGTGTCACCAGTACGTACAGCACCTCACCTTCTCTGAACACAAGGCGGCCATGTTCATCTGCACAGTATGATCCAATGTATTCTTGTAAGTCTGTGTGATCGTGATTGTTGATTCTAACACAGAGATTTCCAGAAGCCTTGGCAAGGTACGTAATAAGACTGGTTTTGCCCACAGATGTCTCTCCTTGTAAAAGCACAGGATGACGGCCAATGGATACTATGCGAACCAAGTCGCAGAGATTACGTCTAACAGATGCTGTAAGGATGTACTGCAAATGACAACAGATTTAATAACATTTGAGGTTGTTACAGGAGCAGGTACACAGAATACAGTCTTCTGAGATGTGACACTTTGTAGTTTGGTACAGGTATACAACAGTCTCATAGTTTGTGAACTTTGATGTAATAAATTTTGACCTACCACGTTCAACCATTTTAATAAGAATGTTACAGCCTTCTGTGGCTGGTTCTGATGAATTACAATATGACCACGCGGTCAGCAAATTAGCCTCCACCATTCTCCTTCCATTGTGCAGCTCAATCTCAGCTCGATCAAGCCCAGTCTTTCATTATGTGAAGTACATTGCTTGCATGCTCAATAAATTTGCTTCAAGGTACTCTTTTGTATCATCATTAAAAGTCTACAATTTTTATGCTTTTTGAGTTATTGTATATTTTTACTACAGGCACTTCATTTAAGTTCTTGGAACCAAATACCCTATACTTTTCACATTGGAAACTTATTCCCATATTAGTGATGGTATTACAGGTTCCAAACCATCACAAAAATTGAAACGCTACTGTACCACAATTTTGTAGAAGCTTGCTGCTGCGGCCGCTGATGGAGGTGAAAGCAAGCAATCCCTCTAAAATGTCAATACATAGACCTAGCTACCAAACTACAGGATGATTCCACAGTGTCAGTTGTGTTCAAAATTTTAAGTGTGTTCTGGTTTTTTGTGTTGTGCCTGCAGTCCGGTCAGTCAGATTTCACAGCTTTTTTATGGTTTTTAACCTTTTGACGCCTAATGTCAACTACAGCAGTCGTACCGCACCGCTAACCTCTAAAGTTGCATTTTATATATTTATTCAACAAATATAGGTACTGAATATTTTAAACATGGTATATACTCTCCGTTTTTTTCTCTTCAAAATGCAGTTTGTT
>Ga0123354_10014738_pt1 | contig 12175 bp, 8 predicted proteins | sample TergutLab28metaG_2_FD_97872 | JGI IMG/M metagenome (GOLD analysis project Ga0123354, IMG submission 97872) | Labiotermes labralis P4 segment gut microbial communities from Petit-Saut dam, French Guiana - Lab288 P4 | ecosystem: Host-associated > Arthropoda: Insects > Digestive system > Gut ... | reverse complement strand
CACATGATGCAAGCTACTGACGTCACGAGACACTCAAGGATAACACAACAGCTGGTTCCATCTACCACCATACTCTCCTTTGTCTGCTGTTCCTGGTTTGCATGCAAAAAATGGTTGCTCATGATTTTCGGTACGACCCTCGTATTATGCACCCAAAGATGTGAATCCTTATCAACAATGCTGTGAGATCATCAAATGTCACAAATCAGTGTTAGTTACCAATGTCACTACTGTCGTCAACCAGAAGGATCTCATGCAGGAGACTGTCAGGTGTGCGGTCTGTAATGCTGTGCACTGTCCGCAGAAGGGTGTTGTAGTCTTCATTGTAAAAACAAATCACCACACTGGCTGATGGTAAATCAGAAGGGTACTTCTGCTTCTTACACCTGCAGACACATGACAGGTATTCAGCTTCATTCCAATGTAACACCCAGAAGAATAAGAAAACTAACTTCATAATAATAACTGGTAACTAGATTATATCTTTAAATTTTTCCCCACAGCTTGTCAGCTGTCGCAGCAGCTTTATTGCATAAGCCTATGGCTGCCAAGAATTTAGAGCCTGTTTCAACCCTGCAGTTCAATTCCCTTATAAAAAAAAACCTCAAAGTGCTGACCTTCAGCTCTTCAGCATCCCTTGCACCTTCACAAAATGTTTCTCAACACATGACTAAGCTCTTGTCTTCAAATACTGGAAATTTCTCTTTGAAAATTGTCTTTCAGTCCTTGCAAAAAGTGTGGATTGATTAATACATTCTATTTTTGTGTCCCCCACAAATCACAACTAGATTCAGATCTTGAGAGGCCACAATATGTGGGTTTAATTATTGTTTCTTTGGAAAGTATGGACCCCATAATTCTTTGTGCAGTCACTGCATTCTCAAGATATGTAAGTGAACTGCATGAACTGCATGGAAATTTTCATAACATCAGTATCTCTTATGTTGGCTCTTTTAATTCCTGCCTAATGACAATAATGCCCCACCTGAGGGAAACAGAAGTTATCTTTTTCTTCAGCACCAAATCTGTTGGATGAAATTTTTCCATTATTCTGTATACTGTACACAGTACTGTTGACAAAGGATATTTATTTACAAAACTTTTGGTGACACACGTACTCCATAAAAGCCTTGCAAATGAACAGCCCCTGCTCAACAGCAAACATTTCTCACATGCACTGATCTGTTATATAAGAGAGACAACACAAAACTGGGGGTGGGTGGCAGCATTTTATGGTTCAGCAAATGTGATGTAACTCAGCTGACTCTTCTTGCCTTACTGGACTCATATTTCCCCAAGTTTGAGAAACCAGTTAGATATACTCTGCATTTTACCGTTGAGAATCGTATGTCAAACACTACTGAAATAATAAGAATCTTCTTGCATTTTAATGTTAATGCATCTAATGTAGCAAGCTACATAATTAAATAAACATCCTCCAGGAGGGCAAAATTTAGATATAATCTGTGGGCAGAAATGAACCTTCTGTTAAAGCAATTTAAATTCTGTTTGATCAGATGGTCCCATTAAGCTGATATATAAGATCCAACAGTAGCAAAGACATCTTTAAACTAAACAGTTCCTTGAAGAGTTGTGTCACTGCCGACTGCTCTCTGGTGACCCAGTAAGAACAAGATATATGGTACTCACAAATGATGGCGTGTGTCAGGAATGTCACGGTGGTAGCTCAGCTCACGGCTCACCAGAACATTAAATGCATGTACTTTATATCCCTCTCTCCTCAGAGCCTGATCTTCAACTGTCTTAACCATCCCCAATCCTTCTATTTCAGGCTTTAGTGTCTTTGGCTGTAGCTGGCGAATCAAAGCATCACTGTTCTTGTAGCCACCCAAATAGTGTTCATTTTTTATTGAATGGGCACTCTTGCCTTCAGCTTTTCGTTCTAATGGAATGTCAATGTCATTACTTTCAACATGGTAAACTTTGGGATTAGCCTTCTTTATGGGAGGAGATTTCAACAGCAGTGCATCTGAAATGATGGTTTGCTGATTTGCGTCTATATAGTAATCACTGTTGTCTCGTGTGGGAATCCCAATTAAGGGGACCTTGCTGGTGGTGGCAAGCCTCGCTGAGGACTCCTGGGTGATGACTGAGTACAGGTAGAGGCTCACAGCCCAAGTAATGGATGCAAACACAATGCCCAGCAGGAAAGAGTTGTAGCGAGACACCACCGCCATACCCACACCTGCCAAACACACACATAATGCTCAACAGTGGTTTGATACTGTCTGTGACTTTACTTCATTCATCACAGTCACCATGGCCAGTGTGATTGTGTGTACAACACACATTCATCATGCTCTCTCATAAAATGTGACAGTAGGCACAGACCAGACAGCTCTCAGAAACATATCTGAAGAGTTTTTTTATAATTTGAGAATGAACAGGTCATAAGAATTGGCAAAATGACTATGAATACAGATATGAGAAACCTACAGAAGGAGACTCTTATGAACTACTTTAAGGTGCTATCATAGCATTTGGGGGGGGGGGGGGGTCAATGAGAAAATTTATACCAAAGCTCAGTAAGACTTGTTAGTTCTGGCTGGAATTTCAATGCAGAACACCTGAATTAAAAAATAAAGTTATAAATATTACAGTACAAAGTGGTGAGAAATGCCAAAACAGATCCTAATACAGTACACTAAATGGCATTTTATTATGTGCCTGATTTTCATACACATTTCATACCAAGTTACAGCACAAGGTCCTTATTTTATTTGACATCATTTGCCACTTTCCACAGACATTCAAACACACATGTAGGTGATGGGCCAATTGGACTACAGTAATATGACAGACATGCAGACAGGCAGTGACATACATATGTCAGATACAAAAAAATACCCTTTATATGTATTATTGGCATATAATACCTGTCCATACTAACCACTGTCACATTTTCCTTATGGACACTTAAGTCACATTGTGATGAACATGAATGCTAGAACTACCTACCAAGTAGGACAGGTCAGTCCTACCTTATTTAAACACCTATATAAACTTTCACCTTTACATTACTAAGTACTGACTCATACAGATATTATTTTAGGCAAATCTGTAGCACTCATGACAGGAATACTTTATATTATATACATATCCTTTACACCTAAAGTGTTGCTTGAAAAAAAAAATTGTGATGTACTGACTTCCACATTTTAAGCACATTTGTGTCCCTGCAGTATGCCTATTAAAATTTCTGAATCTGTCTGCTTGTCTGTATGCACGTAAAATATCAAAAACAACTACATGAATTTGATTTGCACCAAAGCAGTATATATTATGATGAGACAAGGTCAGACATACAGTGAACAACACTGATGGAAGTTCTCTGCGCTAAATTATTCCACCTTTGTCACTGTGATTAATTGCAGTATTCATTATAAAACACTGAACACAGCGACAAACTGAGAAAACAACTGAACTTCTTCTACAAGAAAGGGCATAAATAGGCCCAAAGTCTCTACTCTATTTGCTCTCCTCTGTTTCCAGAAGTGTGAATGAAAGTGTGGGTAATCCCTTTTTTTTTTTTATTGTATATTTCAATGAACGTTTATTTATGTGGAATTAGGGAGTGATAGTTAATTTTAAAAAGTTTACATAATTGCTGATAATATTTAGTTTCTTTTTCCCTAAGTTTCTATGATGCTGTATATTCTTAAGGAGGGTAATACAATTGTAACTACACCTTCATTTGTATTGGAATATGCAACACAGATAGCAGTAAACTATCTGTCATTAGGATATTTTAAAAATCATTGTGGAAACCATCAGGAGTTAAGAAATAATGCTGGGAATAATAATGACCCACTTCAAACCACTTTACACCCTCAGAACTTACTTCCCCAAGATGCAGTTTCATGTTATCCCTCCATCTGTGCTGCAGTCTTGCAACAGGTCTTACCACTACAATTTTGTGTGTATTTCTTGTTTCTGCACTGAGTTACATGTATCTCTTGTAACCTCTTACATTTAACTACCTTATGTATACTGTGATGAGTTGTATAAATCACAAAGTTCCCCATTACTCCTCCATCCCACACCTGTCATGGCTCAAAAAGAATAAATAATGGTTAAAGTTCATTTGGAGAATTAATAATATTTTATTGATTAATTGAATGTATTCACTTCATTCCAACAGAGGACACTTATATGTCCTCGAAGGCCTCTCTGAACATGGCAAACTACTGAAATTAGTTATACAGCATGTGTGGCATTTGTAGCAATGCTACTTCAGCAGCCACAAGCCATTAATGAATGGGAGGGTTAGCAAAGTGAATGTATGGCATGAGTGGGTCTTGATGGGGCATGGCACAAAAGTGCCTAAAAATACTGAATGCAAATACTGTGATTCCCAAGTCCACTGTAAAAATGTAGTCTCATTAAATTCATGACATATCTTGCATCATACATCACAGAATTAAGGAACATAAGTGAATTAATATTCTCTTTGGAAATAGCATAATACTCCACACATTGTGTTTAAGCAAACATCACATGAAAGTTAAGGTTGTGCTGCACCTCACATTACCTCTTTATACATAAGAATCAAGTTACTGCTGACAAAACCTACAGAAGAAAGATGTGAGTATTTCTGTTACAAAAAAATCAGTATTCTAGGAAAACTGATATCTCACATACTGTAAAGAAAAAGATTTGGAAGACTGTGTAATTCAACTTGAAACCCAGGCATCTAATTTGGTTACATTAAGCTTGTATGAGCTCCTTCAGGAGATTTTAATCAATTTATGGCATTTGAATTGCACTCTTAACCATCTGTGTAATCCAAAAACGCAAACCACAATTTGTGTTGAAATAAACATTGAATAACTTGACGAAAACAAACAACTAAGCTCATTATAAGTTCATTATCAGCATATTTTGCAATAAGAATGCCTCATAAAAACAATTTTAAAAACATTCTCAAAACAATTTATTTTGCATATTTTTACTCCATAACAAAATGAAATCATTTTTAAGTTAATTTGACTACAAGAGATTTACTCTACAAACCAAAACTGTTAGAATTACGGCTTGTACAAAATCTATTAATTCATGTGCAATCTGTTCAAGAAATGAAAGACCTTACCTCTTCCATGTAAACACATATTTTCATTCATTATAATAATGAGCTTCATTGTAAATAGCTAAGACAATTTTCAAACAAATTTGTCTCTACCCAGTGTCAATACAGAAAATAGGTACCACCTTCACAGACAAACTGCCAAACTTCCATGTTTTCAAGAAAGTGCATGTTATGCTGGCATCAAAGTTTTCAACAGTTTACCATGCCAGTTCACAAGTCTTATCAATGCAAAGCTCAATTTAAAGCAGCATTAAGAAGATACTTAAATACACAATCCTTTACTCTGTAGATGAATTTCTAATGTTTAAAAAGACTCATAATCTTAATTACCAGCTGTATACAACGGATTTAGTGTCATATGTGATTATTTTATGTGAAATCCCTATATGTTTCTGTATTCTACAACTTCTGTACATTTTGTAATTTATGACCTATTGCTCATCCGTTGTGACTCACTACATTTTTTAATGTATGTGGTATAATAATATGTATATGTATGTATAATTATGTAGCAGCATTAGTCAAGGATTCATTCTCCATACTCCTTCTCTGTTCAAATAACAAGTGACAACATTTTCTGAATACAAAGTTTACCTTCAGAGCAGTGTTGCTATTCTCCCTCCTTCCTGCCACCCCCATCCCTCTTTCTAAGCTATAGTTTCTGTTCACATTAACGTTTTCACATTGAGAACAGATTGACAGCTCACACTATATGATCATTCACCATTTCAAACGAACTAGAATCATTCCCTTGTATTAAGAGGAAGTGTATCTAAATATTATTTGGTATACATTGACATCCAGAAAGAAATATCTCTACAGGATTGATCTAGTTATTTCAAATCCCAGTTACAAATGTATGCATCTCTTCCACCAGCTTTGAGATGCAAAAGTGAAAGAGTGAAGCTATGTTATATAAAAAATTAAATTATATGAATAGTTCAGTAACATTAGCTGATGTGAGAGATCTTCAGTATGGGAATCACTTCATGAAGAGTAGATGATGACTGCACTAGTTTATGATTTGTGTATTATTACAACACCAACAGCTGCTTTTATCACATTCTTAATAGATCTTTTAAATAATAAATACACCAGAATTGGTTGAATTTCAATCAATTTCATTTGCAATTTATTTCATCCTTTTGACAACAATGTGTGTGTAGGATACATCCATCATTTCTTATACTAAATTTTTATAAATCTATTTAGCTAAAGCAATTCATATACAATATAAAAATATATGTAACAATGAAGAAAAAGAGGTCTAATAACAATATAGTATTATAGCTCAACAGTAATTTAGATGGTTTAGAAGTTCTGGAATTCCAAGTTTAAATCTAGTCCTTCTGCTGTCTTTTGAAATATTCTGATAACCATAACTCAAATGTGCCAAGTTCTTGAGTTACTAGTGATCTTGGCAAGGAAACCTTCATGGAATCCAACGTCTAACTAAAATTGGACATGTACAATATAAGAAATACATAAGTAATATTTAGAAGTTGAATTAGCAGTGGTCAGTGAACTCCTCAGTCTTTTTCTGTGGACACAGAATCACTGAATTTTCCAGAAACAAAGAAGGGCTGTTTTTCAGACCAGAGCCAATTAACACACAGCACAGTAGCAAAGCTAAGATAAAAGTTGTGTTATATATTGCCATCCTTTCAGTGAAAGATAAAGGTTCATATGCCGAAAGACAGTCTAATATGGAAATTTTAACTGTCTACACTAACATCAAGTTCACTGTGGGTGGTCTACATAAATCATGATAAAATGTTGTAACTTTATTACTTCCTTGGATGAGGTGGAGTCAATTGAATTTTGGATATAATTTACAGTCAAGTTATACTATGTTGGAGTTACGAACTGTCAATAAACTCTCAATTCAGAACATATCGCGCATTGTCACTGACCTGAAGCAGAATTATTCGTATATATTTCTTCCGAGCAAGACAGGAAAATCTGGCTTACAGTTCATGACATTGTTAGTGGGATGTGATGGATCTGTTTGTGGGGAAACACAAACGGTTAGAAGTTTGCTTTTATACAGCTAGCCAAAAGAATAATGTTTCGAGTTTTAATGTGTGTTTGACATTACTTCAAACACAACGAGTGTTGTGCGGATACTTCCTTCTCAATTACTTGCAATCGAAACATTTGGTTCAATAGGTTAGATTTACAACGAGGTTAGTCCATGTGCACTGCAGATGTCGTCCCACACTCCGCGGACAGGCGTTTCAGAATTGTGTTCTCTTTGATGACACATATAAAACAAATGACGACAACTAGATATTACTGATTTGATCGCAAAGTAACGTGGTACAGTTAATTTTGAAAACATCTTGGTGGTAAATACATTCTCCTGCAACCTATTATCAACTCGTAATTTAAATATCTCTTACCTTCGACTGAGCAACAACATGTACTTGTTTCATACGCATTCCATTTTCTTCGAACGGTCAAGGTGTTGCCAACGTTAGCTGCTCCGCTCGGTAAGTAATTAGCGGAAACGTGTGCGTAAATTCCCCTACGTGGCGGGGCTGGTTTAATCCGTCGAAACCAAGGGACTGATATATGTACTGCGTGATTTAACAATAAAAACCCAGCATCTTATCCACACAAGGCATTGATGTGCTCCGTATTCTTCTTTTAATAAACAGCGAATATTTCATTATGCAGCAAACGTGAGGTAGAATTGTACTTAATAAACCACGTAGGTATATCATTCGTCAAAAGTCTATCGTTATTACAAACTGTTCGGCTGCATGGAGCCCCGAAAAGGCTAATTATAGTTCAGATTTTGTGTCAAGCATATTTGTAAGTTCATACATTTCTCCTTCACAATATTTTGCAGGTGTATGCATTGGTAGAGCATTGACATTTATTTTTCTTTGGGTCTAGAAATTTGTTAAACTCACTCTGCCATATGGAAGACTATTCAGTCAGTAGACGTTTTAGTGTTTCTTTTTGTGTATTTGTGTCATATTTGTGGCAGCGTTGTAATTGGTACAAGTGCTGTTGAGCCAGCATGTTAATAAATAACTATTGAATTGTTGTCTACAAGTTTCCCAAGAATCATTTATAAGGTCTGTATTGTTCATACTACATATAAATGACCTTCCTCTGAGAATAAATTCTGTTTCCGAACTAACATTGTTTGTTGATGACTAGTGTCATAATTTCAAGCAAAAATTTCATAGATTTCTGTTTAGTGTCAAATTTACTTCTCTCTTGTATGATCGAATGGTTTGCCGCTAGTAATTTAGTCCTAAATTTAGATAAAATGAATATAATGAAATTTATAAGAAAGAATTCATCACATTCTAAATTGCATGTTAGCTACAAAGAAAAGCATGTATAAGAAACAGTGAATACAAACTTTCTCGGTTTACGAATTGATAACCACATAAATTGGCAGACCAATATTGAGCAAATGATTCCTAAGCTAAGTGGAGCATGTTATGCTGTTAGGCTTATGGCCCATATCATTAACATTAACGCTCACAAATTAATTTGCAATGCATACTTTCATTATATTAGAAAATATGGAATAATTTTTTGGGGTAACTCTTTTAACAGTGGGAAATAACATTTTCAGAATTGTGGCTGGGGCGTAATATTTTAGTAACTGGAGATCATTCCTGTTCCATGTCAGTATATACTTCCATTAATGAGCTTCATTATCATTAATCAGGAAATTTTTCAAACAATTTCATCTGTACACAATATTAATACAAGGAATAAGAATCATTTTCACAGACCAAATGCCAACCTATCTTGTGTTCAGAGAAGTACCTTCTATACTGGCTTAAAAATTTTTAACAGTTACCACCTAGTATGACAGTCCTCAATAATGACAAAGCAAAATTTACAGCAGCCTTAATAAAACACCTACATACACATTCCTTTTACTCTGTAGATTAATTTTTTATGTGTGAAGATGGTTTATAATACTTTTGTAAAATGTTTGTAGGATTTTACACTGTAATTTTGTATATTTGTGTAGTGATGACTTGTTCCACATCCTACTGTCTTTATGACACACTACTTATGGATCCATGGAATGTAAGTGTGTATGTATGTATGTATGTGTGTGTGTGTGTGTGTGTATATGTATGTATATATGTATGTATGTGTGTGTATGTATGTATGTATGTGTATATGTATGTATGTGTGTATGTATGTATCTATGTATGTGTGTGTATGTATGTATGTATGTGTATATGTATGTACGTGTGTATGTATCTATGTATGTATGTATGTGTATTTATGTATATATGTGTGTTTATGTATGTATGTATGTATGTTTGTTTGTTTGTATGTGTGTATATATATGTATTAATGTATGTATGTATGTATGTTGGTCCAACACTGTGCACTTAGTTACACAGTCAGGCTAAATTCTGACAAACTTCGGTGGCGGCCACCACCATCATCAAGGCAGTCAACAGCACTATTAGCAGGCGTCGGTCTTGTCATGTACACATCGCTCTAAGTGGGAGGCATGACATAAACAGCTCTGTGTTGAAGGGGGACGTGAGACATAGCAACGTGTGCGTGACAAGATAGACACCTCCTAATAGTAGTGTTTTCGGTCTGTGGTGTTGTCTTCGTCAGGGTGGTGGCCGCCACCGAAACATGTCGGAATTAAACTTGACTGCATAAGCAAGTGCATAGTGTTGGAGCTACTTATATACAGTAACTTGATAGACTTGCACGGTACAAACAATATTATGAAGAAACTATTGAATTATTATTATTATTATGAGTAGTAGTAGTAGTAGTAGCAGCAGCAACAACAGCAGTAACCGTCGTTGTCGTCGTTTGGGGCAGGAATTTTTCTTTTTTGAGACCAATTGTGGGTTCTACCCACCCTCCAGTTGAGTGGATAACAGTAGCTGTCCATTGGCGGGCAGCGCTGTCGGAATGTGAACTGACCACACATTCGTTTACTTCCGACGTCTGGAATAAGTTGAACTTTACCTCCCTCTTTCTGTGAATCACGAATGCATGATTCTTAACACATAGGAGACAGAATAGTTTCATGTTCGCGTCATCATCACCTGCAGTATCTTCGGCTTTCGTGAATCATAATGTCTGGTCTGTTCTGATATATTATTTTTATGCTTAGGACTGTTGACTTATTTATCTACTTCCTCAGCTTCAGCTGCATAAACATTCACGAGGTAAACCATCTGGTTTGTTTATTTATTTGTTTATTTATTTATTTATTCATTCATTCCTTTGTCTTGCTTTTTGGTTTCTTCAGTGTCGTCTGCCTTATTATTCACAGGTGATTAGACTATCTGCTATGATTCTTTATGTTTATATGCTTATTTATTGATTTACTTTGTACAGTGGCGGCTAATATTTGAGCGTATTTAGTACGAAAATTGCTACACGTCACAGAACTGAATTCTAGAATTTTGAGGGACTACTAGATTTTTAGAAAATTTGTGCAGCCCTGATTTATTTAGTTTGTTGTTTATTCATTTGCTTAGTTATTTGTGTTAGATATTAGGCCGTTCTGGTCGTTGGTCTTTATCTTACTGATAACAGACAAATTCCTTTGTATTTTCGGTCGTCTTCGTGCTATTTTTTTGTGATTGGCGCCTTATTTTCTGAACTAACGATAATGCAGAAATTCTCCACAGTTAGGACAATAACACACAGCTACCTTTTAGATATAAATTACTGAAATTTTGTGTGTGGTCCTATTACAAAGTATGGACTTTCCCCTAAAATGGACACTTAATGAAAGCCAGCGCGTGCAGAAGAACGACGAAAAAGAGACGATCCAAATTTGTCTTGAAATAGAAATGCTTATCTGCAGTATTTATAACGAACAGCAAAGAATAACCTCTAACAACTTAATCCATGTAGTCAGCGCGGAGATTCGATCGCGGTGAGAATGTGCGTGAAATTACCGCGCTTAGTCAGTATTCTTAAGCTGTATTTTACATGCAGATAAATTATGACGATACAGAAACGTAAAAGCAAGATCGCAGTTGGCCTGATCAGCAGAATTTTTAAGCACACCTACGCACGTTGTGTAGGTAAGGCTGCATTAATTGTGCAGGTCTACATTACCATTGAATCGGGTCTTTAGTGAACTTCGAAATCCGTGCTCCAAGGAAGTTTCCATTTTTCCGCAGAGCCAGTTCGACTGTGATTATGAAAAGAATTGAAACAGACACAAATAAAAGAAATACTTTTTGTCCATGTACACTCATCCCTTGTTTTACACCCTAGTTGCGTTGAAAAGGGGGTGTAAACAAAAAAAAGCGTTAATGAAAATTATTATTCTTGTCAGAGATAAGGGTCTAACGTAAAAGAAACAGCTAGCCAAAATGCATTAAACCGAAAATGAAAAGGGCTCAAATTAAGAAATGTTGTAAATTGGCAAGGGGCATTAAACTAAAAGGCGTAAAACAAGGGCTGGATGTATAGTGATTTGTACTTTAAGCGTGATTCATTTCAATCACTGCTCGTCGCGGGTTTGAATCTTGACAGAAAGTTTTAGACGAACTTAATGTTCGATTATCTATCCTTTCAGTAACAACGCGTCATCGCCTCGAGACAAGACATACCAGCCATACCAGCTTCAAATACTGAAAAAGACGTTCATTATTGACGAAGCAGGAAGGCGGGGAGAGATGGGCGCTGAGGGGTAGTATGCCCAGCATCCGAGCAGAGTCGGCGCATTGCTAACTTGAGTTATGCAATATCCTCGGCTATCTCGCTCCTCAGTCCGCTTTGTTCCGCCGGCTGACAGAAACAGCTACACCTCAGCTCAGGTATGTGCTCTTCTCGAGACGCTCCCTTCATTCATATGACTTGACGATACGTAGTTTATCTGACACTTCCGAAATATGGTGCTTTGTCATCCGACTGTTGTATTACAGCATGTGTGACTATAGTAACGGCTGTGTTAGAATGAAACGTAGTGTACTAACAGGGATTTGAGAGTGTGTTAAGAGGCATCATGAAATTACACACAATGTTCTACAAAATCCTTCCCCCCCCCCCCCCCCCCCAAAAATAATATAATTTTCCCCACTCGTCTTT